>Ga0075471_10000947_pt1 | contig 18390 bp, 22 predicted proteins | sample DEB19_08_DNA_2_FD_74787 | JGI IMG/M metagenome (GOLD analysis project Ga0075471, IMG submission 74787) | Aqueous microbial communities from the Delaware River and Bay under freshwater to marine salinity gradient to study organic matter... | ecosystem: Environmental > Aquatic > Marine > Coastal ... | reverse complement strand
TTTGCCTGCGCAGCGGGGTCATCGCTGAAGACGGTCGCTTGCGCCATGTCACCCAGCTTCAGGCGTACGCACTGTCCGTCCTTCAGGTCGATGGCAGGAAACAGGATCACGGGCGCCACCTCAGGAAATTGGCAAGAAGGGTGAGCCCCAGCATCTGGCTCTTTTCAGGATGGAACTGAGTGCCGGCAATATTGTCGCGACCCACCACGGCTGTCACGGTCTGGCCATGGTCAGTGGTGGCGATCACATCGGACAAATGCTCAGCCACGAAATGATAGGAATGCACGAAATAGGCATGAAACCCGCTCTCACCGAGGGCAATACCGTCGAGCAGCGCATGCCGCCGCGTGAGATCCAGCGTGTTCCAGCCCATATGCGGGATCTTGAAGGACTGGTCCTTCGGCGCAAGCGGCTTCACGTCGCCCGCGATCCAGCCGAAGCCCGGGGCAACACTATGCTCATGCCCACGTGACGCCATGAGCTGCATGCCAACGCAGATCCCAAGAAAGGGCTTGCCCTTGTTGATCACTTCGTCCGCGAGCGTTTGCCACAGTCCCGGCACGGCCATCAGACCGTCGCGGCAATCCTTGAATGCGCCAACACCGGGCAGGACCAGGCGTTCCGACTTGCGCAATATCTCGGGATCAGACGTCACGGTTACGGCCATTCCGGTGCCGCTGTCGCGCGCCGCACGCTCTAAGGCCTTTGCTGCGGAATGAAGATTACCAGAACCATAATCAACGATAGCGACGCTCATGCCACCGCCTCACACGTTGCCAAAGATGCCGAGCGTGTCAGTATGCGCGGCAGCACGGCGCGCAGAGGCGGGCTCAGCAGCAAACGGCACTCGGCCTGAGAAATATGTAAGCTCCGCCGCCTCGGCGTTGCTGGCCTGAATCAATCCGCTGTGCCGGAAGCCCGCGCGCTCCAGCGACGCCTCCTGAAGACGCCGCGCTTCACATGCGAAGACTAGACTGATGCCAAAATTCAGCAGCGACGCCAAGCCCGGACCCAGCAATTCAAGAGCAACGGCAACGGTCAGAAACGAAGTAACTGCAAAGAGCAGTGCAGCCACCACCCACATGCGGTGCCACAGCGCCCACATCACGGTGAACAGCAACGCACCCCAGGAAAAACCTTCTTGAATGACCACCACCCGCTCCGGCCTGCCGTCGGGAGACTCGAGAACAGTGAAGATTCTCATCAGCCTGCCAGCATTCCCTTGGTGGAGGGAATGCGGTCCGTCTGACGTGAGTCGATCTCCACCGCATCACGCAGCGCCCGGGCCAGAGCCTTGAAGCAGGATTCGGCGGTGTGGTGGTTATTGTCGGCGTAAAAGGTTTCGACGTGCAGCGTCACGCCCGCATTCATCGTGAAGGCCTGGAACCATTCGCGCACCAGTTCGGTGTCGAAGCCGCCGATCTTCGGGGCGGTGAAGTTCACCCTCCACACGAGGAAGGGACGGCCCGACACATCGATGGCGGCGCGGGTAAGCGTGCCGTCCATCGGAAGGTCAGTGCTAGCATAGCGGCGGATGCCCTTGCGGTCGCCCAGCGCCTTGGCAAAGGCCTGGCCGATGGCGATGCCAGAGTCTTCCACCGTATGGTGGGAGTCGATGTGGAGATCGCCTTCAGCCCTGAGCGTGAGGTCGATCAGGGAATGGCGGGAGAGCTGCTCCAGCATGTGGTCCAGAAAACCTATACCTGTCTTTACGTCAAATGCTCCAGTGCCATCGAGGTCGACGGCGGCAGAAATGCAGGTTTCGGTGGTCTTGCGGTCGATCGTAGCCTTGCGCATGGCGGAAGCTGGTCCAGCTGGGTGAATGACGGGCGTCTTAGCAGATGCAGCAGGAATTGGCCAAGGCCGCCTTTTCTTTGGCTCCCGCCGGGCCTACATGTGGCGTCGGCATTCGAGAAGGGCGATCCATGACAGAACCCGTTCAATGGCACGGAACAACCATTCTATCAGTCAGGAAAGGTGACAGGGTGGTGATCGCGGGTGACGGCCAGGTGAGCCTCGGCCAGACGGTGATCAAGGGCAATGCCCGCAAGGTGCGGCCACTTGGGGCCGGGCAGGTGATCGGCGGCTTTGCGGGCGCCACGGCAGACGCCATGACGCTGTTTGAACGCCTCGAAGCGAAGCTCGAGCAACACCCGAGCCAGCTCACGCGGGCCTGCGTTGAAATGGCCAAGGACTGGCGCACCGACCGCTATCTGCGCCGGCTCGAAGCCATGATGATCGTCGCCGACAAGTCAGTAACACTTGTGCTGACCGGCACGGGCGACGTGCTCGAGCCGGAGAAGGGCATCATCGCCATCGGATCGGGCGGCAACTATGCGCTGGCAGCCGCACGCGCGCTGGCCGACAGTAACCTCGATGCCGAGGCCATCGCCCGCAAGGCCATGGCCATTGCTGCCGAAATCTGTGTCTACACCAACGGCAACCTCACGGTTGAAACCCTGGCGACAGCCTGAGTGGATTGACTGAAATGACCGATTTTTCCCCCCGCGAGATCGTCTCCGAACTCGACCGCCACATCGTTGGCCAGACGGAGGCCAAGCGCGCCGTGGCCATTGCGCTGCGCAATCGCTGGCGACGCAAGCAGCTTGAAAACCCCCTGCGCGACGAGGTGATGCCAAAAAACATCCTGATGATCGGCCCCACCGGCGTCGGCAAGACGGAAATCGCCCGACGCCTCGCGAAGCTCGCCAATGCGCCTTTCCTGAAAGTCGAGGCAACTAAATTCACGGAAGTGGGCTACGTCGGCCGCGACGTGGACCAGATCGTGCGTGACCTGCTCGAAGCCGGCATTGCGATGACTAAATCCGCGCGCCGCAAGGATGTGGAGGCACAGGCCCAGCTCAACGCCGAGCGCCGCGTGATTGAGGCCCTGGTCGGCGCCAATGCTTCAGAGACAACGCGCGAAGCGTTTCGCCGCAAGCTGCGTGCCGGAGAGCTCGACGATAGGGAGATCGAGATCCAGGTCGCCGACACCGGCGGCGCAAACTTTGAAATCCCCGGCATGCCGGGCTCCCCCAGCGTGGTGAACTTATCTGAAATGCTGGGCAAGGCCTTCGGTGGCCGCACCAAAGCCCGCCGCATGACGGTGAAGCTAAGCCACGAGGTACTCATGGCAGAGGAGTCTGACAAACTGCTGGATCAGGACCAGATCGTGCAGGAAGCGATCGAGGCGGTGGAGCAGAATGGAATCGTCTTCCTCGACGAGATCGACAAGATCTGTGCGCGCTCCGAACGCCAGGGGGCGGATGTGAGCCGCGAGGGCGTGCAACGCGACCTGCTGCCGCTAATCGAAGGCACAACGGTCTCGACCAAGCACGGGCCCGTCAAGACAGACCACATCCTGTTCATTGCCTCGGGTGCCTTCCACATCGCCAAGCCATCAGACCTACTGCCGGAGCTGCAGGGACGGCTCCCGATCCGCGTGGAGCTCAAGGCGCTGAACTGTGAAGATCTGGAACGCATTCTCACTGAGCCCGAGGCGAGTCTCATCAGGCAGTACCGCGCTCTTCTGCTGACGGAAGGCGTGACACTGGACTTCACCGCTGATGGCATTGCCGCCATTGCGCGGATTGCCGCCGATACCAACGCCACCGTGGAGAATATCGGCGCACGGCGTTTGCAGACGGTAATGGAAAGGCTTCTCGATGAGGTCAGCTACGCGGCCCCAGATCGCTCCGGCGAAGCGGTGGTCGTTGATGCTGCCTATGTCGAAACTCACGTGGGAACGCTGGCAAAGAATACCGACCTGTCCAAGTTCATACTTTAGGCTTCTGCCGTTTCTTGCCGAGCATGCCAAGCAGCTCGTCGAGTGTTGACGCATCAAGCTTGTTGATGTCGTCGGCTAACCGGTTGGCAAGCTCGGTGGCTTTTGGGCTGAGGCCAGAGGTGTCGATGGTGATGCGCGGATGCGATATGCGGGCGAGACGCACCACCTCGTCCGCTTCGTCCCAGATGATGTTGAAATAGGCAAGAATGCGCTGGATCAGGTGCCATCCCGGCCGCCCGCGCTTGCCGTGCTCGAGAGCAGAGAGATAGGCGGAGGAAACCCCCAGCGCTTCCGCCATGTCCTTGAGCGTGACACCACGCTCCGTCCGCAGCTTGCGCATCCTTTCGCCGAACGGTGTCATCGGTCCTCGCGGATGCGCCGTATGCGGACGTAATAGGCACCACCGCCGCCATGCTTCGGATGCGCGGGCTGGAAGCCCGCGACAAGGCTGCGAAACTCAGGTTCGTGAAACCACTCCGTTGCCAGCTGCCGAAGCCGGCCGGCGCGCTCAGGCGCGTGGAAGTGACCTGCCCCATGCAACGTGTGGCGCGAGAAGGGCGAAGCGCCCTTTCCCGTGATGACCAGCACATTGCGCGTCCCCATGGCCTGCGCATCGCGCAGGAATCCGAGGAGGATAATCCGTGCCATCTCGATGCCCGTGCCATGAAGGTCGAGGCGGCGCTCGATCTCGACCTGGCCGCGTGTCAGTTTTTGCGTGGTGCGGCGGTCAAGGCCGGTAATCTGCGGGGGCGGCTTGTGCAAGGGCGATGGCACGTGCACATGCGGCGCAGACGGAAGGTTCACCAGCCTTTTTGATGTCGGCGATGCAGCGGAAGGCTTCGAAGCCGGAGCACGCGAACGCGAACGCAGCGGTTTGATCGTTTTCGCGGTTTCGAGCCAGAGTTCGTAGTCAGGCGGCTTGCGGCTCATGCGGGCAACCCCAGCTCTTTGGCCACCTCGATGGGAAGCAGTACGCTCATTCGTCCCGCGCTCTTCATCGGCCCCGCGATCTGCGCGGCTGCATCGCCGAAACCCCAATAGACATCGCCGCGCGCCAGTCCCCTGATGGCGCTGCCGGTATCCTGCGCGACGAGAAGCTGGCGAAAGGGGGTCATGCGGTTCCCCTCGCCGGCAGGCGCTTGCGTGTCCAGCCAGACGGGCGTGCCGAACATCCACAGCGACCGGTCAATGGCCAGGCTGCGACGGGGCGTGAGCTGCACATGCTGTGCCCCCAGTGCGCCAAGCTGCGGATCCTCGAGGTCAGCTTCATTGAAGAAAACGAACGACTTGTTTTCCCACATCAGCTCGCGGGCGGCCTGCGGGTGGTCAACCATCCAGGCGCGGATCGCCTGCATCGACATCACATCCTCCCGGAGCACGCCACGCTGCACGAGAAGACCGCCGATGCCGGTATAGTCGTGGCCGGATTTGGCGGCATAGGAGAGACGCAGCGTGCCACCTTCCGCGAGGCGCACGCGACCCGAACCCTGGATCTGAATGAAGAACGCATCGGCCCAGTCGCGGAGCCAGACGATCTCCAGCCCCTGGCCGGAGAGGGCGCCTTCCTCGATCTCGCGGCGGGTGAGGTAGTGCGACGGCTTGCCATCAATGAGCCGTCCATAGGCGAGATCGCCCTCACCAAAGCTCACGAGGTCAGGCGGGCGGCGATAGATGGGGACATGGAAGACGGAACTGCGTCTGCGGCTCCCATCAACTTCGGGCTCATAATAGCCGGTAAAAAGGCCCTCGGGCCGTTCGGGATCATGGACGCGATAGGCCCTGAACATGAACTCGAAATAACCGCGCGCATCGACCAATTCGAAGGCTGCAAGGCACGCGCTTCGCCAGGACGAGGGGCTGGCCCCGAAGTGCACCGGCCGCCTGAAGCCCGCGCCCTGTTCCAGAATCTCGCGGCAGGAACGGCGGAATGCCTCGAGGGCGCTGCCATGATCATGGCCTTGCCAGCCGTCGAGATCGGCGAAATTTAGAGGAGAGAGATGGCCACCCATCCGCGGAGCCCGCGGTCAGGCCGGGGCCTCGGTGGCCACCAGTTTCCAGTTCGGGTCGCGTGATCCGACGTCACGTTCGAAAGTCCACACATCGGTGACCTGGCGGATTTCCCTGGGGTCGCCATCAACGACCTCTCCGGCCTTGTCATAGGTGGCAGAGATCAGTTCGCTCACGAATTCCATGGTGATCGAAGCCTTGCGGCCCACCAGGCTTGCCTGCTGGATCGTTGCCTTATCGATACCAACGAAGCGGGACTCGACACGCTGACCTTGGGCAGCTCGCGCATCTATGGCACGCGAGAAGCCATCGAAGACTTCTTTCGAGAGAAGGTTCTTGAGACCTGGCTTGTCACCCTTCGCATAGGCCTCGATGATCATCTCGTAAGCAGCCTTCGCGCCTTCGACGAAGGTGCGGGGGTTGAAGGAGGGCTCGCTCTCGGCCATCCGCTCCAGAGCCGTGGCAAGGGGCGATCCTTCCTCGGCATAACCCTTCCAAACCGGCAGGGAGGGTTCGCCGTCGCCCCTGTCATTGGCTGGTGCCGGGGCTAGCTCCGGGAGGCGGTTAGCACCGGGGCCAGCATCCGGAGGACCGTTCCGCCTTGTTCCGAACAAGTCAAAGGGCGGCTTTTCGGCACCGGTTCGTGTTCCCAGAACAGAACGGAGCCTCCAGAAGACCACGAGGGCCACGGCGAGCAGAAAAATGTTCAGCGGATCAAAACTCATTCCATCAACCAGTTGGCGGCTTCCAGGGGTGGCATTGCCCGCGAACAATGACGCCGCGGACAGTGGACCTTATATATAGATCAGACCTCCGGGGTCCAAGACCAAAGGACAATCAGCCGAACCATGACGCGATCCCTTCCGCTGCTCTTTCTCGCCGGCATTGGTGCCGAGATAGCCTCCATCATCTGGGTGGGAGGAATGATTGGAACCGTCCCGACCCTGCTCCTCATGCTGGTGGGCGGCGTGGCAGGCCTGAAGCTGATCAAGTCCGCCGGCATGAGCGTGGCAGCGGCTCTGCGCACGCCTGTGAACTCCGCCGCCCCGCTTCAGGGACTTGGCGCACAGGCGGCAGCCCAGTCTGTCTCCGGCCTGCTCTTCCTTCTGCCTGGCTTTTTCAGTGACATTGTTGGCCTGCTGCTGTTCCTCCCGCCGGTGCGGCGTTGGCTGGGGTCCAGGTTCCGGGTCGACACCAACACCGTCCGGCCGGCTGGTGATCGCCGGTTTGAACGCGTGATCGAGGCAGAGGCGGTCGAAATCTCCGGCGAGATCGAGCCACCGGACCGGCCGCTGCATTAAAGCCTCCAGGTCTCACGGCTTGCAGCCCCCCGATACCCATGTTAGCGAGGGCCGATTTCAGAAAGAGGCCTATGATGTCCAATACCCCGAACTCCGACGCTGTGCCGGAAACCCTTGAAAACGGAGCTGCCGCCGCAGGCGACGCGGGCCAGTCGCCCCAGCAGCAGCCTTCCCTGCGCATCCTTGGCCAGTATCTCAAGGACCTGAGCTTCGAAAACCCGAATGCGCCACACTCCCTGAACCAGGAGGCAGCTCCTGAAATCAGCATTTCGGTGAACGTGAACGCACGTCCGCTGGCTGCCACCGATTTCGAAGTCGAACTCCATCTCGACGCGAAGGCCATGGCGCAGGACAAGGTCGCCTTCGCAGCGGAGCTCATCTATGCCGGCACTTTCCGTCTCGAGCATTTTCCGCAGCAAGTGCTGCACCCGGCCATCCTGATCGAGTGCCCGCGCCTGCTGTTCCCCTTCGCCCGCCAGATCCTCGCTGAAGCGACGCGCAATGGCGGCTTCCCACCGCTGATGCTGGATCCCATCGATTTCGCTGCCATGTACCAGCGCCGCATGCAGCAGCAGACGGTGGGCGAAGCCTGATCTAGTTGATGTCCAGCTTCCACAGGGCACTGTCACCCAGCGCCGCCACGAAGGTGGTGTGGGCGGCACGCTCCGCGTCTGTCAGGCGCGATGGCAGTGGAACAGGTCGTCGCTGAGCGACATGGGCTGCAACCTTGGTGTTGGCCCGTTTCGTGACTGAAGTCTCGAGGATGAGGGCCGTCTGCCGCCCGCCGATCAGTTCGAGATAGACCTCGGCGAGAAGCTCGGAGTCGAGAAGGGCGCCATGCCTGGTGCGCTTGCTGTTGTCGATGCCGTAGCGCCGGCACAGTGCATCGAGACTGTTGGCTGCCCCCGGGTGCTTCTGGCGGGCAATGTTAAGCGTATCGACCACGCGCTCTGGCGGGATTGCTGAAAGCCTGAGAAAGCCAAGCTCCGCATTGATGAAAGACATGTCGAAACTGGCATTGTGGATGATCAGCACGGAATCACCGATGAACTCCAGGAAGTCCTGCACCACGGCGGAAAAGACCGGCTTGTCCTTCAGGAAGACGCTCGACAGGCCGTGAACGGCTTCGGCCTCCCTTGGCATATCACGCTCAGGATTGATGTAGACATGAAAGGTGCGGCCCGTGGGCAAGTGATTGAGAAGCTCGATGGCGCCAATCTCGACGATGCGGTCGCCCGTTGCCGGATCGAGTCCTGTCGTTTCCGTATCGAGGATGATTTCGCGCACCATTGTCATGCATTTTCCTTCGCTCTTATACGGGCGATCACCTTGTCGACCTCGCGTGCCGTTTCAGCAAGGTTTACCGACGTGTCTATCACATAATCCGCCCGCGCACGTTTCTCGGCATCAGGCACCTGCCGCGACAGGATGAAGTCAAGTTTTTCTGCCGTCATGCCTGGACGCGAAAGTGCCCGCTGCCGTTGCAGAACCGGGTCAGCGGAGACGACGATAACGACATCGACATCCTTCTCGCGGCCTGTCTCGAACAACAGCGGTATGTCGAGCACGGCAATATCAGAACGGGTTGCGGCATCTGTCAGGAAGGCCATTTGCCGTGCCTTCACAAGTGGATGTACGATGGATTCGATTTGCTTGAGCAGGACAGAATCAACCTGCACCAGCGCCGCAAGCCTGGAGCGATCGACACCGCCATTTACGATTGCTTCGGGCGCCAACTCTTGCATGGGACCAACGGCATCGCCCCCCGGCGCATAGAGTTCATGAACGGCCGCATCGCTATCGAAAACCGGTATGCCACGGTTTGCGAACATCTTTGCCGTCTCGCTCTTGCCCATGGCAATAGAGCCTGTAAGGCCTGCGACGATCACGCCCCAAAGCCTGGATCGATGTCCCGTGCCACGAGATCATAAAGTTCCCGAGTTACCGCGGGCGTGACACCGAACCACAATGAAAAGCCCCGAACAGCCTGGTGCAACAACATGCCGAGGCCCTCGACGACAGTATTGCCGCGTGCCGCAGCATCGACAAGAAACTGCGTGCGCAAGGGAACATACACGATATCTGCCACGACAGCGCGCGACGACAAACGCGACAGATCAAGCTCAAGTGAGGGCTGGTCCCTCATGCCAAGTGACGTCGTATTCACCAGCAAATCGCATTCACCAAGCTGGTCAGCGGCATCATCCCAGTCGACCGGAATAATCTGCTGACCGAAGCGTTTACGCAATTGCTCGACCTTCTCACGCGTGCGGTTTGCAACCGCTACTTCAGAGACACCTTGCTGGAGAATTGCGTTCACAACCGCAAGCGAGGCTCCGCCGGCACCCAGCACAAGTGCTCGCTTGTTGGCAAACTCGATGTTGGGTGCAGTTTGCCTGAGGCTATTGATGAACCCTTCGCCATCAGTGTTGGTGCCGATGATATTACCATCACGCAAATACACCGTGTTGATAGCACCAAGCCGCTCCGTCGACTCATCTGCCCAATTGATGAAGCGGAAAACAGCCTCCTTGTGAGGTATGGTGACGTTGCAGCCTGCATAACCTGCAGCCTCGAGGTTACCTATGAATGCAGCAAGCGAGGCTGGCTCGACGGATTGACGGGTGTAGCTTCCATCGATGCCGTGCTGTTTTAGCCAATAGCCATGAATGAGTGGGGATCGTGAATGACTGATCGGCCAGCCGATCACACAGGCCTTCATCATGACGTGATCTCTCCCGCCTCGCGCAACTTCTCCAGCAGGGGTAACAACGGCAAGCCGAGGATGGTGAAATGATCACCCGAAACGGTACTGAAAAGCTGCACACCGCGTCCCTCGATCTTGTAGCCACCAACAGACGTTACACAGTCATCGCCGATTACATCAAGATAGGCTTCGAGAAATTCGTCGCTGTAGTTGCGCATGGTGAGCTGAGCCTCGGCGGCATGCGACCAAACCGCTTTGCCAGAACGTGCAAGCACCACCGCTGAGATGAGGTTATGCGTGCGGCCTCGCAGCTCGCGTAACTGCTCGCGGCAATGCGCACGGTCACGCGGCTTGCCATAAATCTTCTCGCCAAGCGACAGCACTTGGTCAGCGCCGATAATGAACGCACCGGCATGATGGCAGGACACGTCCATGGCCTTCGCTTCCGCGAGCTTCAGTGCTGTCTCACGTGGCTGCCATTGCGGATTGGCGGCAACGAGCGCCCTTTCGTCAACATCAGGCCTTGCTGCGGTGAATGCGAGCCCGGCATTATGGAGCATGGACTGACGCGTAGCACTGGTGGAAGCAAGAAATATCATGTCACTTGTCGATACGCTTGTTGTCGGAAAGCATGTTGAGGATAGTAGCAGCGATTTCTTCCACCGAGCGGCGCGTGACATCAATCATAGGCCAGTTGTTGCTGGAGCACAGAGTCTTCATCACCATCAATTCATCAGTGATCTGTCGTGGATCTATGTAGTCAGTCGTTCGACTCTCTTTCAAGGACAGAAGACGATGCCGTCTGATCTGTGCGATGCGTTCGGCGCTCGCGATCAAGCCTACGATCAAAGGTCCCTTGAGGTAAGCAAGTTTTGGGGGCACGGGAATTATCGGCACGATCGGAATGTTAGCCGTGCGGATACCTCGCTGGGCGAGATAAATGGATGTCGGTGTCTTCGAAGTGCGACTAACGCCGAGAATAACCACATCTGCCTTCTCGAGATCATCGATGCCTTGCCCGTCGTCGTGCGCCATGGTGTAGTTGATGGCATCGATGCGGCGAAAGTAGTCTGAGTTGAGTGCATGTTGCCCAGCCACCTGCGGCCGTGAGGTTGCATTGAGATACTGGGAAAGAATTGTAATGATGGGATCCAAGATTGACAGGCAGGGAACACCCATTGCCTCACACTGCTCCTCGAGGTGACGACGAATGTCAGGGTTGATGAGGGTGAAGAGGACGATGCCCGGTTGCTCCTCGATCTCCTGCAGCGCCCGGTTAAGCTGCGAGGGCGTACGTACCAGCGCATAAATGTGCGCAATCGGGCGAAAATCGGAATATTGCGCCGCTGCCGCCTTTGCGACGGTATTCAGGGTCTCGCCCGTGGCATCGGACACGAGATGGAGATGGAAGAAGCGCTGTGTACCGGCCTGTGACATCATGTGGATGAAATGTGAGCTCTGTGGATATCGGGCAGGGTGGCTGGGGCTGCCTCCAGTTTGCCCCTGTCGCCATCCACAAGCCAGCCGGGATGTTGAGGCCCGCGGCGTTCATGTGGACAAGACGGGGTCAGAGAAGACCGTATGGAGCATTCGAGGATTCAGTTCTAGCCCATTAACTATCTGTTAACACGTGTTAGTTTTCGATTAACAGGAGACGGGGTAAAGTCCATTTCAAAGGACGCACTTGACCTGTGGACGATCATTGGATTGGGTTGTATCCCGCTTTCCGCAGTCCAAACAAAAGAGACAAGAAGAGTCAGAATGATAGAGACAAGGAAGGATGCCAAGGCATCGGGTAGTGCACTCCTCGACGTTCTGACCAGGAAGCCCGCTGCACGCCGGCCCATGTGGTTTATGCGCCAAGCTGGTCGATACCTTCCGGAATACCGGGCTGTTCGTGAGAAGGCGGGTTCATTTCTTGATCTTTGTTATAATCCGGAGCTTGCGTCCGAAGTTACCATCCAACCTTTGCGGCGGTATGATTTGGATGCGGCTATTCTCTTTGCCGACATACTGGTCGTTCCGCACGCGATGGGGCTGCCGTTGAACTTTGCCGAAGGCGAGGGGCCGGTTCTTGGCACAGTGCGAAGCATGGAGGACCTGGAGCGATTGGGGCCGGTGGCTGGAACGTACGAAGTGAGTCAGGTCTGTCGTACGGTTGGCCTTACGCGGGCACAATTGTCTCCGCAGCATGCCCTGATTGGCTTTTGTGGTGCGCCATGGACGGTGGCCAGCTACATGGTCGCAGGGGGGAGTTCTGACCGGGTGATGGCGAAAGTGGCGGCCTATCAGCGTCAGCCCTGGTTCTGCGCACTGATCGACAGGCTTGTGAGCGAATCGGTGGACTATCTTTCGGCCCAGGCTGAGGCCGGGGCTCAGGCCGTTCAGCTCTTTGATTCGTGGGCTGGCGATTTGGTGGGTACTGAACTTGATGAGTTTGTGATGAAGCCGCTGGCAGCCATCGTTGCGGCGCTCAAGGTGAGGCATCCCTCGCTCCCGGTTATTGTTTTTGCTCGCGGAGTCGGCATGGCTCAACGTAAAGCCGCGGCAATCGCTGGTGCTAATGCAATCGGTGTGGAGACAGAGTTTGATCTGACAGATTTGCCTAAAGATCTGGTTGTGCAGGGAAATCTTGATCCCGTGGCTCTGTTGGCGGGCCGTGAGGTTGTGGAATCCGAAGTGAGACGGATTTGTGCCAGCGTTGATCGGCAACGTCACATTTTCAATCTTGGTCATGGTATCAGGCTGGGAACAGATCCGGAAGTTGTCGGGGCGGTGGTAGACGCCGTCAGGCGCTTCGATGAATGACCTTTATGGTTGGGTAAAGGTGGTGCATGTTCTGGCTGTCATCTCGTGGATGGCTGGACTGTTCTATCTGCCCCGGCTGTTTGTTTATCATGCTGAAAATGAAGAAAAAAAAGATCTTTCTCCGATCTTCAAGGTGATGGAGAGGAGGTTGCTCAAGGCCATCATGAGGCCTTCAGCGATGGTGGCGGTGGTATCCGGTGCTCTTCTCATTGATCTTGGTGGTTGGGATCGGGCGATGCCGGTTTGGTTGTGGCTGAAGCTTTTGCTAGTTGTCTGCATGCTGGCCTTTCACGGTCTGCTCGAGGTTCACGTTGCGCGGTTTCGGGATGATCGCGAAAAGAAATCCGGTCGCTATTTTCGTGTGATCAACGAGGTTCCCACCCTGTTGCTCATCGGGATCGTTGTTCTTGTGATCATCAAGCCTTTCTGAGTTTGCTGTTGGCGGCCACGATTGAAGCCGCTATACTGTGTTTTCACCGTATCGCCTCAGGCTGGATGCGGTCCCGCCTTAACGTTCCCGCTTTCGTGCCGGAACCCCCCATAGTGAAATGACAATGACCGTTATTGCCGATCTGAAAGAGATCAAGCTACAGGATCTCAAGTTGAAGACACCCGCCGAGCTGGTGTCCCTTGCAGAAGAACTGGAAGTCGAGAATGCCAGTGCGCTTCGAAAGCAGGAGTTGCTGTTTGCCATCCTTAAGAACCTTGCTGCGCGCGACGTCGAAATCATCGGTGAAGGCGTCGTCGAAGTCCTTCAGGATGGTTTCGGTTTCCTGCGTTCACCGGACGCGAATTATCTGGCCGGTCCTGACGATATCTACATCAGTCCGAGCCAGATCCGGAAGTTCACACTCCGCACGGGCGATACGGTTGAAGGACAGATCCGGAGTCCCAAGGAAGGGGAGCGCTATTTCGCTCTCGTCAAGGTGAACCGGATCAATTTCGAGGATCCCGAGAAGACCCGCCATAAGGTCCATTTCGATAATCTGACCCCGCTCTATCCGGACGAGCGTCTCGAGATGGAAACGGGCGACCCGACCAAGAAGGACTATTCGTCCCGCGTCATCGACATCGTCTCCCCTCTTGGCAAGGGTCAGCGCGGACTGATCGTGGCGCCGCCGCGCACCGGCAAGACGGTGCTGCTTCAGAACATCGCCCATGCCATCACTGCCAACCATCCCGAGTGCTACCTCATCGTGCTGCTGATCGACGAGCGGCCGGAGGAAGTGACCGACATGCAGCGCTCGGTGAAGGGTGAAGTGATCAGTTCCACCTTCGACGAACCGGCGTCGCGCCATGTGCAGGTTGCTGAAATGGTTATCGAGAAGGCCAAGCGCTTGGTCGAGCATGGACGGGACGTAGTGATCCTGCTTGATTCCATCACTCGCCTGGGCCGGGCCTACAATACGGTGGTGCCATCTTCCGGCAAGGTCTTGACGGGCGGCGTGGATGCGAATGCGTTGCAACGCCCGAAGCGTTTCTTCGGTGCGGCCCGCAACATCGAGGAAGGTGGCTCCCTGACCATCATTGCTACCGCGCTGATCGACACTGGTAGCCGCATGGATGAAGTCATCTTCGAAGAGTTCAAAGGTACCGGTAACTCGGAAATCATCCTTGACCGCAAGGTGGCGGACAAGCGGGTGTTCCCGGCGATCGATATCCTGCGTTCCGGCACACGCAAAGAAGAGCTGTTGGTAAAGCCTGATCTTCTCAAGAAGACCTATGTGCTGCGCCGCATTCTTAACCCCATGGGAACGGTCGACGCGATCGAGTTCCTGCTCGACAAGCTGCGCCAGACCAAGGGCAACAGTGATTTCTTCGACTCCATGAACGCCTGAGGGCCGGATAGCCCGGCGCCATTCGATTCGAGCTCGAAATGACCGCCAAGGACACGATTTTTGCCTTGTCTTCCGGGGCTGGGCGATCTGCCGTTGCCGTGATCCGCATATCCGGTCCCGTTTCGGGCTCGCTTCTTTCCAAAGTGGCTGGAAGACTTCCTGCTCCGCGCGACTTATCGCTGAGGCCAATCCGTGACCCCTCCACTGGCGAGGAGTTGGACAGGGGCATCATCGTTTGGTTGCCAGCTCCGCGGTCTTTTACCGGTGAGGATTGCGCAGAGCTTCACCTTCATGGCAGCCCTGCTGTTGTCTCTGCCGTGATGGCAACTCTGAGCAGTGAGCCTGGCGTCAGACCCGCAGAGAAGGGAGAGTTCACCCGGCGCGCCTTCCTCAACGGGAAGATGGATCTCGTTGAAGTGGAGGGATTGTCGGACCTCCTGGAGGCGCGTACCGCCAGCCAAAGGCGTCAGGCCTTCCGGCAAATGTCGGGAATCGCCAGTAGTGTATTCGATTCGTGGCGGCAACAATTGCTTCTGATCAGGGCCGACATCGAAGCCGTTGTCGATTTTGCGGATGAATCTGGCGTTGCCGAGGAAGCCGGTCCCCGAATCGATGCGCTTATCAATGTTTTGCTGATGGAGATATCAGGTTCCGTGGCGCGTGCGTCGGCGGCGGAGATGGTGCGGGATGGAGTCCGGGTAGTGCTTGCGGGCCTGCCAAACACTGGGAAGTCCAGCGTACTGAACGCTCTGGCGCAGCGGGATGCTGCCATCGTTTCGGATGTTCCGGGAACCACGCGGGATGCAATTGAGGTCTCACTCGATATTCGGGGCATACCGGTCATACTCACGGATACGGCGGGATTGCGAAACACAGCTGTCGATAAGGTCGAAGAAGAGGGCATCCGCAGGTCGCGCAAGCATATTTCCGCAGCCGATGTTGTGGTCTGGCTCTGGTCATCAGACGTGCCTGGCAGTGAGATTCGGCACGGCGTGCTGGCTGATCTTGTCGTCCGCAACAAGAGCGATCTGAAATCAGGACTCCTCCGAAATGACAATGAATTGAATATCTCGACTGTTACAGGGGAGGGAATTTCGCAGTTTATCGATATACTGTCAGGATTTCTGCAAGCCCGGTTCGGGAGCGTTGAGGCCTCGGTCCTGGTATCTGAACGGCAGACATCGGCAGCCAAGAGATCGATTCGGTTCCTAAATGAAGCGTTGGAGCATTCATCGACCCAGCTTGAGTTGAAGGCGGAAGCAATACGCGGCGCTTCGGACGAAATCGGACGACTGACGGGCAGGGTGGGGGTTGAGGAATGGCTCGGGGCGATCTTTAGCCGGTTCTGTATCGGCAAGTGACGTGTTTCACGTGAAACGCTGACGTGTTTTGACGCTGGATAAGAGTTAGCGTAGAGAAGCGTCCATGAACTCGTCTTTCGATGTCATTGTCATTGGTGGTGGCCATGCCGGCACGGAGGCTGCTGCCGCTGCTGCTCGCCTCGGCGCACGGACAGCCCTGATCACCCATCGGGCTGACACAATCGGAGAAATGTCCTGCAATCCGGCGATAGGAGGCCTGGGTAAAGGCCACCTCGTACGTGAAATCGACGCCCTGGATGGCTTGATGGGGCGCGTGGCAGATCAGGCCGGTATTCAGTTCCGCCTCCTCAATCGCTCAAAGGGACCTGCCGTACGCGGCCCACGTGCCCAGGCTGATCGAAAGCTCTACCGCCAGGCCATGCAGGCAGCGATCTCCGCGCAATCGAACCTGACGGTCATAGCGGCAGCCGCTCATGGATTTCGGCTGGAGAACAACCGTATCACCGGCGTGATCTGTGAGGATGGGCGTGTCTTTGGCTGTTCGGCCGCCGTGCTGACCACTGGAACCTTTCTCAACGGATTGATACACATCGGGGAGCGCCGCATACCTGCTGGCAGGCATGATGAGCCCCCAGCGCACGGTTTTTCCGAGCAACTTGCTTCCATCGGGCTGCAACTTGGGCGTCTGAAGACAGGAACGCCGGCCCGGCTGGATGGCCGGACCATCGACTGGAATCGGTTGGAAGAACAGAAGGGCGACGAACTGCCCGTTCCCTTCTCCTTCCTCACGAAGGAGATCCGGACGCCCCAGTTATCTTGCTTCATTACGAAAACAACCGCAGAGGGTCATCGGCTGATCCGTGAGAACATTCATCGGTCGCCACTTTACTCTGGGCAGATCGAGGGCATCGGCCCGCGATATTGCCCTTCGATCGAAGACAAGGTGCAGCGTTTTCGTGACAAGGAGAGCCATCAGGTGTTTCTCGAGCCTGAGGGGCTCGATGATGACACGGTCTACCCCAATGGAATTTCCACGTCACTTCCAGAGGATGTACAGGAAGCCTTCATTCGCAGTATGCCAGGCCTAGAACGGGTCGTCATCAGGCGCTGGGGATATGCGATTGAGTATGACTATGTAGATCCTCGCGAATTGACCTCAACGCTGGAAGTCAAACGACTCTCAGGCCTCTTCCTTGCCGGACAGATTAACGGCACGACCGGATATGAGGAGGCAGCGGCACAGGGCCTCGTCGCCGGGGCGAATGCCGCCCGCAAGACGGGAGGGCAGAAACCACTGCATCTGGACCGCTCCACAGCCTATATCGGCGTGATGATCGATGATCTGGTCACCCGGGGTGTATCCGAGCCCTACCGGATGTTTACCTCGCGTGCTGAATACCGTCTGTCTTTGCGGGCGGACAATGCCGATCTCCGGCTGACCCCGCTGGGCATTGAGGCTGGCTTGGTCGGTCCTGGCCGGGATGCAGAGTTCAAGTTCCGCTCCAAAGCAATTGCCGATGGACTTGAACTGGCCCGGTCACTGACGATCACCTCGGGCGAGGGCGCCCGCAAAGGCTTGAAAGTCAACCAGGATGGCGTTCGGCGCTCAGCCCTTGACCTGCTCTCCATGCCTGAAATCGGATGGCGGGGCCTCATCTCAATCTGGCCAAGTCTGGGTCGGCTGCAGTCCGATGTAAGGGAGGCCTTGGAGGCCGAGTCCCTTTATGCAGGTTATCTCAACCGCCAGGAAGCAGATATTGCGGCGCTTCGGCGGGAGGAGCAACTGGCATTACCGGCAGAGCTCGATTATGCTGCCATGCCCAGCCTTTCTGCCGAACTGCGGCAGAAACTGACGGTGGTGTTGCCCGCCACGCTGGGACAGGCATCCCGAATTGACGGAATGACCCCCGCGGCACTGGCCGTCATTCTCAGCCACGCGAAGCGCCGCGACCGGTCGAGCGCTGCATGACAGATTCTGAGGCATCGGCCCTACTGGATCGGTTCAATGTTTCACGTGAGTCACGACCCAAGATCGAGACTTATGTGAAGCTTTTGCTTACCTGGCAGCAACGCATCAACCTCATTGGTCCGGCAACCGTCAGCACTGTCTGGGAGCGCCACGTGTGTGACGCTCTTCAACTTGTGTCGCTGCTGCCTCTGGGTACCCAGAGCATTGCCGAACTCGGCTCCGGCGCCGGCATCCCGGGACTTCTTCTTGCCATGGCCACAGGCCTCGAGATCCATCTCTATGAAAGCAATGGGAAAAAGGCTGCTTTTCTCAGGGAGGCCGCCCGCCAGACAGGAACCTGGGCGGTTATTCACAACATCCGCCTTGAGACGCTGAAGAGCCAAAAGGACCTTCCAGCCGTTCAATGCGTGGTTGCCAGGGCTTTGGCGCCCTTGCCACTCCTGCTTGAGTATGCCGAACCATTTCTGTCGAAAGGGGCGGTTGGTCTCTTTCACAAGGGACAAGATGTAGACGCTGAATTGACCGAAGCCACAAAATGCTGGAAGATAGAGTTATGCAAGCATGCGAGCCAATGTGACTCGCGCGGCGTCATCCTTGAAATCCGCGAGGCCTCCCGTGTCTGATTCCTTCCTTAGCAGCTTATCTGCTCCG
>Ga0075471_10000946_pt1 | contig 18394 bp, 17 predicted proteins | sample DEB19_08_DNA_2_FD_74787 | JGI IMG/M metagenome (GOLD analysis project Ga0075471, IMG submission 74787) | Aqueous microbial communities from the Delaware River and Bay under freshwater to marine salinity gradient to study organic matter... | ecosystem: Environmental > Aquatic > Marine > Coastal ... | reverse complement strand
CGGCGCATTGGTGAGCGCGCTCTTCGCGGCCGTGGCCGCGGCCGCCGCGCCCGAAGCGGCCTTGGCGGCGGCGTCGGCCGCGCCAGCGGCCGCGTTGGCCGCGGCACCCTTGGCGGCCTCGCCCGCCCTGGCGGCGGCATCGGCGGCACCCGCGGCGGCATCGGCCGCGGCGTCCTTGGCGGCCTGTGCACCCGCGGCGACGGAGTCGGCGGCACCCTTGGCAGCCTCGCCCGCCTTGGCGGCGGCATCGGCCGCGCCCGCGGCGGCGTTGTCGGCGGCACCCTTGGCAGCCTCGCCGGCCTTCGCGGCGGCATCGGCCGCACCCGCAGCCGCGTTGGCCGCCGCGTCCTTCACGGCCTCGCCGCCCGCGGCGACGGCGTCGGCCGCCTTGTCGATCGCCTCGCCGGCAGCCTCGCCCGCCGTCTTCGCGGCGTCGGAGACCGGGGCCACGGGCGCCGCGATCGGTGGCGGCTCGACCGGGATCGAGTCGACGACCGACTTCTGGAAGCTCTGCGAGGCGTTCCAGGTGAGGAACAGTGCCGTCAGCATGAAGGCCGCGGCCGTCCAGGTCGTGAGCCGGGTGAGCAGGTTGCCCGCGCCGCTCGAGCCGAAGATCGTCTGGCTCGAGCCGCCGAACACGGCGCCGACGTCGGCTCCCTTTCCGGTCTGCAGCAGCACGACGACGATCAGGAACAGGCACGCGAGGACGTGCAGGACGGTGACGAGGATGGTCATGGCTTGATCGACCTTTCGGTGACGACGGAGGCGTCCGGCGGAGTCGCCGGGCTCAGGCTCGGTACTCGACGATGCGGGCGAAGCCGTCGACCTCGAGGCTCGCGCCGCCGACCAGCGCACCGTCGATGTCGGGCTCGGCCATGAGGCCGTCGACGTTGTCGGGCTTCACGCTGCCGCCGTAGAGGATCGGGACGTCGGCGGCCGGGAGCCCCATCTCTTGCAGCAGCGCGCGGATCTGTCCGTGGACTTCCTGGGCCTGCTCGCGGGTCGCGACGCGCCCGGTGCCGATCGCCCAGACGGGCTCGTAGGCGATCACGATCCGCCGCGCCGCGGCGGCGTCGAGCCCGCGCATGGCCGCGTCGACCTGCGAGCCGACGACCGCGAGCGTGCGGCCGTCGTCGCGCTGGGCGAGCGTCTCGCCGACGCAGACGATCGGGCCGAGCCCGATCGCGAGTGCGCTCTCGATCTTGCGCCGGATGAAGTCGTCGCTCTCGCCGAACAGCGCGCGCCGCTCCGAGTGGCCGACGATCACGCTCGTCGCGCCCGCGTCGACCAGCATGGCGGGCGAGACCTCGCCGGTGAAGGCGCCCTTCGACTGGTCGTGCACGTTCTGGGCGGCGAGTTCGATCTTCGTCCCCTCGATCGCCTTGCGCACCGCGCCGAGCGCCGTGAAGGGCGGGGCGAGGATCACCCGGCGGCCCTCGACCCGGCCGACCTTCGAGGCGAGCCCCCCCGCGAGCGCGGTCGCCTCGGCGATCGAGCAGTGCATCTTCCAGTTTCCGGCGAGGACGGGGGTGCGTGGCATGGCGGATCCCGAACCCGGGTCTATAAGCAGATGTCCGGGGGGCCGGCCAGCACCGCGAGCCGCGCCGGGGACGCCCGGGCGGCCCGGGGGAAGGCCGTCCGGCAGGGGCGAGCCCCCCGGCCTCTACGCCATGATCCGACTGGGCTTCGACAACTCCTACCGCCGGCTCCCCGAGCGGTTCCATGCCGCGCAGGTCCCCGCCCGGGTCGACGCGCCGAGGCTGCTCGCCTTCAACCGGCCGCTCGCCGAGGATCTCGGCCTCGACCCGCAGGCCCTCCTGCCGGTCGCGGCCGACCTGTTCTCGGGCAACGCGCTCGCGACCGATGCCGAGCCGATCGCGCTCGCCTACGCCGGGCACCAGTTCGGGCACTTCGTGCCGAGCCTGGGCGACGGGCGCGCTCTCCTGCTCGGCGAGATCGTCGGTCGCGACGGCCGTCGTCGCGACGTCCAGCTGAAGGGCTCCGGCCCGACGCCGTTCTCGCGCCGGGGTGACGGGCGCGCGGCGCTCGGTCCGGTCCTGCGCGAGTACCTCGTGAGCGAGGCGATGCACGCGCTCGGCATCCCGACGACGCGCTCGCTCGCCGCCGTCGCGACCGGCCTGGTCGTGCACCGCGAGACTCCGCAGCCCGGCGCGGTGCTGACGCGGGTCGCATCGAGCCACCTCCGGGTCGGCACCTTCCAGTACTTCGCCGCGCGCAGCGACGTGGAAGGGCTGTCGCTCCTGCTCGACCACGCGCTGCGGCGCCACGACCCCGAACTCGCGTCCGACGAGCGTCCCGCGCTCGCCTTCCTCGGGGCCGTCGCCGCGCGACAGGCCGCGCTGGTCGCGCGATGGCTGTGCGTCGGCTTCGTCCACGGCGTCATGAACACCGACAACACCGCGATCTCGGGAGAGACGCTCGACTACGGCCCGTGCGCGTTCCTCGACGGCTACCACCCGGCCCGGAAATTCAGCTCGATCGACCACGGCGGGCGCTACGCGTTCGCGAACCAGCCCTCGATCGCGCGCTGGAACCTCGCGCGGCTCGCCGAGGCCCTGCTGCCGCTGATCGACGCGGAGGTCGACCGCGCGATCGCCGCGGCGGTCGAGGTGCTCGAGGGCTTCCCCGCCGTCTTCGAGCGCGCGTGGCAGGGCGGACTGCGCGCGAAGGTCGGGCTCGCGACCGAGGAGGAGGGCGACGCCGGGCTGGTCGCGGGCCTGCTCGCCGCGATGCAGGCCTGCGAGGCCGACTGGACGCTCGTCTTCCGCCGTCTCGCCGACGCGGCGGACGAGTCGCGCGACGACACGGCGCTTCGCGAGACGTTCGCGCGCCCCGACGAGATCGACGCCTGGCTCGCCGCGTGGCGGGCGCGCCTCGCCCGCGACGCGCGCACGCCGCGCGAGCGGGCGGCCGCGATGCGGCGGGTGAACCCGCTCTTCGTCCCGCGCAACCACCGCGTCGAGCAGGCGCTGCGCGCGGCCGCCTCGGGCGACCTGCGGCCGTTCGAGACCCTCTGCGAGGTGTTGCGCCGCCCGTTCGACGAGCAGCCCGCGCACGCGGCGCTCGCGGAGCCCCCGCGGCCGGAGGAAGTCGTGAGCGAGACCTTCTGCGGCACCTGAGCCGCGCAGCGGTTCGTTCCGCGGCGGGCCGCGTCCGGCCCGGATCGGCTCCCGGGGCGCCGCACGCCGCGCGCGCCACCCCGCAGGGGCGATGGTTCGCTCAGCCCTCGAGCGCCGCGATGCCGGGGAGGGTTCGGCCCTCGAGGAACTCGAGCGAGGCGCCTCCGCCGGTCGAGACGTGGCCGATGCGGTCGGCCACCCCGGCCACGCCGATCGCGGCGACCGAGTCGCCGCCGCCGACGACGGTGGTCGCCTGCTTCGCCCCGGCGAGCGCGCGCGCGACCGAGAGCGTTCCCTCGGCGAACGCCGGGATCTCGAAGATGCCCATCGGTCCGTTCCAGAGAACGGTGCGGGCCGTCGCGATCTCCTTCGCGTAGGCCTCGCGGGTCGCGGGGCCGATGTCGACGCCGAGCCAGCCGTCCTCGATCCCGGGCCCGCAGATCCGGGTCTCCGAACCCGCTTCCGGCTTGCGCGCGGCGACGTGGTCGACCGGCAGGAGGACGCGCACGCCGCGGGCCCGAGCGGCGGCGAGCGTTTCGCGCGCGAGGTCGACCTTGTCGGACTCGACGCGGGAGCCGCCGACGGCGACTCCCTTCGCGACGAGGAACGTGTAGGCCATCGCGCCTCCGACCAGCAGCGCGTCGACGCGCGACAGCAGCTGCTCGACGACGCCGATCTTGTCCGACACCTTCGAGCCGCCGAGGATCGCGACGAACGGGCGATCGGCTCCGGCGAGCAAGCGGCCCAGGTGCTTCACCTCGTCGCGCATGAGGAGCCCGCTCGCGCGCTCGGCGACGAGCGGCGCCATGCCCGCGGTCGACGCGTGCGCGCGGTGTGCGGCGCCGAACGCGTCGTTCACCCAGACGTCGGCGAGCCGCGCGAGGCTCTCGGCGAACGCCGGGTCGTTCTTCTCCTCCTCGGCGTGGAAGCGGAGGTTCTCGAGCAGCAACACGTCGCCCGGGGACATCCGCGCGACCGCGGTCTCGGCGTCGGGTCCGACGCAGTCCGGCGCGAGCGCCACCGGCCGCCCGAGCAGCTCGGCGAGCCGCGTCGCCGTCGGCGCGAGGCTCTGCTTCGGGTCGGGCTTGCCCTTCGGGCGACCGAGGTGGGCTGCCACGACGACCTTCGCGCCGCGCTCGGCGGCGAGCCGGATCGTCGGCAGGCTCGCGCGGATCCGCGCGTCGTCGGTGATGCGGAGCCCGCCCCGGCCGTCGTCCTCGAGCGGGACGTTGAAGTCCACGCGCACGAACACCCGCTTGCCCCGCAGATCCAGCTCGTCGACGACCTTCACGCGATGCCCTCCCGGTGGTTGGCGGCGCGACCTCGGGCGTCCCGGGCCGCGACCCGGGGGACATAGCACCCGGGTCCGCAGCGGATCACGGGCCCGCCGGGGTGGTTTCGCCCCGCCGCCCGCGTCTTCGGCGTGAGCCGGCGACCCGGCCCCGCCGCGGTTTGACCTCGGCCATGGCAATCGCTTTAGATGCCGCCAGGGCGGTGGGGCGAGCGGGGTTGGAGCGATGATCGAGCACCTGTTCCACGGGACGGGGCCGGTGGTCATGGCGGTCCTCTGGACCCTGGTCGCCTGCTCGGCCGCGAGCTGGGGAATCATCTTCTTCAAGCTCGGCCAGTTGCGACGCGCTCGCCGACAGTCGGAGCGGTTCGAGGAAGTCTTCTGGGAGTCGAAGAGCCTGAACCAGATCCACGCCCAGAGTCTCGAGTACAAGCAGAGCCCCGTCGCGCAGGTGTTCCGCGCCGGGTACCAGGAGCTCATGCGCCTCACCCGAGCTCGCCGGCAGGGCGAGGGCGAGGGCGAGATGGAACTCGGTGGCGCCGCCAACGTCGAGCGCGCCCTGCGACGCGCGGCGAACCTCGAGGTGACGCGGCTCGAGGGAGCGCTCACCTTCCTCGCCACCACCGCGTCGACGGCGCCCTTCATCGGGCTGTTCGGCACGGTGTGGGGCATCATGGACGCGTTTCGCGGGCTCTCGACGGCGCAGAGCTCGAGCATCCAGGCCGTCGCGCCCGGGATCTCCGAGGCGCTCGTCGCGACCGCGGTCGGCCTCGCGGCCGCGATTCCCGCGGTCGTCGCCTACAACCACCTCTCGCACGAGGTGCGCGTCCTGCACACCGACATGGAGAACTTCTCGGCGGAGTTCCTGAACATCGCCGAGCGTCACTTCCTGAAGTGACGGGAGAGGGCGGGGACGGCCATGGCCTTCGACTCCGGACGCGGCGGCGGCTCGATGTCGCAGATCAACGTGACGCCGCTCGTCGACGTCATGCTCGTCCTGCTCGTCATCTTCATGGTGACCGCACCCATCCTGCAGCAGGGCGTGTCGGTCGACCTGCCGCGCGCGCAGGCGGGGGCGCTGTCCGACAAGGAGACGCCGGCGGTGGTGTCGGTCACCCGGGCCGGCGACGTCTACCTGAACGAGCAGCACCTCGCGCCGTCGGACCTCGATGGTCGCCTGCGCAAGTTCGCGGCGTCGAAGCCGGACGGACAGGTGCTCGTCCGAGCCGACCGGGCGACGCCCTACGGCGAGGTGGTCCGCGTCATGGCCGCGATCAAGGCGGCGGGCATCCGCCGTGTCGGCATGGTGACGCAGGTCCCCGGCACGCCGTGACCGAGGGACGGCGCCCCGGGCGCCGCGAGGGCCTGGGCCGGCCACGGCGCGCCCGGGAGCGTCCCGGGTGAGCCGTCCGCGCCGGAGCATTCTCACGCCGCGGCGGTTCAACCGTGCGCTCGCCGCGGCGATCGTGGCGGCGGGCCTGCTGCACCTGCTCGCGATCCTCGCGGCGACGTTCCTGGGCGGGTTCAAGCTGCGCCCCGAGTCGCCCGGCGAGACCTACACGGTCGAGGTGGTCGACGGCGGCGATCTCGGCGGTCACGTGCCGGCCGGACTTCCCGACCTCGACGTCGGCACGTCGGGACGCGCGCGCAAGGGGGAACCCGCGCCCGGGGGCGCGGCCGGACCTCCGATGCCTGCGCCGCCGAATGCGCCGCCGCGCGCAGCGGAGCCCGAGCCGTCCGCCCCCGAGCCGGAACCGGAGCCCGAAGTCGCGCCCGAGCCGGAACCGGAGCCCGAACCGGAACCGGAACCCGAGCCAGAACCTGTGCCCGACCCGAAGGAAGTCGCGCCCGACGAACCGGAGCCCCCCGCGCCCGAGCCCGAGAAGAGGCCCGCGCCCCCGGAGCCCGCGCCGCGCGACGACGACGCGGTGGTGACGACGCGCGCGACCGCGACGCAGACCCCTCGTCCGACGCCGACGCGCACGCCGCGGCCGACCCCGACACCGAGGCCCGCGCGGACCCCGGTGCGCGCGACCGCGACGCCTCGTCCGAGCGCGACGCCGACGCCCGTTGCGAAGGCGCCGGTCGCGCGTCCCGTCGCGACGGCGACGCCGACCGTCGCGGCGAAGCCGAAGTCCACGCCGGCCCCCAAGGCGACGCCGACTCCGAAGGCGCCGACGAAACCCGCGTCGACGCCCTCCCCGAAGGCGCCGCAGGCGCCTCGTCCGAGCGCGACGCCGCGCGCGGGCTCCGAGTCTCGTCCGAGCGCGACGCCGAAGCCCTCGCCGAGACCTTCGCCGAAGCCCGCGGCCACGGCGTCGGGGAAACCGCCCGCGTCCGGAAGTGCGGCGGGCGCCGCGCCGAAGCCGGGCGAGTCGCCCCGTCCCGCCTCCTCGGCGAAGCCCGCGCCGAAGCCGACGCCGCGCGATGGCGACTCGAACAAGCCTGCCGGCGCGGCGGAATCGCGCTCCGGCGAGGCACCCGACCGCGACGAGCAGATCGATGCGGCGATGGAACGCGTGCGCCGCAGCGTCGAGCAGTCGGGCGGCGCTGCCGCAGGCGGGACCGGCTCGGGAGCGGGCACCCGCGGCGGCAGCGGTGCGAGCGGTGGCCGCGGGAGCGGCACCGGCGGAAGTTCGGCCGGCAGCGGGCGCGGTGGAAGTCCCGATGGGGTGGACGGCGGAACCGCGACTCGCGGCAGCGGCGCCGGTGCGGGCCGCGGCAGCGGGGGCGGGGGCGCAGGCGGCACCGACGCTCCCCAGCCGGGCCGCGGCATCGGGATCGGCGACGGCGGCGGCGGCGCCGGGCGCGTCCGCGGCATCGAGTTCCTCTCCTACTACAACGGCATGCTGTCGCGGATCCGGGGTGCGTGGGCCTGGCCGGGCGAGGGCACGCGCCTCGCGGTGAAGGTGAAGTTCGGCATCTCCGCGGACGGCACGATCCGCGACCTGCGGCTGGTCGCGCCCTCGGGCGACTCGTCCTACGACGCCTCGGTGCTGCGCGCCGTCCGGGCCGTGAGCCCGCTCCCGCCGCCCCCGGCGCGGCACCGCGAGGACTTCGCCGACGTCGAGTTGACGTTCCAGCCCTCGGACCTGAAGACTCCGTAGAGGACGGGGCTGCCGGGCGAGAGGGTGGAGGAGGGCGGGCGATGACGAGAACGAGGGGTGCTGCGGGAACGGGCGTTCGACTCGCGGGGTGGGTGATCGTGTGCGCGTGCGTCGCGGCGAGCGATGCGCGCGCGCAGGTGCGCGGGACGATCTTCGGTCCCGGCGAGAGCGCGTTTCCGCTCGTCGTCGACCGCCTCTCGGGCTCGGGCGGCGAACTCTGCTCGCAGCGCTTCACCGAGACGGTGGCGCGCGACCTCGATCTCTCCGGGCTCTTCCGCGTGACCTCGGGCGGCGCGCTGCCCCGGGTCGCCGACGGCACCGGACCCGACGGGGTCGACTTCGCGGGATGGGGGGCCGCCGGTGCGAGGCTGCTCGTGAAGGGCAGCTGCGAGGGGGCCGGCGACCAGCTCACGGTCGAGGCGCGCCTGTTCGACGTCGGCGAGCGGCGCCAGCTCGGCGGCAAGCGCTGGACCGGGAGTCGCCGCGACCTGCGACGGATGGGCCACCGCTTCGCCGACGAGGTCATGCGGCTGGTCACCGGCGAGCGCGGGCCCTTCGACACGCGCATCGCCTTCGTCTCGACGCGCGGCGGACGGGCGAAGGAGATCTGGGAGATGGGCTTCGACGGCGAGGACGCTCGCCAGCTCACCCGCAACGGGACGATCAACCTCTCGCCGGCGTGGTCGCCCGACCGGCGCGAGCTGCTCTTCACCTCGTTCAAGGACGGCTCGCCGCGCCTCTACGTGATGGACGTCGCGAGCGGGCAGTCGCGCACGCTCCTGCAGGGCCCCGGGCTCACCAACGGCGGCCGCTTCTCGCCCGACGGGAACCGGATCGCGGTCTCCCGCGAGCAGGGGCGCGGCGACTCCGAGATCGTCGTGATCGGACGCGACGGTGGGGTGTTGCGGCAGACGACCTCGGGTGCGGGCATCGACGTCTCGCCCACCTGGTCGCCCGACGGAGGACGCATCGCCTTCTGCTCGACGCGCGCCGGCTCGCCCCAGATCTACGTCGGCGACGCGGGCGGGGGCTCGGCGCGCCGGGTGAGCGGCGGCGGGTCGTACAACACCTCTCCCGCGTGGTCGCCCAAGGGCGACAAGATCGCCTACACCGGTCGCGTCGGCGGCCGCTTCCAGGTGTTCGTCGTGCCGGCGTCGGGCGGCGAGCCTCGCCAGCTCACGACGAGCGGCGGCGACAACACCGACCCGGCCTGGTCGCCCGACGGGCGCTACCTCCTGTTCAGCTCGACGCGCGACGGGGCGCCGTCCCTGTGGATCACGGACGAGCAGGGGCAGAAGCAGCGTCAATTGCTTCGCGGTGCGACGGGTGATACCTCACCGGCCTGGTCGACCTGGCTCGGCGAGTGACGGTCCGGCGCTCCTGCGGCGGGCTTTCGGCCCGCGGACGGACGGCAGCGGGCGGCGCGCCCGGGAAGGCGCCCCGATTCGGCCCCGCCGCCCCGGACACCGGCACCCGTCGAGGGGTCGAAGGGAATCGCCAGAACCCATGGGGCCGGCGTCGGAGGTGGAGATGGTGGAGCGGATGACCCGGGATGCCGGGCGGCGGATGATGTCGCGTGGTCGCTTGCGCGGTCGTTTCGCGGGGCTGGTCACGGCCCTCGCGCTGGTCGTCGCGGCAGCGGGCTGCAGCAAGCAGAAGCCGGTCGACACGGTCGACGGCGCGGGCGCCGGCCTCACCGAGGGCACGCTCGACGGCAGCGCCGCGGCCGGCGGGGGAGCCGGCGGCGCGGGGCACGGCGGCGCGGGCTCGAGCATGGACGAGTTCCGCCGCGGCACCCTCGGCGCGTCGGGGCAGCAGGGGCCGCTCCAGGACGTGCATTTCGGCTACGACTCCTACGAACTCGGCGACAGCGCGCGCGAGCTGCTCCGGATCAACGGCGACTGGCTGCAGTCGAACCCTTCGGCGAAGGTCGAGATCGAGGGGCACACCGACAGCCGCGGCACCGTCGAGTACAACCTGGCACTCGGTGCCAAGCGCGCGACCGCGGTCCGCGACTACCTCGTGAGCCTGGGCATCCCCGCCGAGCGGGTCACGACGATCAGCTACGGCAAGGAGCTCCCGCTCTGCCAGGAGGAGTCCGAGAGCTGCTGGGCGCAGAACCGCCGTGCCCACTTCGTGATCCTCGGCAAGTAGGATCACGATGGCCCGTCGACCCGCCGCAGCCCTTCTCGCCGCCGCCTTCTCCGCGGCCGCGGCCGGGTGCGCGGCGCAGGCCGACATGGGCGACCTCATGCGCGAGCAGCGCATCCTCGCGCGCCGGCTCGCCGACACGCGGGCCGACCTCGAGAGCCTGCGGGTCGCGGTGAGCCGGCTCCAGGGGCGCGTCGACGACCTCTCCGGCAGCGGGCGCTCCGCGCGCGTCGCCCCCGTGCCCGACGTCGCCTCGCGGCTGCAGCCGCTCGACCAGCCGCCGCGCCCGGTCGCGCCGCCGCCGGCGCCGGTCGAGAGCCCACCGCCGGTGTGGCCGCAGGACCGGCAGGCCGAGACGCCGCCGGCCCCGGAGCCGCCGACGGCGACCTTCGGCACCCCGATGACGGCGCCCGCACCGGTCTCCGACGACGTGCCGCGCGACGTCGACGTCGCGAAGGATCTCGCGCGCGGCGGCTCGGCGGAGTACCGCGCGGGGCTCGAGGCCTACCAGCGCGGAGACTACCCGAAGGCGATCCAGGCGCTCCGCGGCTTCGCGACCAGGGAGCCGAAGAGCGACCTGGTGCCGATCGCCCGCTACTGGATCGGCGAGTCCTATTTCGCGCAACGGCGCTACAACGAGGCGATCCTCTCCTACAACGAGATCCTGGTCGGTGCGCCGAAGTCCGAACGCGTCCCGGCGGCGCTGCTCCGGCAGGCCGCTGCGTTCTTCGAACTCGGCGACAAGATCGACGCCCGGCTCATCCTGCAGAAGCTGGTCGCCGACCACCCGGGCTCCGAGGAGGCGGCGGCCGCCAAGCGCAAGCTCCTCGTGCTCGGCGCCTGACGGCCTCGTCCGTCGCGATGCGCATCGTCCGCCACCTCGCGTCCGGCGACCGGCCGTTCCGGCGCCCCGTCGTCGCGCTCGGCAACTTCGACGGCGTCCACCTCGGCCACCGCACGATCTTCGAGCGCACGATCGAGCGCGCCCGGCGGTCGGGCTCGGAAGCGGTCGCGTTCACCTTCTGGCCGCACCCGATCTCCGTGCTGTTCCCCGAGCGGTCGCCGCGCATGATCACCTCGCTCGCGCGCCGTCTCGCGGCGCTGCGGTCGACCGGGCTCGACGGGGTCGTCGTGCGGCGTTTCACGCGCGAGTTCGCGGCGCTGTCGCCGGAGGAGTTCGTCCGCGACTGGCTGGTCGGACGGCTCGGCGTGTCCGCCGTGGTGGTCGGCTACAACGTCACCTTCGGCCACGAGCGTCGCGGCACTCCGCCGCGGCTCGCCGAGCTCGGCGCCGGGTCCGGCTTCGAGGTCGAGATCGTGTCGCCGGTCGAGGTCGGCGCGCTCGCCGCGAGCAGCAGCGAGGTGCGCCGGCGCATCCTCGAGGGCGACGTCGCCGCCGCGGCGCGCCTGCTCGGGCGCCCGCACTCGCTGGTCGGGCTGGTTCGCGCGGGCGACCGTCGCGGCCGCACGATCGGGTTCCCGACCGCGAACGTCCTGCCGCGCGGCGGGATGCTGCCGCCCGACGGCGTCTACGCGGTGCGCGTCGGGATCGCCGGCGAGCCGCCACGACGACCCGGGGTCGCGAACCTGGGCTCGAACCCGACCTTCGGCCCGGGCGCGCGCCGCCTCGAGACCCATCTCTTCGACTTCGACGGGGATCTCTACGGTCGGCGGATCGAGGTCGCGCTCGAGGCCCGGCTCCGCGGCGAGGCGAAGTTCGACTCGGTCGAGCGGCTGGTGGCGCAGATCCGCGAGGACGCGGCCGCGGCGCGACAGATGCTCGGCGTCGTGCGGTGAGTCGCGACGACGCCGCAGGTCCGGGCCCGGAGGCGACGGCTGGCGCGGACGGCCCGCGTACGATGCGCACGGAGGTCGGCCCCGAGGAGGCCGGGCTGCGCCTCGACCGCCTGCTCGCCGCGCGCGGATTCCTGCCGACCCGGTCGCGGGTCGCGGCGCTGGTCCGCGCGGGGCTCGTCCGGGTCGACGGCGTGCCGCGCAAGGCGAGCCACCCCGTGGTGCCCGGCGAGATCGTCGAGGTCGAGTTGCCGCCCGAGGAGCCGTCGCGCGTCGTGCCGGAGGCGATTCCCCTCTCGATCCTGCACGAGGACGCGAGCCTCGTCGCGGTCGACAAGCCGGCGGGCATGGCCACGCACCCCGCTCCGGGTGCGCGGACCGGCACGCTGGTCGCCGCGCTGCTCCACCGCTGGTCGCTCGGCGGCGACTGGCCCGACCCGCAGCGCCCGGGCATCGTCCACCGGCTCGACAAGGACACGACCGGGGTGATCGTCGTCGCCAAGACCCCGCGCGCGATGCACGCGCTCGCCCGCCAGTTCGCGGCGCGCACGGTCGAGAAGGAGTACGCGGCGATCGTGCGCGGCGCGCCGCGCGAGGACGCGGGCACGATCGACCTCGCGATCGGGCGCGACCCGGTCGCGCGCCACCGGATGCAGGCGCGCGTCGGCCAGCGGCGGCCGGCGGTCACCGACTGGCGAGTCCTCGAGCGTTTCGGCGATCCGCCGACGGCCGCGCTCGTGCGCGCGACGCCGCACACCGGGCGGACGCACCAGATCCGCGTCCACCTCGCGAGCATCGGCCACCCGCTCGTCGGGGACACGCTCTACGCGGGCGAGTCCCGCGCGCCGGCCGACGGGCTGCGCCGGCTGCTCGACGACTTCCCCCGCCAGGCTCTCCATGCCCGGCGCCTGCGGCTGCGCCATCCCGACGACGGCCGCTGGATCGAGATCGAGGCCCCGCTGCCGGCCGACATGGAGGCGCTGCTCCGGCGATTGCGCGCGTCGGCGGTGTCCCGGGCCGGAGGTTCGACGCCCGCCCGCGCTTGACTCGCCCCCGACCCTTGCCCTACGCAGGCGCCTCCCTCCCTCCCGATCCGGTCGGCGTCCTGCGCCGGGTCGTCCCGCGGTTTCGATCTTCCCCTCCGACGGCACCCGTCCCGTCCACGAAGCGAGGTCCCATGGCACGCGAGAGCACCTCCGAGCAGGCGAAGAATCCGAAGGAGAAGCCGGCCCCGAAGCCGCGCGCCCGCACGGAGGAGGAAGGGCCGGCCGAAGCGGCGGCGCCGGTCGCGGCCGCTTCGGCGACGGGCCTGCCCACGGCCGACGAGGAGGACGAGGAGCTCTCGATCTCGTCTTCGCTCCCCCCGATCGACCTGCGCGAACTCAAGCGCAAGCAGATCCACGAACTCGCCCAGATGGCCCGCGAACTCGCCGTCGACGGCGCCTCCACGATGCGCAAGCAGGAGCTCATCTTCGGCATCCTCCAGGCCCAGACCGCGCAGCGCGGCTCGATCTTCGCCGAGGGCGTGCTCGAGATCCTGCAGGACGGCTTCGGCTTCCTGCGGGCGCCCGACTACAACTACCTGCCCGGGCCCGACGACATCTACGTCTCGCCGACCCAGGTGAAGCGCTTCCACCTGCGCACCGGGGACGTCGTGTCGGGGCAGATCCGTTCGCCGAGGGAGGGCGAGCGCTACTTCGCGCTGCTGCGGGTCGCGCAGATCAACTTCGAGGAGCCCGACCGCGCCCGCGAGAAGATCCTGTTCGACAACCTGACGCCGCTCTACCCCGACGAGCACCTCGTCCTCGAACACCGCACCGACGAGCCGACGACGCGCGTGATCGACCTGATGGTGCCGGTCGGCAAGGGGCAGCGGGCACTCATCGTCGCCCCGCCGCGGACCGGCAAGACGGTCATGCTCCAGAACGTCGCCCACGGGATCGCGCGCAACCACCCCGACGTGACGCTGATCGTGCTGCTGGTCGACGAGCGGCCCGAGGAGGTCACCGACATGCAGCGGTCGGTGAAGGGCGAGGTCGTGAGTTCGACCTTCGACGAGCCGCCGACGCGCCACGTCCAGGTCGCCGAGATGGTGATCGAGAAGGCGAAGCGGCTGGTCGAGCACGGTCGCGACGTCGTGATCCTGCTCGACTCGATCACCCGGCTCGCGCGCGCCTACAACACGGTCGTGCCGCCGTCCGGCAAGATCCTCTCGGGAGGCGTCGACTCGAACGCGCTGCACAAGCCCAAGAAGTTCTTCGGCGCCGCGCGCAACATCGAGGAGGGCGGGTCGCTCACGATCATCGGGACGGCGCTGATCGACACCGGCAGCCGCATGGACGAGGTCATTTTCGAGGAGTTCAAGGGCACCGGGAACCTGGAGGTCCACCTCGACCGCCGGCTGGTCGACAAGCGCACCTTCCCCGCGATCGACATCAACCGCTCGGGCACCCGCAAGGAGGAGCTGCTGCTCTCGCGCGAGGTCCTGAACCGCACCGTGATCCTGCGCCGGCTGCTCGCGCAGCTGAACCCGGTCGAGGCCATGGAGTTTCTGCTCGACAAGCTCGGGCAGTCCTCGACCAACGCGGACTTCATCTCGTCGATGAACCAGTGAGCCCCGGGGGCCGAGCCCCGGCCCGGCCCGGTCCGCGCCCGGCGCCCCCGCCCGCGCGGCGCGAGGCCCTCGGAGACCGGCGGGGAGGCTCCGCGGGCGCCTCCTGCCGGAGATTCGTTGCGCCTCCCGGGAGCCTCTGGTAGCCCCACGCGGATCGAGCCACGCGCCGGCCCTCCCCGGGCCGGGCGACCGCGGGGCCCGGGACTACAGGGAGAAGCCATGCCCGAGCCGACGATGAAGCAGCTGCTGGAGGCCGGTGTCCACTTCGGGCACCAGACCAGCCGGTGGAACCCGAAGATGAAGCGCTACATCTTCGGCGCCCGCAACGGGATCTACATCATCGACCTGCAGCAGACCGTGAAGATGTTCCGCGAGGTCTACGGCCAGGTCCGCGAGCTCGCCGCCTCGGGCGGGATGATCCTCTTCGTCGGCACGAAGAAGCAGGCCCAGGACGCGATCCGCGAAGAAGCCGAGCGCTGCGGCATGTACCACGTGACGAGCCGCTGGCTCGGCGGCATGCTCACGAACTTCCAGACGATCAAGGCCTCGATCGAGCGTCTGAAGAAGCTCGAGGAGCTGCTCGACGACCCGACGGTGGTCGAGAAGTACACGAAGAAGGAAATCCTGAACCACACCCGCGAGAAGGACAAGCTCCTCGCCTCGCTGGGTGGCATCAAGAACATGCGCAAGCTTCCCGACGCGATCTTCGTGATCGACTCCAAGAAGGAGGAGATCGCGGTGGGCGAGGCCAACAAGCTCGGCATCCCGGTCGTCGCCGTGGTCGACACGAACTGCGACCCCGACGTCGTGGACTACAAGATCCCGGGCAACGACGACGCCATCCGGGCGATCCGGCTGTTCTGCCAGTCGATCGCGGACGCGATCATCGAGGGCAAGGCGGAACTCGACGCGAAGATGAAGGGCGCCGGCGACGACGCGCCCCTCGACGAGGCCCCGGCCATGTCGAGCGGGGAGCCCGCGCCGCCCGCGGGAGCCTGATCTCCGGCCCGTTCCAACGGCTCCCCTCGCCGCCTGCGCGGCGCAGGGCGGGCGAACTCGAGGATTCCGACGGCCGCCCCCGCGGTGCGCCGTCGCCACGCACGAAGGTCGAGGTCCAGTGGAGATCACGGCAGCTCTGGTGAAGGCCCTGCGCGAGAAGACCGGCGCCGGGATGATGGATTGCAAGGCCGCTCTCGCGGCTTCCGGCGGCGACATGGAGGGTGCGATCAAGCACCTCCGCGAGAAGGGGCTCGCCACCGCGGCGAAGCGGGCCGGCAAGGTCGCAGCCGAGGGGGTGGTCGCGGCGAAGCTCGTCTCGCCCTCCGAGGGCCTGCTCCTCGAGCTCAACTGCGAGACCGACTTCGTCGCGAAGACCGAGCCCTTCCAGGCGCTCGCCGCGTCGATCCTCGACACGGTCGCGGGCAACGCCTCGATCGAGGGTGCCTGCGCGGTGGCCGACGCGAAGGTCGAGGGCGCGAAGCTCGCCTCGGGCAAGACGGTCGCCGACGCCATCGCCGAGAGCGTCGCGTCCATGGGCGAGAGCATCGTCGCCCGCCGCGTCGCGAGGCTGGCGGCGAAGCCGGGCGAGGGGCTCGTCGGGACCTACGTCCACGCCGGCGGCAAGATCGGCGTGCTCGTGCTCGCGAAGACCACCGCCTCCGGGGCGGCGTCCGACGAAGTCGTCTCGCTCCTGCGCGACGTCGCGATGCAGGTCGCCGCGATCAACCCGCGCTACACCCGTCGCGAGGAGGTCCCCGCGGACGAGGTCGAGCGCGAGCGCGAGATCAACCGCAACCTGGCCGCGAAGGAAGGCAAGCCGCCCCAGGTCGTCGAGAAGATGGTCGAGGGCCGGCTGAACAAGTACTACGCGGACTTCTGCCTGCTCGAGCAGGAGTTCATCAAGGACTCGCAGTTCACGGTCGGGAAGCTGGTCGCCCACAAGGCGAAGCAGGCCGGCGTCCCGATCGAGATCGTCCGTTTCGTCCGGCTCCAGTTGGGCGAGTCGTCGGGCGAGGCGGGCGAGGCCTGAGCGGGCCGGGGGCTTCCGTGGCGGAAGGTCTCGCGTACCGCCGGGTCCTCCTCAAGATGAGCGGCGAGGCCCTCGCGGGCCCCGGCGGCTACGGCATCGACGACGGGGTGCTCCGCACCTTCGCGCGCGAGATCGCCGACGTCCACGCGCTCGGCGGAGAGCTCGCGGTCGTGATCGGCGGCGGCAACATCTTCCGCGGGATCTCGGGCGCCACGATCGGGATCGAGCGCGCGACGGCCGACTACATGGGCATGCTCGCGACCATGCTGAACGCGCTCGCGCTGCAGGCCGCGATCGAGTCGGCGGGCATCCAGACCCGCGTGCTCTCCGCGCTCGAGATGAAGGAGGTCGCCGAGCCCTACATCCGGCGTCGCGCGACGCGTCATCTCGAGAAGGGGCGGATCGTCATCTTCGCGGCCGGGACCGGCAATCCCTTCTTCACGACCGACACGGCGGCGAGTCTCCGCGCGGTCGAGATCGGCGCCGAGATCCTCGTGAAGGCGACCAAGGTCGACGGGATCTACGACTCCGACCCGGTGAAGAACCCCGGCGCCCGCCGCTACGCGGAGTTGACGTACCTCGACGTCCTGAGCCAGAAACTCGGGGTGATGGACTCCACGGCCATCTCGCTCTGCATGGACAACCAGCTGCCCGTGCTCGTCTTCAACCTGCTCGAGCCCGGGAACCTGAAGCGGGTCATGCTGGGCGAGAACATCGGGACGATGGTCCGGGGAGGCGCGGCGTGATCGAGGACGTGCTCGCGCAGTTGAAGAGCGAGATCGAGGAGACCGCCGGCCGGCTCAAGAAGGACCTCGCGAAGCTCCGCACCGGTCGCGCCTCGGCGGCGCTCCTCGACGGGATCATGGTCGACTACTACGGAGCGCGCACGCACCTGAACCAGCTCGCCTCGGTCAACGTTCCCGAGGCCCGCCTGATCGTCGTCACTCCCTACGACAAGGGTGCGATCGGCGAGATCGAGAAGGCGATCAAGGGCTCCGACCTCGGGTTGAACCCGCAGAACGACGGCAAGATCGTCCGCATCCCGATCCCCGAACTGACCGAGCAGCGCCGGCGCGACCTGGTGAAGCACGTGCGCAAGGTCGGCGAGGAGTACCGCGTCTCGATGCGCAACCATCGACGCGACGCGAACGAGATGCTGAAGGAACTCCTGAAGGAGAAGGAGATCGGCGAGGACGACCATCGGCACGGGCACGACAAGGTCCAGGGCCTGACCGATGCCGGGATCGAGAAGGTCGAGCAGATCCTGAAGTCCAAGGAAGACGAGATCATGACCGTCTGAGGTCGGGGATGAGGGTGACGGCGCAAGCGAACCTACGCGACCTGGCGGCTCACGGGATCGACCCGGCCCGCCTCCCGGAGCACGTGGCCATCATCATGGACGGCAACGGGCGCTGGGCCCAGCGGCGCGGGCTGAACCGGCTCTACGGTCACCGCCGGGGCAAGACCTCGGTGCGCGCGATCGTGCAGCTCTCGCGCAAGCTCGGCATCCGCTACCTCTCGCTCTACGCGTTCTCGACCGAGAACTGGGGTCGGCCGACCGACGAGGTCTCGGGCCTCATGCGCCTGCTCAAGCACTACCTGACGACCGAGCTCGAGCGGATGATGAAGGACCGCGTCCGTCTCATGGTCATCGGCAACCCGCGCAAGCTGCCGAAGGACGTGCAGCAGGCACTCCGCCACAGCGTCGAGCAGACCCGCCACAACGACGGGCTGACGGTGATCCTCGCGCTCTCCTACAGCGCGCGAGAGGAGATCGTCGCCGGGATGCGTGCGATCGCTCGCCGAGTGAAGCGCGGCGACCTCCAGCCCGAGGACATCGGCGAGGACACGATCGCGCAGAGTCTCGGCACCGCCGGCATCCCCGACCCCGACCTGCTGATCCGGACGAGCGGCGAGGTTCGGCTGTCGAACTTCCTGCTCTGGCAGGTCGCGTACACCGAGATCTACATCACCGAGACTCTCTGGCCCGACTTCCGCGAGCGGGACTTCCTCGAAGCGCTGCGCGAGTTCCAGTCCCGCGAGCGCCGCTTCGGCGGGGTGCCCGACGCTCCCGCGGAACAGGGCCGGATGCGTGCTGCGCACTAGGCTCGCGACCGCCGCCGTCGCGATCCCGATCCTCCTGTGGCTCGTGCTCGCGAGCCCCGTCTGGATCTTCGGCGGGTTCGTCCTGGCGATGACGGCCGTCGGCCTCGACGAGGTCGCGAGCATGGCACTGCCGGACCACCGCCTCGGCCGCGTCCTCTGCAT
>Ga0075471_10000944_pt1 | contig 18412 bp, 15 predicted proteins | sample DEB19_08_DNA_2_FD_74787 | JGI IMG/M metagenome (GOLD analysis project Ga0075471, IMG submission 74787) | Aqueous microbial communities from the Delaware River and Bay under freshwater to marine salinity gradient to study organic matter... | ecosystem: Environmental > Aquatic > Marine > Coastal ... | reverse complement strand
CGCTCGAAGGGGGATCGGAGCGCGAGCTCTCCACCGAGGACTTCCCGTCGTCCCACCGCGGCGCGAAGGGGCACAAGGTGGTGAAGCGCGGCACCCCGACCGGGCTCGGCCGCCCCGACGGCGGCTGATCCCGCTCGCGGGTTGCCGGCGACCGCCAGTCGGATAAGCACGGGGCCGCCCGGCGCGACGCGCGCGGGAAGACCCCCGGGAGGAACCATGGACTTCACCCTGAGCGACGAGGACCGCCAGCTTCGCGACTCCGTCCGCGACTTCGTCGAGGACGTCGTGAACCCGATCTGGCCCGAGATCGAGCGCACCGACCGCCTGCCGCAGAACGTGATCGACACCGCGAAGGAGCTCGGCCTCTTCGGGCTCGCGATCTCGCCCGACTACGGCGGGCTCGGGCTGTCGGTCGTGCAGAAGGCGGTCGTCCACGAGATGCTCGGCCGCGGGCCGTGGGGCCTCGCGAGCTACATCAGCGTGCACACCGGCATCGGCTGCACCGGCATCAACCTCTTCGGCACCCCCGAGCAGAAGGAGCGCTACCTGCCGAAGATGGCGAGCGGCGAGTGGCTCGGTTCCTTCGGGCTCACCGAGCCGAACGCCGGCTCCGACGCGAGCAGCCTCGAGACGCGCGCCGAGCGCGACGGGGACCACTGGGTGCTGAACGGGCGCAAGATCTTCATCACGAACGCGCCCTACGCCCACCACGTCCTGATCTTCGCGAAGGCTCCCAAGGGGATCACGGCCTTCATCGTCGACACCGACACCCCGGGCTTCGCGATCGGGCAGGTCTTCGACACGCTCGGCCACAAGGGCTCGGCGATCTGCGAGCTCGTCATCGAGGACTGCCGCATCCCCGCGGGCCAGCTCGTCGGCGTCGAGGGAAAAGGCTTCGACATCGCCAAGCGCGTGCTCTCCGAGGGCCGCACGATGCTCGCCTCGCGCGCGGTCGGCTCGGGCCAGAAGGCGATGGAACTCGCGATCGAGCACGGCGAGTCGCGCAAGACCTTCGGCAAGCCGCTCCTCGACCACCAGGCGCTCGCCTTCCGACTGGCCCAGATGAGCGCCCGCACCGAAGCCGGGAGACTGCTCGCCTACCGGTCCGCCTGGCTCCTCGACCGGGGCTCGCCCGCGATCCGGGAGTCGTCGACCGCGAAGTACTTCTGCGGCGAGGGGCTCTGGCAGACCGTCGACGACGCGATCCAGATGCTGGGCGGCTACGGCTACATCAAGGGCGAGTACATGATCGAGCGGATCTGGCGCGACTCCCGTGTCGTGCGGGTCTACGACGGTTCGTCGGAGGTGCAGCAGATCCTGATCGCGCAGCGACTGCGCAAGGGGGACGTCGAGACGGCCTGGTGACGACGGCCGGGCGCGGCGGCGGCGTCGCCGTCCGCCGGCTCAGGCGCCCGTGGCCGGCCCGGCCTCGGCGCCCGACGACGCTGCGGCGTCGCGGTCGAGGAGAGCCAGCACCTCCACGTGCGGCGTCTGCGGCAGCATGTCGAACGGCCGGATGCGGCGGAGCGAGAGTCCGCCCTCGGCGAGCGCGTCGAGGTCGCGCGCCAGCGTGACCGGGTTGCACGAGAGGTAGAGGAGGCTCGAGGGCGCGAGCGCCGCGATCGCGTCGCGGGCCCCGACCGAGAGTCCCGAACGCGGGGGATTCGCGACGACGAGCAGTCGCCCGCCCTCCTCCGGCGCGAGGCCGTGCTCCCGCACCAGGGCCGCGGCGCTCTCGGCCGGAGCCGCGAGGTAGCGCACGTGCCCCTGGTGGGCGCGCTTCGCGTTCCCGTTCGCGCAGTCGACGGCGGCCGCCGAGGTCTCGATTCCGAGGACGGCCGCCACGCGGGGCGCAAGCGCGAGCCCGAATCCTCCGACCCCGCCGAACAGGTCCACGACCACGTCGTGGGGCCGGGGATCCAGCCAGCGCTCGGCGTCCGCGTAGATGCGCGTCGCGACGCCCGGGTTCGCCTGGACGAAGGCGTCGGGCCGCGACTCGAGCACGAGGCGGCCGAAGCGGTCCAGCAGCGCCCGCGGGCCGAAGATCCTGCGCACGTCCGAGGACAGGATCGAGTTGCCCGGCGTCGGGTTCACGCACAGGAACGCCGCCTCGAGCCGGGGCTCGTCGCGGCGCAGCCGCTCGACGAGCCGATCGAGCCCCGCGGGATCGGCGATCGCCGACACGAGCGTCAGGTGGATCGCGCCGCTCTCCGTCGAGATCCGGGCGAGCGCGTAGCGGAGCGCGCCCTCGCGGCTGCGCTCGTCGAAGATCGGGATGCCCGACTCCTCGATCCGCGCGCGCAGCGCGACCAGGAACGGCAGCAGGCGGCGGTCGTGGACCCGGCAGCGCTCGGCCGGGAGAACGCTGTGGGTGCCGGGACGGTAGACGCCGAGGACCACCTCGGCGCGGCCGTCGCGACCGCGTCGCTTTCGCAGCACGAGCTTCGCGTGGTTCCGGTAGCCGAACGGCAGCGGACTGCCGAAGATCTTCTCCGGCTCGACGGGCGCGATCCGGGGATGGGCGGCGAGCGCCGCGCGGAGCGCCGCGTCCTTTCCGCGCAACTGCTCCCCGTAGGTCGTTCCGACGAGCGGGCAGCCGACGCAGTCGGGGAAGTGGGCGCACGCCACCCGGGAAGGATCGTCTCCCCGGGGCTCGGCGCGGCGGGCCTTCCGGACGCCGAGGGGCGGTCGTGCCCCGCCGGCCCTGCCCGCCCCGGGGCCGCGGCGGGGGTCGCCTCGACCCGTCCGCGGTCGCGTGTCGCCGGCCATGGCCTGCCATAGCACGCCGCCGGCTTGCGGGGCGCAGCGGGTGCGTCTGCTATCGTCGCGCCATGGCCCGAGCGGAGCGCACCGGCATCGTGATCGTCGGCGGCGGCATCGCCGGTGCCTCGCTCGCCTGGTTCCTCGCGCGGGAAGGCCGCGGCGACGTCGTCGTGCTCGAGCGCGAGCAGAGCCTCGCCGTCCACTCGACCGGCCGCAGCGCCGCGACGCTCTCCGAACTCGACGGCGACCCGACCCTCTGCGAGATCAAGGTCGCGGCGGCCGGCTTCTTCCGGTCGCCCCCCGACGGTTTCGCCGCGGCCCCGGTCCTGCGGCCCACCGGCGTGATCTCGCTCGTGTCGGCCGCGGCGGTGCCGACGCTGGAGCGGCGCGAGCGCTTCCTGCGCTCGATCGGCCTCGACTTCCGCACGCTCACCCCGGCCGAGGCGGCCGCGCAGGTGCCGGCGCTCGAGCCGACGGAGTTCGCGGCCGCGATCGACGTCCCGGGCGACGGGCGCCTCGACGTGCACGAGATCCTGTCGAGCTACTACCGCGGGGCCCGCTCCGCCGGAACGGAGCTGCGGCTCGGCGCGGAGGTCCGCGACGTCGTCGTCGAGGCCGGGCGCTGCGTCGGGGTCGCGACGGACCGGGGCGAGATCCGCTGCGACCTCGTGGTCGACGCCGCGGGAGCCTGGGCGGGGCGCCTCGCCGCAATGGCGGGCGCCTCGCCGATCCCGCTCCAGCCGATGCGGCGCTCGATCTTCCTCTTCCCGGTACCCGCGGGGATCCGCTGTGCAGCCTGGCCCGAGGTCATCAGCGACGCGCACTCCGTCTACTTCGCGCCCGAAGCCGGCGAGATGATGGCGAGCCCGATGGACGAGGTGCCGATGGAGGCCTGCGACCCGTCCCCCGACGACGAGACGATCGCCGCCGCGGTCGAGCGGCTCGCCCGGCTCGCGCCGGCCCTGCGGCCGAGGACCATCCGGCACCGCTGGTCGGGGCTGCGGACCTTCTCGCCGGACCGGGTCCACGTGGTCGGCGAGGACGGCGCACGTCCGGGCTTCTTCTGGCTCGCCGGGCAAGGCGGCTGCGGCATCGAGACGAGCTCCCTCGTCGGTCGCGTCGCGGCCGACCTGATCCTGCGCGGCGCGACGACGGCTTTCGACGCCCGCCGTCTCGCTCCCGGGCGCTTCGTCGCCGACGGACGCGCATCGGTCGCACGGGCGGTTTGACAGCCGGGGCGACTCTCCGTAGCGGAACCTCGGATCGCGGCAGGGGGTGAGGGGACGTGGCGACGACGTATACCGCGAAGGACATCACGGTCCTCGAGGGACTCGAACCGGTCCGCAAGCGGCCCGGCATGTACATCGGCGGGGTCGACTCCGCCGGGCTCCACCACCTCCTCTGGGAGATCGTCGACAACTCGGTCGACGAGGCGATGAACGGCCACTGCCGTCGCATCGACGTCGTGCTCGCGGCCGACGGCGAGACCGTGTCGGTGCGTGACGACGGCCGCGGCATCCCGGTCGACATGCACGAGAAGCACAAGAAGCCGGCGCTCGAGTTGATCCTGACCACGCTGCACGCCGGCGGCAAGTTCGAGTCGAAGAGCTACTACCACTCGGGCGGCCTCCACGGCGTGGGTGCGTCGGTCGTGACCGCCCTGTCCGACCGCTTCCTGGTCCGCGTGAAGCGCGACGGCGCCGAATGGGAGCAGGCCTTCGCCCGGGGCGTCGCGGCCTCGAAGCTGAAGAAACTCGCGGCGGCCCGCGGCACCGGGACCTTCATCGAGTTCCATCCCGACGAGACGATCTTCCCCTCGATCCGCTTCGACCCCGAGACCATCCGCGAGCGCCTCGAGTCGAAGGCCTACCTCCACCGCGGGCTGGTCGTCACGTTCGACGACCGCGTGTCGAAGCAGCGCCACGAGTTCCACTATCCCGACGGGATCTCCGCCTACATCGGAAAGATCCTCGACCAGGGCGGGTCCGCGCGGGTGCACCCGGACGTCTTTCACGCCTCCCGCGACCAGGACGGTCTCCACGTCGAGTGCGCGCTCGCCTGGACCGAGGACACGGCGGAGCGCATCTCGTCCTTCGTGAACAGCATCCCGACGGCGGCCGGCGGCACGCACGAGAACGCGCTCAAGGCCGGCATGGTGAAGGCGGTCCGCAACTACCTCGAGATCCACGGGCTCGTCCCGCGCGGACTTCAGATCGCCGTGGAGGACGTTCGCGAGGGCGTCGTGGGGCTCCTCTCCTGCTTCGTGCCGAACCCGCAGTTCCAGGGCCAGACCAAGGAGCGCCTGAACAACCCCGAGGTCGCGCCTCCGATCGAGGCGTTCGTGCGCAGCGCGCTCGAAAACTGGCTCAACCAGAACCGTTCGTCGGCCGAGGCGATCGCCGGACGCGTCGTGCTCGCGGCGCGCGCCCGAAGCGCTTCGCGCGCCGCGGCGAAGGAGGTCACCCGCAAGACCGCGATCTCGCACCGGCTGAACCTGCCCGGGAAGCTCGCCGACTGCGCGTCGACGAACCCCGCGGACTCCGAGCTCTTCCTGGTCGAGGGAGACTCCGCCGGGGGCTCGGCCAAGCAGGGCCGCGACCGGCACTTCCAGGCGATCCTGCCGCTGCGCGGCAAGGTGCTGAACACCGAGCAGGCCTCGCTCGCGAAGGCGCTGTCGAACGCGGAGCTCTCCGACATCGTGAAGGCGCTCGGCTGCGGGATCGGGCGGGAGTACGACGCGTCCAAGCTGCGCTACCACAAGGTCTGCCTGCTGATGGACGCCGACTCCGACGGCAACCACATCGCGACGCTGCTGATGACGTTCTTCTACCGTCACCTGCCGGAGCTGGTGCGCGGCGGCTACCTCTACATCGCGGTGCCGCCGCTCTACCGGATCGACGTCGGCAAGGAGACCTTCTGGGCGCGCGACGACCGCGAGAAGACGCAGATCCTCGCGCGCGCCAAGGGTCGGGCGAATCCGCAGGTGCAGCGCTTCAAGGGGCTCGGCGAGATGAACCCCTCGACCCTCAAGGAGACGACGCTCGACCCGCGGCGGCGCACCATGCTTCGAGTGACGGTGGGGGACGCGCAGGCGACCGACGAGATGATCTCGGCGCTCATGGGCCGCGAGGTGGCCCCGCGCTTCCAGCTCATCATGGAGCGCGCGAACACCGTGGTGGCCGACGTCGAGGAGCTCGACGTGTGAGCGGGGAGACGACGATCGAGGGGTGGGGGCGTACCGCCCCGGTCCGCGCGCGCGTGCTGCGCGCCGGGACCGCCGACGAGGTCCCTCTCCTGGTCGCGAAGTCGGGCCCGCGGGGCACCCTCCCCCGCGGCCTCGGGCGCGCCTACGGCGACGCGGCGCAGAACGAGGGCGGGGACGTCGTCGACCTGACCGGGGCCCGCCGGGTGCTCGGCTTCGACGCCGTCCGAGGCACGATCCGGGTCGAGGCCGGCCTCTCGCTCGACGAGTTGATGCGCCTCTCCGTCCCGCGCGGCTGGTTCCCGGGCGTGACGCCGGGGACCCGCTACGTCACGGTCGGAGGCGCGATCGCCGCCGACGTCCACGGCAAGAACCACCATCGCGACGGGAGCTTCTCGAACCACGTCGAGTCGTTCACGCTCGCGACCCCGCGCTTCACCCAGGACGTGACCCCGACGTCGGATCCGGAGCTCTTCTGGGGCACCGCCGGGGCGATGGGCCTGACCGGCGTCGTCACCGAGGCGACCTTGCGGCTGCTGCCGATCGAGACGGCGATGATCCGGGTCGACACCGAGCGGTGCGACGACCTCGACGACGTCATGGGCCGCATGCTCGAGGGCGACCATCGCTACCGCCATTCGGTGGCCTGGGTCGACATGTTCGCGCGCGGGCGTCGCATGGGGCGCGCCGTGCTCACCCGGGGCGACCATGCGCGGCTCGAGGACCTGCCGGCCGGCGACCGGGCGCGCGCTCTCGACTTCGCCCCCGGGACGCTCCTCGGGGCGCCCCCCTGGGTCCCGACCTGGCTGCTGAACCGGGCGACGGTGCTCGCCTTCGACGAGTTGTACTTCCGCCGCGCCCCGCGCCGGCGCACCGGCGAGATCGTGGGGCTGACGCCGTTCTTCCACCCGCTCGACGCGATCACCGGCTGGAACCGGCTCTACGGCCGTCCGGGCTTCTTCCAGTACCAGTTCGTCGTGCCCGACGAGGCGACGGCGGCGGTCCGCGCGGTGGTCGAGCGCGTGAGCGCCGAGCGGTGCGCCTTCCTCGCCGTGCTGAAGCGCTTCGGCCCCGGGAACCCGGGACCCCTCTCCTTCCCGCGCCCCGGCTGGACGCTCGCGATGGACATGCCGGCCCGCGCGGATCGCCCCGGGTTCCTCGACGGGCTCGACCGGATCGTGCTCGACGCGGGCGGGCGTCTCTACCTCGCGAAGGACAACCGCGTGCCGCGCGACACGTTCCGCGCGATGATGGGCCGGGCCGACCTCGAGGCCTTCGCCCGCCTGCGCGACCGGGTCGACCCGGAACGCGTGCTGCAGTCGGATCTCTCGCGGCGCCTCGGCTTGTGAAGCCCGCCGCGGACGGCTAGTCCGCGCGTCCATGTTGCAGCAGATCTCGGCCCGCGACCTCTCGCAGCGACTCGCGTCGGGCGAGCCACCGCTCGTGCTCGACGTGCGCGAGCCTGGGGAGATCGCGATCGCGCGGATGCCCGGCGCCGTCGAGATCCCGATGAACGACGTTCCTCGCCGGCTCGCCGAGCTGCCCGCGGAGCGCGAGATCGTGGTCGTCTGCCACCACGGCATGCGGAGCGCGCAGGTCGCCGTCTTCCTCGCCGACCGTGGCTACGGGCGCGTGCTGAACCTCGCGGGCGGCATCGACGGCTGGTCGCTGCAGGTCGATCCCTCGGTTGCTCGCTACTGAGGCGGAGACGCCGCCGGTGCCCGTCGCCGAGTCCCGGTCGTCGTCCGCGGACGTGCCCGCGCGGCGCATCGAGGTCGACGGGCTCTCGCTCGCGGTCGTCGACTACGGGCGCGAAGGGTCGACGGCCGGTCCGCCGATCCTTCTCCTCCACGGGGGCATGGCCCATGCGCGGTGGTTCGAGGCGGTCGGTCCGCTCCTCGCGGACCTCGGCCGGCCGCTCGCGCTGGACCGGCGAGGCCACGGCGAGAGCGACTGGACGGACCGGGAACGCTACGGCTGGGAGCGAGATCTCGCCGACGTCGTGGCGGCGATGGAGATCCTCGACCCGGGCCCCTGGGTGCTGGTCGGGCACTCCCAGGGGGGACTGCTCGCCGCGGATCTCGCCTCCCGCCGCACGGCGTCGTTGCGTGCGCTCGTGCTGCTCGACATTCCGCTCTTCCTCGGCACGCCGGCCATGCGCAGCGCCGGAGACCGGCTGAGTCGCATCCCGCAGATGCGCTGGCCCAGCATGGACGCGGCGGTCTCCGGCTTTCGACCCTACCCCCTTCCCCACCGCATCGCGCCGCCGCGGCTCGCCCGGCTCGCCCGGACGAGCTTCCGGCCCGACGGCGAAGGCGGGTTCACCTCCCGTTTCCACTGGAAGGTCTTCCGGGCCGATCCGCGAGGCGGCCCGGGCAAGGGCTTCGCGGACCGGCTGCGCGAGATCGACGTCCCGACGCTCTGCCTGCGCGGCGCGGAGTCGACGATCCTGTCGGCCGAGGATCACGCCGAGATGGTCGGGCGGATCCCGGGGGCCGAGGGCGTGGTCGTGGACGGCGCGACGCACCATCTCCACGTCGAACGTCCCGAGGTCGTCGCCGACGCGATCGCGTCGTTCGTGGGAGGCCTGCCGCGCGATTGAGCCGACCGCCGACGTGGGATACCGTCCGCGCGATGTCGATCGGCTCCCGACTCGAGAGTTTTCTCGCCGCGCGCGTCGGCAGGCCGGTGCGCGTGTCGGCGCTCTCCCGCAAGAGCGGCGGGGCCTCCCGCGAGACCTACCTGTTCGAGGCCGAGTGGGAGGGCAGCGAGAAGCGGGGCTTCGTCCTGCGACGCGACCCGGTCGCGAGCCTGCTCGAAAGCGACCGCAGCCACGAGTACCGGGTTCTCGAAGCGGCCCGCTCGTTGGGCGTCCCGGTCCCGGCCGTCCGCTGGCTCGAACTCGGACGCGAGGCGCTCGACCGCCCCTTCTTCGTCATGGAGCGGGTCGACGGCATGGTGACCCCGCCGACCTTCCCGCAGGCCTACCCCGACGAGATGCGGGAGCGCTGTGCCGAGGACTTCGTGTCGATCCTCGCGGCGATCCATCGCGCCGACTGGCGGGCCGCCGGATTCGGCTTCCTCGATGCCCCTGCTCCGGGACCGGAGGCCGCGCGACGCGCGGTCGACCTCTGGCGGGGCATCTTCGAGAAGGACCGCATCGAGCCGAACCCGGTCCTGACCCGCGCCTTCGAGTGGCTGGAGGAGAACCTCCCGTCATCGGACCAGGTCACGCTGGTCCACGCCGACTACCGCTCCGGAAACTACCTCCACGAGTCCGACGGCCGGATCACCGCGATGCTCGACTGGGAGATGGCGCACCTCGGAGACCCGCACGAGGACCTCGGGTGGGCAGCCATGCCCTATTGGTCGAGCGGCGGGCGCATCTGCGGCCTGCTGTCTCTCGAGGACTTCGTCGCGCGATGGGAGTCCGCGACCGGCCTGCGCGTCGATCCGGCGCGCCTGCGGTTCTACCAGGTGCTCGGCACCGCGAAGATGATGGCGATCGCGCTCACCGGCGTGCGCAACCTGTGCGAAGCGCGCACCTGCGAGCCGACGCTCGCGATCGTCGGACTCCTCAACGGCCGGCTCGCGCGCGAGGTGCTCGAGCTGATCGGGGCGGGGACGCCCGCGACGGGGGCGCGATGAGACCCGACCTCGACGACGTGCTCTCCGCCGTTCAGCGCCTGCTCCAGGCCGAGGTGATGCCGTCGGTCGCGGACCCGTTCGTCGCCGAGCAGGTCATGTACGCGTCGCTCCTGCTCGAGTACGCGAAGAAGGCCTGGCCGATCGAGCACCAGGCGGTGTCCGAGGAGCACCGCGACCTGGACGCGACGCTCCGCGCGCTGATGCCGCTGCTGGCGGCCCTGCCCGGCGCCGTCGCCGCCGATCTCCTGCGCGAGGTCCGCGCCCACCTCTCCGCCACCGCGGCCGAGGGGTCGGCCTCGCTCGACGCGGTCCTCGCCCGCGACCGCGAGGGCCGAGGGCTCCTGGACCGTGCGATCCCTCTCGGCCGGGCCTCCTCCGAGCCGGCCGGCGCCGACGCCCGTGCGAAGCTGCGCGCGACCGTCGACGCCTACCTCGGTCGGGCCGCGCGGAGACAGGAGGCGGCGATCGCCCTGCTCGGCTTCACCTGGTGAGCCCGGCGGCGCGTCAGGGCGCGCCGTCGATCAGCCCGGTGAAGCCGTAGGGACGGTGCGCGCCGATCACGAGCTGTTCGAGCACGCCCAGGCCCTGTTCGGCCGGGGCGCCTTCGCGCTGGAGCCGTGCCTCGCAGATCGTCTGCACGTGGAGGTGAAGCGGCGAGACGTCGTCTCCCGCGACGGCCTCCACCGTCTCGCACGCGACCTCGAGGTCGCCGTGGGAGATCCCGTGCCCCCACGTCGGGTGGAGGTAGCCGATCGTGCTCATCGTGAAGTGCGAGAGCGGCCGGAGCTCGATCTGCGCCCGCCCCGCCTGCGAGTCGATGCGGATCGCGCCGGACTCGATGCGGCGGGTGCCGCGTCGCCAGCGAAGCTCGTGGTCGACCGAGCGAGCCGGCCTCGCTGCGGCGGCGTCGGCGCCGACCGGCAGGACGAAGCCCGTCTCGTGCCAGCGCGTGCCGTCCTCTTCCTCGTTCACGTCGAAGTGGGTGATCGTGTTCGGAAAGTTGAACGGGGCCCAGAGCCAGAAGAACTGCGGCACGACGGGCATCGCGCCGGGCTCGGGTTCGCCCACGGGCCGGATTCCCCAGGAGCGGTCCCGGGAGCCCCAGCACGACGACTCCTCGAGGCGGACGGTGCGGCCGGGAAGAGCCAGCCGTCCCTCCCAGCCGCCGTGCTGGGTGAGGCGCGTGTAGTCCATGATCGTCCGCACGCCGGCACGGCGCTGGAACCGCGGCTCCTCGAGCACCGGGCCGCGGCAGCGGAACTCCGCGTCGAATTGCAGCCCGGCCTCGTTCGCTCCGAGCGAGACGTGCAGTCGGCGCAGCGGCTCCACGACCCGAACCGAGATCGGACCTACGCTCGTGTCGAGCCGGTCGGCCGGCGCGCGCCGCGAGGCACGAACGACGTGGTGGAGTCCGTCGTGCAGGACGCTCACGGCCGCGTCCTGGACCCCCCGGTTCGGGTAGACGCCGAGCGCGACCGCGAAGTAGACCTCGCCGCCCGGCGTGGTGCCGTTGAAGAAGTAGCGGTCGTAGAAGTTGCGGTCGCCCGTCGACACGTGGGCGATCGGCTCGGACGTCTGGTGCAGGGCGTAGTCGTCGCCGCCGGTCAGCATCGTTCACCCCCCGGGAAGGCCGCGACCATAGCCGCGAGGCGACGACGAGGCGAGCGGGCCCGGCCCTCCTTGCGCCCGCGGCGCGCCTCCGGCTAACCGTCGGTGCGCCGCCGCTCCCGCGGCGCGCGCGTGCCCGATGGCGGCGGAGGAGCCCATGCCCGAGTTCGAGACGATCCGCTTCGAGGTCGACGCCCGAGTCGCGACGATCACGCTCGCCCGGCCCGACCGGCTGAACGCGATGAACCAGCGCATGAAGGAGGACCTGCGTGCGGCCTGGGGCATCGTGAAGGACGACCCCGAGATCTGGTGCGCGATCGTGACCGGCGAGGGGCGAGCCTTCTCCTCGGGCGCCGACGTCGAGTCGCTGGACTCCGGCGGCTTCAAGAAGCCCGACCGCTGGCGCGAGCTCGCGATGATCGAGACCATCCGGGCGCTCCCGACGCCGCGGCGCATGGGCGTCTGGAAGCCGGTGATCGCGGCCGTGAACGGGCTCGTGAACGGGGTCACGCTCGATCTCGTCACCGAGGCCGACATCCCGATCGCGTCGGATCGCGCCCAGTTCTTCGATTCGCACGTCTCGATCGGGTACGTCTCGTCGCACGAGATGGTGAACATGGCGCGGCGCGTGCCGCTGGCCGTGTGCCTGCGGATGGCGCTGCTCGGGAACAAGGAGCGCATGAGCGCCGAGCGCGCTCTCGAAGTCGGGCTCGTGACCGAGGTCGTCCCGCACGACCGCCTGATGGAGCGTGCGCGGGAGATCGCGGCGCTCGTCTGCGAGAACGCCCCGCTCGCCGTCTGGGGTACGAAGATGGCGATTCTCCGCGGCGTGGGCCTCCCGATCGAGCAGGCCGAGGAGATCGCGGCGGGCTACCTCGAGGTCGTCGAGCAGAGCGAGGACCACGGCGAGGGACCGCGCTCGTTCGTCGAGCGCCGCAAGCCCGCATGGAAGGCTCGCTGAGCGCCGCTCAGTCGCCCGACTTCGAGAGCAGGTCGGCCGGGCCGCCGGCCAGCTCCGCCGCCCGACGGCGCAGGAGCGGCTTGTCGACCTTCTGCGTGCCGGTGCGCGGAACGGCATCCGCCGGCAGCAGGAAGAGGTGTCGCGGCACCTTGTAGGACGCCATCTCCCGGCGGCAGTGCGCGAGGACCCCTTCGGGGTCGGGAACCACGCCCCCTCGCGGGACGAGGAAGGCGCCCACGTTCTCGCCCCGCACCGGGTGCGGCACGGGAACGACGTAGGCCGCGGCGAGCCCGGGGACCTCCGCGAGGCAGGCCTCGACCTCGGCGGCGGCGACGTTCACGCCAGCCGTCTTGATGACCTCCTTCAGGCGACCGTCGAACCGCAGGGTCCCGGTCTCGTCGAGGCGCCCGTAGTCGCCGGTGCGGAAGAAGCCGTCGGACGTGAAGCATTCTTCCCGGGGGACGCCGAGGTAGCCGAGCATGAGCGAGGGACCGCGGACCAGGATCTCGCCCACGTCTCCGGGAGCGCGAGGCGTCCCGGACTCGGGGTCGACGACGCGCAGCTCGACGCCGGGAAGCGGGCGACCGAACCCCCTTCGCCGCAGCTCGGGCGGGTCGTCCCAGCGCGCGAGGCACACGACGGTCGCCGTCTCGCTCAGGCCGTACGCTCCCACCGTCACGTGGTCGGGTGCGAGCAGGCGGGCGGCCGCCGGCGACTCCGTCCAGATCCCCTTGCGAAGCCGAAGAGCGCGCCGGTCGAAGCTCTCGTGCCCGACCAGCGCCGGTGCGAGCTGCCAGCCGGCGTAGAAGCTGATTCCCTCGGCCTCCATCAGGTCGAGGGCGCGACCGGCCTCGAAGTGGTCCTGGAGCACGACCGCGCCCCCGGTCGCGAGCGTGATCAGCGCGATGATGACGAAGCCGCCCGCGAAGAACATCGGCAGCGCGCCCCAGGCGCGGTCCTCGGGCCCGAGACCGAAGGCGTCGCTCGCGACGAAGGCCTGGTGCACGAGCGCCCGGTGCGCATGCACCACCGCCTTCGGAAGCGCGGTCGACCCCGAGGTGAAGAAGACGACCGCCGGGTCGCCGGGGTCGGCGCCCTGCCGCGCACGCAACCACGCGACGGGATCGGCGGCCGCGCGCCCCATCGCCCGGTAGTCCACGGATCCTGCCGGGAGCTCTCCCCCGCCCGGGACGAGAACCACCCGGCGCTCGACGTCGCGCCCCGCCCGACGCTCCCCGGGTGGACCGTCGATCCCGAAGGACGCGAGCCGCGCCTCGTAGTCGTGCTTCAGGAAACGCGGGGCGTGGACGAGCCAGCGCACCCGCGCATGGTCGAGGTGGAAGGCGAGCTCCGACTCGGTCGCCATCGTGTTCAGGCAGACGACCGTCGCTCCGAGGGCGGACGCGCCGAAGACGGTCGCGAAGAACTCGTTCCAGTTCGGCAGCAGCACGCCGACCCGGTCGCCCGCGGAGACTCCGAGCGAGGCGAGCCCGTCGGCCACGCGCGTCGCCTCGCGGGCGAGGTCGAGGTAGCTCCAGCGGCTCTCGCCACAGACGAGAGCCTCGCGGGATCCGAAACGCTCGGCCGCGTCCACGAGGAAGGAAGAGAGCGTCGCGCCGGGCGCCCCGGGGCCGTCGCCGCCGGCCCGTGCGCTCACGACCCGCCGAAGCGGGGCGGCCGCTTCTCCACGAAGGCCCGCACCGCTTCCTTGTGGTCCTCGGTCTCGCCGAGGGCACCCTGCGTCCAGGACTCGAGCTCGGCTGCGTCCTCGAAGCTCGAGCGGGCCGCGAACTCGAGGATCCGTCGTGCGTTGGCGACCGCGAGCGGAGGTCGCTCCCCCATGCGCCGGGCGATCGCGATCGCGCGTTCGAGATCCTGCTCCGCCGGCACGACTTCCTCGCAGAGCCCGATCCGGCCGGCCTCGTCGGCCGCGACCGGGTCGCCCGTCAGCACCAGGCGCTTGGCCTGCCCGATTCCGACGCGCCGCACCAGCAGCCAGCTCGTGCCGCAGTCGGTGACGAAGCCGATCCGCACGAAGCTGAAATGGAAGCGCGCCGTCTCGCTCGCCACGACGACGTCGCAGGCGAGCGCCCATGCGCAGGCCATGCCGGCCACCGCGCCGTGGACGGCCGCGATCGTGGGCTTCGGGAAGTCCAGCACCGCGCGCGTCCGCTCGATGCCGTGGCGCCCCCGCTCGCGGCCGACGATCGCGGTGCGCCCGAGGCGGTCGCCCTGCCCCATGAGCTTCAGGTCGGCGCCGGCCGAGAACGCCTCGCCTTCGCCCGAGAGGACCAGCGCTCGCACGGCCGGGTCGGCAGCCGCCGCGGCGAGCGCACGGCCGGCCTCGTCGGTCATCTCCGGGAGGAGCGCGTTCTTCGCCTCGGGGCGTGCGAACAGGAGCACGGCGACGCCGCCGTCCTCGACCCGGTAGCGAACGTGTCGAAAGTCGGGCACGCGGGCGCCCTTCAGATGATCCCGAGGCCGCGCAGGCGCTCGAGCTCGGCCGCCTCGACGCCGTAGGACGAGAGGACCTCGTCGGTGTGCTGGCCGAGCGTCGGCGCCCCCCGGACGACCCGGCCGGGGCTGCCGAGCATCTTCACCGGGCAGTTCAGGATCGGGATCTCGCCGCGGGTCGGATGCGGCACGCGCACCAGGGTCTGGTTCACCTTCGCCTGCTCGAGGGCGAACACCTCGCGCACGGTGTTCACCTTGCAGGTCGGGATGTCGGCCGCCTCGATCCGGGCGATCCAGTCGGCACGGTCCGCCTCGGCGAAGATCGCGTTCAGGATCTCGATCAGCGCGGCCTTGTTCTTCACCCGGTCGCGCATCGCGGTGAAGCGCGGGTCCGAGAGCAGCTCGGGATGTCCGATCGCCTCGGGCAGGCGCTTCCAGAAGGCGTTCGTCAGGCAGGCGACGATGAACCAGCCGTCGCGCGCCTTGAACGCCTGGTAGGGCACGATGTCGGGGTGTCCGCTGCCGAAGGGCTCGAAGTCGCGGTCCCAGACGACGCTCTTCAGCGCGACGTCGGAGAGCAGCGAGACCACCGCGTCGAGCATCGCGATCTCGATCTTCTGGCCGCGGCCCGAGCGCTCGCGTTCGAAGAGCGCGGCGGCGACCGCGTAGGCCGCGTAGATGCCGGTCGAGATGTCGGCGACGGGCGGCGCCGCCTTGACCGGGGGCCGGTCCTTGCTCTCGCCCGTGAGTCCCATGACGCCCCCGGTCGCCTGGAGGATCAGGTCCATGCCGGGCTTCTGCGCCATGGGCCCGGTCGTGCCGAAGGCCGTGATGCCGCAGTAGATGAGGCGGGGATTCTCGGCCGACAGCGCCTCGTAGCCGATCCCCTGGCGGTCCATGACCCCGGGGCGGAAGTTCTCGAGCACCACGTCGGCCGTCGCCGCCATCCGCTTCACGAGCGAGCGCCCCTCGTCGGTCGAGATGTCGATCGTGATGCCACGCTTGCTGCGGTTCAGCCCCCAGAAGTTCAGGCTGCCGACCTCGAAGGTCTCGTCGCCCTGGGCGTAGCGGATCGCGTCGCCACGTCCGGGCTTCTCGATCTTGATCACGTCGGCGCCGAGGTCGCCGAGCAGGGTCGTCGCCCACGGGCCAGCGGCCTGGTGGCTGAAGTCGAGAACCTTGATGCCGGTGAGCGCGGGGGGCCGAGGCGCGTCGTTCGAGGTCTGCATGGTCTCCGCTTCCGTCGCGCGGGCAGGCGCCCGCCGCCTAGTCCTGCGGGGCGCCGCGCACCTTGCGCGGGCGGCCCCCCGACGACGCGAGGTCGCCGTCCCCGTCGATGTAGCCCAGATCCCCGGTGTGCAGCCAGCCGTCCCGCAACGCCTCGCGGGTCGCGCCCGGAGCCCCGAGATAGCTCCGCATCACGACGGCGCCGCGAAGCACGATCTCGCCCCGCAGCCCGGGCCGGAGCAGGCGGCCCTCGGGATCGGCGATCCCGACGACCAGCCCGGGATGCGGCGTCCCGAGCGTGTCCGGCTTGCGGAACACCGCGCCGTGGCGGGCCGTCGCGATCGGCCCGGTGGTCTCGACCCTCCCCCACGACTGGAGCAGCTCGGCGGCCGGGAAGCGGTCGGCGACCTCGCGCTTCTGCGTGAGCGACAGCAGCAGCCCGGGATCGCGCAGCAGGACCTTGCGAACGCTTCGAATCGCCCGCCGCGAGGGCGAGGCCGCCTCCGCGATCACGGCGGCCCCGGCGGCGGACAGCGAGAGGTCGGTGGCCCGGTGCGCCTCGATCCGCTCGTAGACCTCCCGTGGCCCGCCCGGGCCAGGGAGGACGATCGATCCGCCCGAGACCAGGCGCGCGAGAACCTCGCCGACCAGCACGCGGACGTCCCAGAGGGGGCCGACCGCGAGCGCGACGTCATCGCTTCCGTCCCCGCGCGCGATCCCGGTGCGAAGCGCGCTCGAGACCACGTTCGCGTGCGTGAGCAGGGCCGCGCGATGTGGGCCATCGGATCCGGGCAGCCAGGCGTGGAAGGCGATCTCGTTCACCGCGGACGGCCCGGGGCCGCCGCGGGCCGCGGCGCGCCCCGCCCTTCTCGTCGCGAGGTCGACGACGCGCGATCCGGCTCCCCGCCGCGACGGGCGCCCGGGTCGGCCTGCCTCGATCAGCCGGAGTCCACGGGACACGAGCAGGATTGCCGGGCTGCCCGCGGCCCGCAGGGCGTCGGACGCCGTGTCCACGTGCTCTTCGTGCGCGACGACCCCGATCGCCGAGGAACTCCCGATCTTGAAGGCAAGGGCCTCCGTCGGAGACCCCGGGTCGAGCGGCACCGACGTCGACCCGTGCCGCCACGCCGCCAGCGTCGTCGCGACGAGGCCGGGGGTGTCGGACATGAGTTGCGCGACAGCGCCGCCGGGAGGAAGGGCCGCCGCGAGTGCCTCGGCGCGCGACTCGACGTGTCCCGCGAGGCGGCCGAGCAGGATCGTACGGTCGCGCCACCCGAGCGCACCGCGGTGCGGCTCGCGCCGCGCCCGGCCGACGATGATCTCCTCCGCCGTCGCGAAAGCCGACGGGCGCTGGACGCCGGAGGCCAACTCAGTCTCGCGCCGGCTCGCCCGGGCGGCCGAGGCAGGCGGCGCGGGCGCACTCGGTTCGGTGCGCGGCGGGAGTCATCACCCCGGTCGGCTATCGCTCGGCCGGCGACCTCGTCAAACGGTCGCGGTCCCGTCGCCGGTCCCGAGCCGACGGAAGCCCGCGACGTAGGCCGTGTCGATCCGGTTCTTGAGCCACCACCACGGCCTTCCGCAGGAAGCCCAGCGTCCCCGCAGCGCGATCGCCCGCCCGTCCGCGGTCGAGAGCAGAGCGAGCGCCTTCTCGCGAGCGCGAAACTCGCGAAGCCCGCCTTCGTCGTGCAGCGCCGCTCGCAGGTTCGCGGCGAGCACCGGCCCCTGGCGCACCGCGTGGACGCCCGCCCTCGGAAGGCGTGGTCCTTCCGCGAGCACGGCGCAGTCTCCGGCCCCGCTCACGCGGGGATGGCTCGTGCTCCGAAGGAAGCGATCGACTTCGAGGTAGCCTTCCCGGTCGAGGGCGAGCCCGCTCCGTGCGAGCAGCGCCGGCGGCGTGGATCCGGTCGCGAGGATCACGAGCGAGGGCCGGGCAAGTTCGGTCCCGTGCGCGCAGATCGCGTCCCCCCGCAGGTCGATTCGACCGCGACCGGCGAGAACTTCGACGCCGACCCGGGCAAGCTCGCGCGCGACGACGCGCCGGCCCTCGGCCGAGCCGCCGGGAAGCACCGTGGACGCCTCCTCGAGCAGGAGCACGCCTGCGCCGGGAACCGCTCGAAGGCGCTCCCGCAGGGCGAACGCGATCTCGATCCCGGCTGCGCCTGCGCCGACCACGGCCACCGTCGGCTCGACGCGACCCCGGGAGGCGAGCGAGGCGAACTCGGAGACGCGCTGCACGAGCGCATCCAGCGGCTTCACGGCGACGAGATGCGCGCCGTCGATGCCGTCGGGGCGTCGCACGCCGGCGCCCAGGTCGAGCGAGCACGCCTCCCAGCGGATCTCGATCCCGCTCTCGGTCCGGGCGAGCCGCTCCGCGGGCAGCAGCGTCGCGACCCGTTCGAGGACGACCTCGATGCCTGCGAGCCGAGCCAGCGGCAGGACGTCGATCGTCGCCGTCGCCGGACTCGCTCGCCCCGCGAGCAGCGCCGGCACCATTCCCGAGTAGAGTCCCCTGGACTCGGGGACCACGAGCACGACGCGAAACCCCCGCA
>Ga0075471_10000943_pt1 | contig 18414 bp, 12 predicted proteins | sample DEB19_08_DNA_2_FD_74787 | JGI IMG/M metagenome (GOLD analysis project Ga0075471, IMG submission 74787) | Aqueous microbial communities from the Delaware River and Bay under freshwater to marine salinity gradient to study organic matter... | ecosystem: Environmental > Aquatic > Marine > Coastal ... | reverse complement strand
ATGGCAACGAGGCCGGCCGGCTGCCGGCAGGCGACACGCAGGCGTTCACGCTGCGCGACGGGCTGTCCGAGAGCCGCCTCATGAACCGGATGGCCCTCCGCGAGCAGCTCGACGGGCTCAAGCGGCGGATCGACGCCAGCCGCACGTTCGACCAGATGGACGCCGTGGAGCAGCAGGCCGTCGATCTCGTCCTCTCCGGCCGCGTGCGGAAGGCGTTCGACATCGGGGAAGAGGATCGGAAGCTGCGCGACCGCTACGGCCCCGGCTGGGGGGAGCAGGCGCTTTTGGCCCGGCGGCTCGTCGAAGCGGGGGTCCGCTACGTCTCGCTCAACACCGGCTACTTCGACGACCACTCGAACATCGAGCCGGCGCTCAAGGACAAGCTGCCGCGGCACGACCGGGCCGTGGGCACGCTCATCCAGGACCTCGCCGACCGCGGCATGCTCGACGACACGCTCGTCGTGGTGGCGGGTGAGTTCGGCCACACACCGCGGATCAACGACAAGGCCGGCCGCGACCACTGGCCGCAGGCGCAGAGCATCCTGCTGGCTGGCGGCGGCTACCGGCACGGCCAGGTGATCGGCGGCACGAACGACAAGGCGGAATATCCCACGTCGCGGAAAATCGGCGTCGAGGACTTCTGCGCGATCGTCTACCACGCGATGGGCCTGCGGATCGACGACCACGTCGTCGACCTCTCCGGCCGCCCGACGCACCTGGTGCCCGGCGGCGAGGTGCCCGCGGAGCTGCTCTGACGATCAGCCGCTCCCGCGCGGCTGGATGCCTCGCCGCGGCCGGCCTTACGGCGTCTAAGGGGTGTCAAGCACGACGTCCGAGAGGACGGCAGTGTCCGACGTCACCGGCTGGTGCGAGCAGAAGCCGATGCCGACGTAAAAAGGCTCCTCGAGATGGAGGTCGGCCGTGGGGTCGATCCGATGCAGGGGCTCGCCGTCGAGGCTGACGAGGAGCGCGAATGTGTCGCCGCGTTTCGTGATGCCCAGACGGACCGGCGGCGCGGCCGCGGGCCGCTTGTCGAGCATGAGCTTGGCGGCGGTGACGATCTTCTCCCCCTTGGCCGGACGCTGGGCCAGGTGGATGAGCCCTCCGCCGTGCAGCGCCACCATGATGGCCTTGGAATCGTCGTCGAGGCTCTGGCGGAACATCAGCACCGCCTTGCGATCGAAGTAACCCTCCACATAGGGAAACGCGATCGAGGCGGTCAGGGAGGCATCGCCGCCAAGTTTCTTCCCGGCATAGCGGCATTCGTCGCGGGTGTACCAGATGTTGTAGCTCGCGGAGGTGAGCCGGTAGTGACCGCTGGCGGCGTTGTAGCGGGACTCACCAGGCAGCAGCGGTCCGCCGATGTCGGCCTGACCGTCGAAGATTCCCAGCGGCTGGTTGATGACGACCGTGGGACGGTGGAAGTCGGCAGGCGGGGGCACCTGCCGGTGGGCGTTGGGCGGCGGCATGCTCGGCAGCGACCAGTCGGGCGGCACCGCCGTCGATCGGCACGACGTAGATCGATGACTTCCTCCCCTCAGCCTCGGCGCTGACGGCGAGCAGTTTTCCGTCGAAGGCAATGCCGTGATCGTTATTGCACTTCGTGGCGATCCCGGTGTCGATGCGCCGGGCCATGCCGCCGGGTTCGCGCGGGCTCCTGCCGTCGGCGGAGATGGGCAGCTTGTAGATGCCGCCCTTTGAGTTGAAGAGCAGGTACGTGCCGTCGGGGGACCAGTTCAACGCCTCGATCCGGTCCTGCGTGCGATGGACGACGCTCCGCTCCAGAGAGCCGACGTCGATGGTCTCCAGGACGTATTCGAGACCCTTTGCCGGAGCGGGGCAGCGAACCGCACCGGGTGACGAGCGAGTCGCCGGCTTTCGCCGCGATCACGATGGCAGCACGAGGTCGGCCCGCTGCCGACAGCCATCGGCGAGGATCGCCAGCGCGTTGACGCGGTCGTTGGCCAGCGCCCGCGCCCGGGCCAGGCCCGGTGTGGCGGCCAGACCTGCCGCCAGATGCCGAGCGGCGACCCGCTCGGTGGCGACGTCGGGATCGCAGTCGAGAAAGACTCGCAGGTCGAAGAGCGGTTCGAGCCGCCAGTCACGCATGAGCACGTAGAGGCCCTCGACGAGCACCAGCGGTGCGGCCGATGTGACATGGATAGCCACCGGCCGGGGATCGGCTTCGGCGTGATCGAATGCTGGAAATACGCCGGCACGCGTCCTCCGCAGCAATTCGATATCGGCACGGAAGGCCGCCGCGTCGAACGTGTGCGGTGCCCCGCGGCGCCGGAGGCCCTCCTCGTCGAGCAGGCGGCGGGGCAGGTGGTAGCCGTCCATCGGCACCACGACGACGTCGGGCATGAGTTCGCGGGCAGCCGCACAGAGCGTCGACTTGCCGCTGCCGGGGATGCCCGCGATGCCAACCAGATAGGCGTCGGGCCGGCCGCGCACGGCCGCGAGCAGCCGCCGGGCGGACTCCGCCGCGGCCGCGTGTGCATCGTGCAGCGGCGTCATGACGCGGGCCGGCGCAGGCGGTCGGCGAGCACTGCGGCCAGGATCACGAGGCCCAGCACGACCTTCTGCGTGTAGCTCTCGATGTTGGTGAGGTTCATGCCGTTTTGAATGACGGCGATGATGAAGGCGCCGATGAGCGTGCCGAGGATCTTTCCTTCGCCGCCGGCCAGCGCCGTGCCGCCGACGACCACGGCCGCGATCACGTACAGCTCGTACATCGTGCCGTAGGTGGGGGAGCCGCTCTTGAGCTGTGAGGCCATGATCACGCCCCCGAGCCCCGCGAGCAGGCCGCTGGCGACGTAGGCGAAGAGGAGCACGCGGCGGACCGGCACGCCCGAGAGCCGCGCCGCCTCGCGGTTGCCTCCCACCGCGTAGAGATAGCGGCCGAGCGTCGTCCGCGACATGAGGACGTGCGCCAGGCCGTAGAGCACGAGCATCAGCACGACGGCGTTGGGCAGGCCGAAGAGGCCGGAGCCGCGGCCGAGCCAGACGAACGACTCGGGGATCTGGTAGATCGACTGACCCGCCGAGGCGATGTAGGCCAGGCCGCTGGCGACGAGCATCATCGCCAGTGTGACGATGAACGGGGGGATGCCGCAGAGCGTGATGAGCGCACCCGAGAGACCGCCGACGAGACCGCAGACGGCGATCGCCGCGGCGCAGGCCGCCAGCATGCCGCCGGCCGAGGCCTCGACACCCCCGGCGTGGTCGCGGATCAGCCGGGCGGCCAGCACCGCCGAGAGCGCTGCCAGGCTCCCGACCGAGAGGTCGATACCCCCGGTGATGATCACGATCGTCATCCCGATCGCCATGATCGCGATCACGGCGATCTGGTTGGCGATGTTGAGCAGGTTGTCGGACTTGAGAAAGTTGGGCCAGCGTTGGCTCGTCGGCACGACGACCCGCGGCGTGCCCAGCGTGGGAAAGTCGGCCGCCAGCTCCGAGAACACGAGCCACGAGCCGGTGGTCTGCGTGGCCGCCACGGCGTCAAGCCGGCCGCCGGAGTGCGCGAGCTTCTCGAGCGCCGCTCGCGCCGCCTGCGGCTCGCCGCGGACGACGTCAACGACCTCGGCACCGACCGCGGCCAGTTCGCTCGCCAGCGCGTCGGCCAGCCGGCCGTCCTCGGGCGTGTTGCGGACGGCGACGAGCACCCGCGGCCGCTCCGGACAGTCCCGCCGGATTGCGGCGGCCATTCGCCGGGCCGCGGCAGCGCCGTTCGACGACTGCTCCTCGAGCGTCAGCCCGCTGAAGACGAGTCCCAGGAGAAGCAGCACGGCGAGCATGCCGTAGTCGGAGAGCAGGCGGCGGAGGTGGGCGGACATCGGCACGTTCCTTCACGAGCGCCCGCGAGGACGCACTCGACGACAGTGTAGCGGCCACGATCTGCAGGGCGCGGCCCAAGCCAGCCCGCCCGCGCCGCCGCTGGGCGGCAGAAGTCTCCTCGCGAAGGCCGAAGCGGCCACACGCTCGTCGAGCTTCCGCCGACCCATCGGCTCCCGAGACCGCTGCAGCGTTGCTGCACGCATCCCGACAGCGTCCTAGGCCACGGCCAGTTGCATGACCTGTTCCTGGGTGACGCCGGGGCCGTTGGCGATCTCGCCGGTGATCCGGCCGTCGTGCATGACGAGGATGCGGTCGGCCATGCCGAGCACCTCGGGCAGATCGGAGCTGACCATCACGATCGCCTTGCCCCGCGCCGCCAGATCGTTCATGAGCAGGTAGATCTCGTGCCGGGCCCCCACGTCGATGCCCCGGGTCGGTTCGTCGAAGAAGAGCACCTCGCAATTCCGCTCGAGCCATTTGGCCAGCACCACCTTCTGCTGGTTGCCGCCGGAGAGGTTGCGGGCCCGCTCCTCCTGGTGCGACACCCTGATGCGTAGCTGGTCGACGTGGCGGGTGAACGCCTGCCGCTCGCGGCCTTCCTCCACGAACCCCAGTCGCGAAAGCTGCCCAAGATTCGGAAGCGCAAAATTTTCGCGGACCGACCGGCCGAGCACGAGGCCCTCGAGCTTGCGGTCCTCGGTGAGCAGGCCGATACCGGCGGCGATCGCGTCCCGCGGCGAGCGGATGTCGAGCCGCCGGCCGTCGAGCAGGATATCGCCCGAGTCGCGGCGGTCGGCGCCGAAGACAAGCCGCAGCGTCTCGGTGCGGCCGGCGCCCACGAGGCCGGCCAGCGCCAGGATTTCGCCGGCACGGACCTCGAACGACACGTCGCGGACCGCCCGGCCGCGGCACAGGTCCCGCACGGAGAGTCGCGGCGGGCCGATCGCCACCTGCCGCCGCGGGTACTCGTCGGCGAGGTCCCGGCCCACCATCAGCGCGATGAGGCTCTGACGTTCGAGCCGGCCGATGGGCTCCCCGCCCACGTTCCTGCCATCGCGGAGCACCACCACCCGGTCGGCGATCGTGAAAATTTCCTCGAGCCGGTGGCTCACGTAGATCACGGCGATGCCGCGGGACTTGAGCTCACCGATGATCTCGAACAGCCTGGCCACCTCGGCGGGCGTGAGCGCAGCTGTCGGCTCGTCCATGACGATGATCCGCGGCTCGAAGGCCAGAGCCTTTGCGATCTCGACGAGCTGCTGCTGGGCGGTGGAGAGCCGGGAGCAGGGGGCGTCGAGGTCGATCGTCACGCCCAGCCGCCGGAAGAGCTCGGCGGCCCGGCGCCGCTCCGCGCTGCGGGCCACGAACCCCGACCGGGTCCCCTCCTGGCCGAGGCAGATGTTCTCGGGCGCCGTGAGGCCTGGGACGAGTGTGAACTCCTGGTGGATCACGGCGATGCCCGCGGCCCGGGCATCGTGCGGCGAGCGGAAGGCGGCCGGGCGGCCGTCGATCACGAAGCTGCCCGTGTCGGCGGCGTGCACCCCGCCGAGCACCTTGATGAGCGTGCTCTTGCCGGCGCCGTTCTCGCCGAGCAGCGCGAGCACCTCGCCCGCGGCGAGCTCGAGGTCGACGCCGCGGAGCGCCCGCACGCCGGGGAACGACTTCTCGATCCCCCTCATGGACAAGAGCGGCGCGGCGGCGGTCATCGGGCCGCGCCCGCGGAAAGCTCGGGGTCATTCCGGCCGTCGGCCTGCCGGTAGAGCCGCGTCGGAATGAGCATCTGCGGCGGCAGCGTTTCCCCCTTGGAATACCGCACGATGGCGTCGACGATCCCGCGGCCCATCTGGTCGGGAAACTGGATCGGGTCGGCGTAGATCTTGCCGTCGCGAATCGCCTCCTTTCCCTCGGGCTGGCCGTCGAAGCCGATGATCCTGATCTGCTCCGTCTTGCCCGCCTTCTCCAGGGCGGCGCGGGCGCCAAGGGCCGCCGGGTCGTTGATGGCGAATACGCCCCGGAGATCCGGGGTCGCCTGCAGCGCGTCCTCCATCGCCTTGAAGCCGGCGTCTTTCGCGCCGCCGCTTTCCAGCTCCGTCACGATGTCGATCTTCGCGGCCGCGTCTTGATTGTGGGCGTCGATCACCTCGCGAAATCCCTTGACGCGGAGCTGGCAGGATTCGGCCTGCTTGAAGTGGAGCACGGCCACCTTGCCGCCGCCCGCGCCGAGTGCCTCGATCATCGCCTTCCCCGCCTCGCGGCCGCCCCCCTCGTTGTCGGTGGCGACCTGCGTGACGATCGAGACTCCCGGCTCGTTGCAGGGGATGTCGACGGTGAAGACGGGGATGCCGGCGGCGTTGGCCTCGCGGATCACCGGCACGATCGATTTCGAGTCGCAGGGGGAGAGCACGATGGCCGCCACCTTCTTGACGATGAAGTCCTTGATCTGGTTGCCCTGGCGGGCGACGTCCTTGTCGGCGCTCACCACGACGGCGTCGTAGCCCCGCTTCGATCCCTCGGCCGCGATCGTGTCGCCGATCACCTTGAAGAACGGATTGTCGAGAGCGAGCAGCGAGACGCCGATCGTGCCCTTCGTCGCCGCCTGCGGTGAACTGCCGGGCCGGGGCGTCGTCACCGGCTTTTGGCAGCCGGCCAGGAGGAGCGTCGCTGCGGCAAGCAGGCCGGACGATCTGGCGAAGCGAAGCATGAACGACTCCTGACGGGGGGCGATCCACCGGAGACCGCCATCCTACCCTCCGGCGGGCTGCCGGCAATCGATCGTCGGGGCTCGTGCATGCCGCCCGTCGTCCGAGTCAGGCGGCGGATCACGGCGGATTTCGGATCGACGGCGCGCGGACGAAGAGCGTGAGCAAGAGGCACGCGGCCATGGCGAGGATCGCGGTGGCGGCGAACGCCGTCTGCGGTCCGCGCGAGCCCTGCTGCCACAGCCACCCTGCGAGCAGTCCGGCGGGCAGCGCCATCAGCCCTTGCACGAGCGTGTACCAGCCGAACGCATTCCCTTGGCGTCCGTCCGGGGCCAGGAGCGACACGAGCGCCCGCTCCGCCGGCTCCGCGAGCCCGTAGGCGATGCCCACGAGCACCACCAGCGGCAGCACGGTCCAGAGCGTCGCGGTTGCGGCGAGCCCCGCGTAGGCGACGGCGAATACCAGCCAGCCGAGCGCGAGCGCCGCCCGCGGGTGCCAGCCGTCGGCGAGCCTTCCGGCCGCGGTGGCCGTGCCGCTCTTGGCGAGGCTCATCACGAGCCAGACGAGCGGCACGAGCGCCGCAGGCACGCCCACGTCGGCGGCACGCATGAGGAGGAACTGCTCGCTGGCCGCACCAAGCGACCAGACGCCGACGCATCCCAGGAGCGTCGCCTGCGACGCAGCGAGCCGCGGGGCGAGCGACGCTCTGGCGGCCACCGGCGTGCGCACCGGCACGTCGTGCACGTACCGCCAGATTACGGCGAGCGTCACGAGCCCGGGCAGCACTGCCAGCAGGAAGAGAAGCCGCTCGCGTCCGGGGAACGCGAGCAGGAAGAGCATCGCGGCCAGCGGCCCGAGCGCCGCCCCGGCATGGTCCATGCCACGGATGTGGCCGAAGGCGCGGCCGCGGGCTGCGGGCTCGACCATGTCGGCGACGAGCGCGTCTCGGGGGCCGCTCCGGATCCCCTTGCCGAACCGGTCGGCCGCCCGCACGAGGAGGGCGCCTGCCGGAGTGGCGACCAAGCCCATCAGCGGCCTGACGATCGCCGAGAGCCCGTAGCCGAAGAGCACCAGCGGTCGGCGGCCGATGGCATCGGACGCCTGTCCGGCGGGAAGCCGAACCACCGCCGCCACCGCGTTCGCGATCCCGTCGATGAGTCCCACGCTCATGCTCGAGCCGCCGAGCTCGCGCAGCAGAAAGGCGGGCAGGAGCGGGTAGATCGCCTCGCTGGAGAGGTCGGTGAAGAAGCTCGTCCAGCCGAGCGCTTTCACCGTCGGCGGCAGCGGATTCGCGCGGGGCTCGGGTGACGTCGTCATCGAGCACCAGCATAGGGCACGGCCGCGGCATCGCCCCAGCGGTCGCGGTCGTATGGTCGCCGCCGGCGGAAACGTATAGTAGGGGACGCGCAGAGTCGAGGAGCCCTCGGCCCGAGGAGCGTGGCACCGTTGGAGCCCATTGCATGGCCTGCCTCGGCATCGAGATCGGCGGCACGAAACTGCAGACGGCGGTTGTCGACGAGGCCGGCGCGGTGCTGCTTCGCCGCGTCGATCGGGTCGACCCGGCGGCGGGCGCCGAGGGGCTCCGCGCGGCGCTCGCGGTGCAGCTGCGGGAGATCGTGTCGACGTGGAGAGGAGTTGAGGGCCGGAATCCACTCGTAGCCGCCGGCATCGGCTTCGGCGGGCCGGTGGACCGCGACCGCGGCGTGGTCGCCGCCAGCTTTCACGTGTCGGGCTGGACCGGTTTTCCGCTCGCGGAGTGGGTGTCGGGCGTGCTCGACGGCCTGCCGGTCGTGCTCGAGAACGACTCGAATGCCGCGGCGCTGGCCGAGGCCACCGTCGGCGCTGGCCGCGGTCGCCGGCGGGTCTTCTATACGAACGTCGGCAGCGGCATCGGTGGCGGATGTGTGATCGACGGCGATCTCTACCGCGGTCGTGGCACCGGCGAAATGGAGCTTGGGCACCTGCGGCTCGGCCCCGACGGCGGCATCCTCGAGGACGTGGCCGCCGGCTGGGCCATCGACCGGCGGGCCCGCGAGGAGGCCGCCGCGCATCCTCGGGGAGCGGTCGCCGTCCGCGCTGCCGGCGGGCCGGCCGACGCCCGGCACGTCGCTGCCGCAGCCGCGGCCGGGGACGCGGCGGCCCGGGCGATCCTCGACGAGGCGGCGCGGCTGTATGCCTGGGCCTTGTCGCACGTCGTCCACCTGCTCAATCCCGACGTGATCGTGCTCGGCGGCGGCGTAGCGCAGATCGGCACGGCCTGGCGGGACCGGGTTGCGGTCAGCCTCGATGGATTCGTGATGGCGCCTCTCAAGCCGCCGCCCGACGTCGTGCTGGCCCTGCTCGGACAGGACGTCGTGCCGGTCGGAGCGGCGCTCGCCGCACTGCGCGGCGGGAGGGCATGATGGCTGCCGTCGGGATGCCGAAGCCGACGGCCTGCATGGGCCGCGTGTTGATGGCGTGCATGTGGCTGTGCCGCGGCCTGCTGCTCGGGGCCGCGCCGGCGGCCGCCGATGCGGCCGATCCGCCCCGGCCCAACGTGCTCGTCATCATCACCGACGACCACGGCCACGGCGACGTCTCCTGCTACGGCGGTACGGATGTGCGCACGCCGCACATCGACGGCCTGGCCGCGGAAGGGATGCGCTTCACGGCGATGCGGGCCAACGCCACGGTCTGCTCGCCGTCGCGGGCCGCGCTCCTCACCGGCCGCCATCCCGATCGGGTCGGCGTGCCCGGAGTCATCCGCACCGATCCAGCCAACAGCTGGGGCTGGTTCGCACCGGGCGTGCCAACGCTCGCCAACGAACTGCGGGCCGCCGGCTATCACACCGGCATGGTGGGCAAGTGGCACCTGGGACTCGAGTCGCCCAGTACGCCCAACGACCGCGGCTTCGACCTCTTCGAGGGATTCCTGGGCGACATGATGGACAGCTACACCACGCACCTGCGTGGCGGGCTGAACTTCCTGCGCCGCAACCGCGACGTGATCGAGCCCGACGGGCATGCCACGGAGATCTTCAGCGAGTGGGCCGTCGGCCAGCTACGCGAGCGGGCGAAGACTCCCGAGCGGCCGTTCTTCCTCTACCTCGCCTACAACGCGCCGCACTTCCCGATGGAGCCGCCCGCGGCGTGGCTCGAGAAGGTGCGGCGGCGCATCCCGGAGATCGACGAGCGTCGTGCGAAGGCCGTGGCGATGGTCGAGCATCTCGACGAATGCATCGGCCGCGTGCTTGATGCCCTTCGCGAAACGGGACTGGATCGGACCACGCTCGTCGCCTTCACGGCCGACAACGGCGGCTCGTTGCCGCACGGTCAGAGCAACCGTCCGTGGCGGGACGGCAAGACGAGCCACTACGACGGCGGACTGCGCGTGCCCTTCATCGTTCGCTGGCCCGGCCGGATCCCGCCCGGCGGCCGCTGCGGCTACGCCGGCCAGTCCTTCGACCTCTTCCCCACGTGCCTGGAGCTCGCCGGCCGTCCGCGGTCGGAAGACCTCGACGCCGTGAGCCTCGTGCCGCTCTTCGACGGCGGCAGCCTGCCGGCCGACCGCGCGCTCTACTTCACGCGGCGGGAGGGGGGCCGCGGCCACGACGGCAAGAGCTACGAGTGCCTGATCCGTGGACGCTGGAAGCTGATGCAGAACGATCCCTACGGGCCGCTCGAGCTCTACGACCTCGAGGCCGATCCGCAGGAGACGACCGACCTCGCGGCTGCCCGCGGCCCGCTCGTCGCGGAACTTTCCTCCGCGCTGCAGCGGCATGTGCAGCGCGGGGGCATGGTGCCCTGGCAGCCACCCGCCTTCGGATCGCGATCCCCCGTGGGCGTCAGCCGTCCTTGAGCTCCATGAACGCGTAGCAGAGCATGTGCAGGATGTTCATCTGCACGTCCTCCACGCGGCCGTAGTGAACGTCGTCGACGACGATCAGGTGGTCGGCGTGCTCCGCCACCGTGCCACGCTTGCCACCCACGAGCGCGATCGTCACCAGTCCGTGGTCGCGGGCCCAGCGGATCGCCGCGAGAAGGTTCGGCGAGCTGCCGCTGACGCTCGAGATGATGAGCAGGTCGCCCCGCTCGGCGTGGTTTTCCAGCTGCCGCACGAAGAGCTCGTCGAACGAGTAGTCGTTGCCGATCGCCGTCATCCAGGAGACGTTGTCGGCCATCGACAGCACCTTGAACGGCCGGGGCACGAACGTCGAGGCGCTCTTGCCGAGGTCGGTCGTGAAGTGGGCGGCGTTGGCGGCGTTGCCGCCGTTGCCGCAGACGAAGATTCGGCGGCCCGCGGAGTTCGCCTCCCGCAGGAGATCGATCAGCGCCGCGACGGTGGCGGGCGGCACCGCATCGAGTGCACGGTTCTGGGCGGCCTTGTAGCCGGCGATCCAATCGAGAGTGCGCTGCGGGCCGGAGGCGGGTGTGGCGGAGGGTGTCATTCCCACAGCATAACCGCCCGTCGACCAGTCGATCACGAGCGGGCATCATCGTGCGGAGATGGCCCCCCGGCGGGGTATACTTCGCTTCGGCGCAACGACCGGGTGGGTGTCCGGTCCGCCATGTGGACGTCCGTCCCATGCACCACCTTCACAGGGTTCCCTTCGTCGCGGCCCTGATGCTCTGCTGGTGCGCGGCGACTTCCGGCGCGGCCGCCCCCGAGAGCCGCTTCGATCCGCGGGCATTCGAGGCGGAGATTCGTCCACTCCTGGTCCGCCGCTGTGGCGACTGCCACGGGCCCGACGTGCAGGAGAGTCGGTTGCGGCTCGACGTGCGGCACCGGGCGGTGAGGGGGGGCGACTTCGGCCCCGTGATCCTGCCCGGAAAGGCCGGGGAGAGCGAGCTCATCCGCCGGATCGAGAGCACCGACGAAAAAAAGCGGATGCCTCCCGAGGGCGAGCGGCTCTCCGCCGCCGAGATCGACCTGTTGCGGCGGTGGATCGACGCCGGCGCCCCCTGGCCCGAGACCGAGGCCGACCGGCTGGCCCGCGAACGCGACCGTGATCCCCGGCTCGACCATTGGGCGTGGCAGCCGGTCGCGCGGCCCGCCGTGCCGCCACCCCGCGGGGGCTGGCAGGTCCGTAACGAAATCGACCGCTTCCTCCAGCACGCACTCGCCGCGAAGCAGCTCGCCCCCGCGCCGGAAGCCGACCGCCGCACACTCATCCGCCGGCTGTCGTTCGATCTCGTCGGACTGCCGCCGACGCCCCAGGAGGTGACCGACTTCGTCGATGACCCGGCCTCCGACGCCTACGAAAAACTCGTCAATCGGCTGCTCGCCTCGCCCCACTACGGGGAACGCTGGGCCCGCCACTGGCTCGACATCGCCCACTACGCCGACACCCACGGCTTCGAGCGCGACCAGCTGCGGCCCCACGCCTGGCGGTACCGCGACTGGGTGATCGCCGCCCTCAATACCGACCTGCCCTACGACGAGTTTCTCCGCAGGCAGATCGCCGGCGACGTGCTTGCGCCGGACGACCCCGGCAAGGTCGCGGCGACCGGGTTTCTCGCGGCCGGCCCGTGGGACTTCGTCGGCCAGGTGGAGACCAAGAGCGACGTCTTGCGGCGGCAGGCCCGGGCCGACGACCTCGACGACATGGTCACGCAGGTGATGACGGCCGCCTGCGGCGTGACAATCAACTGCGCCCGCTGCCACGACCACAAGCTCGATCCGATCTCCCAAAAGGAGTACTACTCGCTCGTCGCCGTCTTCGCCGGCGTCAAGCGGGCCGACATCCCCACGAGCCGGGCCGCCGAGACGGCCTACGCGAGCCGGCGGGCAGAGCTGAACGCGGCGGTGGCGGCGGCCCGGGCCGAGGTGCACGCGCTGGCCGGCAGGCCGATCGACCTGGCCGACATCGTCGGCGGCGGAGACGGCCGCGGCTCCGGCAAGAAAGGGTTCGGCATCGACTCCCGCACCGGCGAGGAGGTCGAGAAGCAGCCGCGCAACATCCTCCCCGGCATCACGGTCAACCGGCCGCAGGTGGGGCCGACGAAATTCGTGAACGCCGTGTTCGTGCCGCACGGCCCGGGTCCCGTACCCGTCGCGACGACCGGGCTCACGGTGGACGGGATTCCCGAGACGAGCAAGGCCGGCTGGGACGCGATCCGCAACGGACCGGTGGCCAACCAGCATGCGACGAAGCTCGGCGACGTCGATTACGCGGCGGCCGATCATGCGATCCTCGGGCTGCACGCCAACGCCGGGATCACGTTCGACCTGCGCGAGATCCTCGCGGCCGCCCCGGTCGCCAATCAGCGGTTCCGCGGAGTCGTGGGCTACGGCGGCACCACGCCCCGGGACGGGGCCGACTACTTCGTGTTCGTCGACGGCGTGCTCTTTGCCCGGGGAAGGATCGGCTTGGTCGACGGCGGCACGCCGCTCGACGTCTCGCTGCCGGCAGCCGCGACGTTCCTCACGCTCGTCGCCACCGACGCCGGCAACGGCATCGGGCACGACCAGGTCTTTTTCGGTGACCCGCGGATCGAGGGAGATCCCCCGACGCTCGATGCCACGGCCAAGGAGCGGCTCGCGTCGGCCCAGTCACGCCTCGCGACGCTCGAAAAGGAACTCAAGAGCCTGCGACCGCCCGACAGGGTCTTCGGCCCGGCCCCGGAAACGCCCCCCGCGGTGAAGGTCAATATCCGCGGCAACCCGGAGGCGACAGGCGACGAGGTGGGCCCGGGCACGATCGCGGCGGTCGCCGGTGTGCCGACGTCGTTCGGCGATGCGGCCACGCCCGATGCAGAGCGCCGCAAGGCCTTCGCTGCATGGGTCACGTCGCCCGACAACCCGCTCACGCCGCGCGTGATCGCCAACCGGCTCTGGCACCATCACTTCGGCACAGGGCTGGTCGACACTCCGAGCGATTTTGGGATTGGCGGCGGGAGGCCGTCGCACCCCGAGTTGCTCGACTGGCTGGCGGCCGAGACCGTGGCCCGCGGCTGGTCGCTCAAGGCCATGCACAGGCTCATCTGCACGAGCCACGCCTACCGGCAGCGGAGCGTCGACGTGCCAGGAGCGGCGGCGGCGGCCGCGCTCGACGCCGACAACCGGCTGCTCTGGCGGCAGTCGCCCCGGCGGCTCGACGCCGAGAGTCTCCGCGACGCCACGCTCGCCGTCACCGGAAGCTTGAATCCCGACATGTTCGGCCCCGGCTACCGCGACTTCGACTACGAGGAGGCGTATGCGCCCATCTACCGCTACGTCACGCCCGACACGCCCGAACTCTGGCGGCGGAGCATCTACCGGTTCATCGTGCGGAGCACGCCGCATTCCTTCATGACCACGCTCGACTGCCCGAACCCCGCCAACCTCGCGCCGGCGCGGATCGAGACGACGACGGCGCTGCAGTCGCTGGCCCTGCTCAACAACGACTTCATGCTCCGCCAGGCGGGCCATTGGGCCGCACGGCTCGAGCGCGAGGCGGGAGCCGACGCTGCGGCCCAGGTTCGCCGGGCCTACGTGCTCGGGCTGGCCCGCGAGCCCGACGACGCGGAACTGGCCGCGGCCGTAACGCTCGTGCACTCGGCCGGCCTGCCGCAGCTCTGCCGCATGCTCTTCAACACCAACGAATTCGTCACCATGGACTGACCATGCAGCCCGACGCCTTTCCCTGCCGCCTCCACCGCGGCGACGTGTCGCGGCGGAACTTCCTCTGGGAGCTCGGCGGCGGCCTCGGCGGGGTGGCCCTCGCCGCCTTGCTGGCCGACGAGGCCCGGGCCGCGACCCGTTCGGCCAATCCGCTCGCCGCGAGGCTGCCGATGTTTCCGGCCCGGGCGCGGGCGGTGATCAACATCTTCTGCCCCGGCGGCCTCTCCCACCTCGACACCTTCGACCACAAGCCCGAGCTCGCGAAGCGCGACGGCACGCCCTTCGACACGACCGGCGACGTGCAGTTCTTCGCCTCGAAACCCGGCAACTGCCAGCGGAGCTACTGGCCGTTCCGCCAGCACGGCGGGTGCGGCCGCTGGGTGAGTGACCTGCTGCCGAGGCTCGCCAGCCACGTCGACGAGATGGCCTTCATCCACTCGATGCAGAGCAAGACGGCGCTCCACGGTCCGGCGATGTTCATGGCGAACTCCGGCTTCATCCTGCCCGGCTTCCCGTCGATGGGCGCCTGGGTCACGTATGGCCTGGGGAGCGAATCGGAGGACCTGCCGGCGTTCGTGGTGCTCCCCGATCACCGCGGCCTGCCGCCGGGCGGGCCGGTGAACTGGGGCGCGGGGTTCCTGCCGGCGATCCACCAGGGCACCGTGATCGAGACCGCCGCGGGCCGGCCGCCGATCGCCGATCTCTTCGCGGCGGACGATCACGCGGCACTCGTCGCCGGTGAACGGGCGGGCCGCGACTTTCTCGCCGTGGCGAACGCCCGCCACCTCGGACCCCGCGGCGACAACAGCGACCTGGCCGCCCGGATCGCCGCCTACGAGCTCGCCGCGAGGCTGCAGCTCTCGGCACCCGAGGTGACGAACCTGTCGGGCGAATCCGAAATCGTGGAACGGCTCTATCAGCTCGACCATCCCGAGATCGGGCCCTTCGGCCGGCAGTGCCTGCTCGCCCGGCGGCTCGTGGAGCGGGGCGTGCGGTTCGTGCAGATCTACTGCGGCGCCGAGAACACCACCGCCAAGAAGATCCGCCCCAACTGGGATTCGCACGAGGATGTCGTTCGCGACCACGGCTACTGGGGCCCGATCCTCGACGGAGGCGCCGCCGCGCTGCTGGCCGACCTCAAGACGCACGGCCTGCTCGACAGCACGCTCGTCATGTGCCAGACCGAGTTCGGCCGCCAGCCGGCGGCCCAGGGCAAGGGCCGCGACCACAACGCCGGCGCCTTCACCGTCTGGCTGGCTGGCGGCGGCATCAAGGGGGGCACGGCCTACGGCACGAGCGACGACCTCGGCTTCAAGGCCCAGGAGCATCCGACCTTCTGCTACGACCTGCACGCCACCGCCCTGCACCTGCTGGGCATCGACCACACGAAGCTCTCCGTCTACAACAACGGCATCCAGCGACGGCTCACCGACGTGCATGGCCACGTCATCGCGCCGATCGTGGCCTGAGAGCCGTGCGGATCCGGCCGCGTCCCTCGGCACCGAAAGGCGGCCCCCGTGAACGAGCTCGATCGCCGGCAGCGTCTCTTCGTGGCGGCGATGGCCGAGAAGCTGCGGCGGGGAGGCATCGGCCGCCGCGGCTTCCTCCGCGCCGCCGCCGCCGCGGGCTTCGGGTTCACGTGCGCCCGGTATCTTGCCGGCGGCTCACCGCCCCGGTCCCGGCTGCACGCGGCGGAGCCTGACGCGGTCGCCAGCGGCATCACGGGCGAGCAGCGGCGGTTCCTCGCCGACATGGGCCGGCGGTTCAGGGGCACCCGGATCAAGGTCGTGTCGGAGAACACGCCCCCGGGCGTGTCGATCGGCCGGATGATCCGGGAGGAGTTCACGCCGCTGACGGGCATCGAGGTCGACTGGCCGATCGTGCCGCTCGACCAGGTGCTGGCCCGGACCGTGAAGGACACGATCGCCGGTGCCGACGGCGACAAGGGGCACCACGACATCTTCTACTGGGATCAGGCCTGGCTGGCCCGGTTCGCCGCCGAGAGCATCGGCGTCGACGAGCTGCTCGACCGCACGGATCTGGCCTATCCGGGCTACGACTTCGGCGACTTTCTCCCACAACTGGTCGAGGCGACCGCCAGCCACGGCGGCCGGACGGTCGGCGTGCCGTTCGACATCCCGATCTTCATCATGATGTACCGCAAGGACGTCCTCGATGAGCTGAAGCTGTCGGTGCCGAAGACGATGGGGGAATACCTCGACGTGGTGCGGGCGATCGACGCCGCCAAGCGGGGCCAGGGCATCCACGGCACGACCGGCCAGTGGAAGACCGGGCACTTCTCACTGCAGTGCGACGCGTCGGCCTGGATGTGGGCGCACGGCGGCCACCACTTCGACGGCGAGAATCGCCCCGACTACCTCATCGACGGCAACGCCAAGGGGCTGCGGTACATGCTCGAACTGGGCCGGCACATGAGCCCCGACGTCCGCGGCTGGGATTGGGACGGAGAGGCGTCCTCGTTCACGCAGGGCCGCGCCGGCATCGTCATCTCCTGGAGTGAGTTCTTTCCGGCCTGCGACGATCCCGCCGGCAGCAGGGTCGTGGGGCTCGTGGAGCCGGCCGACTGTCCGGTTGAGGATGCGCGGCTCGCGCCCTCCCAATGCGGCTTCCACGAGACGCCCGGCATCAGCCGCCAGGGCGGATCGTGCCTGGCGCTGAGCCGGCACGCCCCGAACCCTGACGCGGCCTGGGTCTTCATGCAGTGGGCCACGAGCGCCGACGTGACCGCCCGCGCCAACGCCGATGGCGCCGACACGCCGATCCGTCGCAGCAGCTACGCCGATCCGCGGGTGCTGGCCAAGAGCCGTCCGGTGCGGGGAACGACCCGCCATTTCGAGGTGACGCGGCGGGCCATCGAGGGCCGCATGGGCACCTCGCCTCATCTCCCGGCCTGGGTGACGCTGGCCAACGAGGTCAACGCCGCCGAGCTCGGCAAACTGACGACCGGCCGGCAGGGCGTGGAGGAGACGCTCCAGGCGATCCAGAAGAAGACCGTCGACTTTCTGGCGGCGGCCCGCTGACACGCGGACGGCCCCCGGCTCAGGTCCGCTCCGCGCCGGTGTCGAGCACCGCCATGAAGGCCTTCTGCGGGATGTCGACGCTGCCGACGCTCTTCATCCGCTTCTTGCCCTCCTTCTGCTTCGCCCAGAGCTTTTTCTTGCGGGAGATGTCGCCGCCGTAGCACTTGGCCGTGACGTTCTTGCGCATGGCCGAGATCGTCTCGCGGGCGATCACCTTGGTGCCGATCGCCGCCTGGAGCGCCACCTCGAACATATGCCGGTCGATTTCGCCGCGGAGCTTCTTCACGATAGCCCGGCCACGGCGGTCGGCGTCGCGGCGGTCGCAGATGATCGACAGGGCGTCGACCTTCTTGCCCCCCACGAGGATGTCGAGCCGCACGAGGTCGGCGGGGAAGTAGCCGACCAGCTCGTAGTCCATCGTGCCGTAGCCGCGGGTCACGCTCTTGAGCTTGTCGTGCATGTCGTAGATCACCTCGGCCAGCGGCAGGTCGAAGGTGAGCATCGCCCGGGTGGGCGAGAGGTATTCGGTCTTGAGGTAGGTGCCGCGGCGGTCGGTGCACAGCTGCATGATCGGCCCGATGTGCTCGACCGGCACGAGAAAGTTCGTCCGCACGATCGGCTGGCGGAACTCCTCGATCTGCCCCGTGTCGGGCACGTCCTGCGGATTGGTGATGGAGATCGTCTCGCCGTCGGTCTTGAGAATCTGGTAGGTGACGTTCGGCGCGGTCTGCACGAGGTCGAGGTCGGCCTCCTGCTCCAGTCGCTGCTGGATGATCTCCATGTGCAGGAGTCCGAGGAAGCCGCAGCGGAACCCGAAGCCAAGCGCCTCGCTCGATTCCGGCGCGAACTCGAACGACGGGTCGTTGATCGCCAGCTTCTCGAGAGAGTCGCGGAGCTCCTCGAAGTTCTCCCCCTCGGATGGATAGAGGCCGCAGTAGACCATCCGCTGGGGCGGCTTGTAGCCGGGCATCGCGGAGGCGGCCTGATCGCCGGGGATCGTGACGGTGTCGCCGATGTGCACCTGCTTCACGTCCTTGATGTTGCAGACGAGGTAGCCCACCTGGCCGGCCACGAGTTCCTCGCAGGCCCGCCGCTGCGGCACAAATTGGCCGAGCTCGAGTACCTCGTGGGTCACGCCCGTCTCCAGGAAGCGGATTTTCTGCCCCTTCTTCACCGTGCCGTCGATGAGACGCACGTAGGTGATCGCGCCGCGATAGCTGTCGTAGTGGCTGTCGAAGATCATCGCCCGCAG
>Ga0075471_10000940_pt1 | contig 18436 bp, 11 predicted proteins | sample DEB19_08_DNA_2_FD_74787 | JGI IMG/M metagenome (GOLD analysis project Ga0075471, IMG submission 74787) | Aqueous microbial communities from the Delaware River and Bay under freshwater to marine salinity gradient to study organic matter... | ecosystem: Environmental > Aquatic > Marine > Coastal ... | reverse complement strand
AGCGTGCCGCCGTCGGCCACCTCGAACAGGCCGGCCCGGTGCTCGTCGGCGCCGGTGAAGGCTCCCTTGCGATGCCCGAACAGCTCGCTCTCCACGAGTTGCTCAGGGAGGGCGCCGCAATTGACCGCCACGAGCGGCCCGGCAGCCCGCGGGCTGCCCTCGTGGATCGCCCGGGCCACGAGTTCCTTGCCGGTGCCCGTTTCGCCACGCACGAGCACGGTGGAGTCGCTCGCCGCCACGCGCGCCACGAGCCGCTTCACGGCATCGAGCCCGTTCGATGCACCCACGAGCTGGGTCGCTCCCTCCGCGCGGCGCACGCGCCCTTCGAGGGCCTTGAGCCGCGCCGTCAGCTCCCGCTTCTTCCGCACCCGCTCGAGCACGGCCTGGATGTCGGCGAGCTTGCAGGGCTTCGTGAGGTAGTCGAACACTCCCTGCCGCACGGCGGCGATCGCGCTTTCGAGCGACGACTTGCCGGTGATGATCACCGCCTCGGTGTCGGGCGAGGTCTCCCGCACGCGGGCGATCACGTCGAGCCCGCCCACGCCCGGCATGTCGAGGTCGACGATCACGCAGTCGAACGCGGTGCGATCAAGGGCGGCGAGGGCGGTGCGGCCGTCGGGGCAGACCGTGGCCTCGTGGCCGAGCCGGGGAAGCTCGATCCGCATCAGTTCCTGGAGCGATGCTTCGTCGTCGGCGAACAGGATCCGCATCGGCCTAGGCTGCTTGCTGGCTGGAATGATCCACCTCCTTGATATTCGGTGTGGCGGCGGGGCCGCCGACAGCGGCCACCGGCAGCGTGACCCGGAACGTCGAGCCCTGGCCCGGTCCCGGGCTCGTGGCCTCGATCCGGCCGCCATGGTCGGCCACGATGCGGTGCACGATCGACAGGCCGAGCCCGGTGCCCTGCCCCGACTTGCGCCGCGTGAAGAACGGTTCGAACAGGTGCTCGAGCACCTCGTCGGTCATGCCGCAGCCGTCGTCGGTGAGCGTGAGCACGGCCGTCGCGCCGTCGCGCCGCACCGCCACGCGCACCCGCCCCGTCTCTTCGATCGAGTCGAGGGCGTTGACGAGCAGGTTGAGCACCACCTGTTTGATCTCCTGGGGATTCACCATCACGAGCACGTCGCGGCCGGCCTCGATCTCGATCGTACGGCCGGCGAATCGGCCCACGTGCCGCAGCATGTCGGCCACGTCGTCGACGAGCGCGAGAATCGCGGTCGGCTGCCGCCGCACCTCACCGAGCCGCGAGAAATCGAGCAACTTCTCGGTGATGCCCTTGCACCGGAAGGCCTCCTGCTGGATGAGCTCGAGATACCGGCGCATGACCTGCATGTCGGCGTCGTCGGCGGGAGGCGTCTCGAGCCGGCTCTCGAGCGACTCGGCGCACATTGCGATCGACGCCAGCGGGTTGTTGATCTCGTGGGCCACCCCCGCCGCCAGAAACCCGACGCTCGCGAGCTGTTCGTTGCGGACCACCTCCCGCGTGCGCAGCTGCACCTGGCGGTCGAGATCGTCGCGGATCTCTTGAAATCGCTGCGTCATGTCGTTGAGCGCGCCGGCCAGCTCGGCCATCTCGTCACGGGTGTCGAGGCGGATGCGAAAGCCGAAATCGCCCGCCGCGACGCGCCGCGAGCCGTGGCCGAGCAGGCGGAGCGGCCGGAACACCCAGCGATACGTCAGCACCCCGAGCGCCGCGAGCAGCGCCGTCGCCGCCAGGGCGGCGGCCCACGTGGTGACGATGAGCGTGCGGTAGCCCACCCGCACCTCGTGCGAGAGGTCGTGGAGCCGCTCCTGAAGAAACGTGGGGAGTTCGGCGGAGAGCACGGCGAGCCGCTCCAGATGCGGCTCGACGGCGAGCAGTTTCCGCCGCTGATCGGGCACCGATTCCTCGATCCAAGGCAGGAGCCGCCCCTGGTCGGCCCCGGTGATCGATCGAATCGTCTCCAGACACGTCGTGATCTCGCGCGCAGTCTCGCGCTCACGGCTGCGGTCGCCGAACGGCATGTCGTCGAGTTCGCCGGCCGCGAGCTCATCGCAGTAGCGCTCGAGCGCCCACCACGTGCGCTCGATCTGGTCGGTAAACCAGTCGCCAAACGCCGCTTCATCACGCGGCGTGAGAGCGGCACGCAGAAGGCCGAGCGGCGCCGTGGCACCGGGGCCGTCGAACGTGCCGGGATCGCCCGACAAGGCTCGGGCATGCACCAGCCTGAGGTCGCTCACAGCCGCGCCGAGCGCGCTGGCCCGCGGCAGCTCCGCCGCCCGACAACTCAAGGCCCGTACGAGCCGGCGGTAGGAGTAGATGCCGAGGAAGCTGCTCGCCGACAGCGTGGCCACCATGATCCCGACGAGCAGGCCGCCGAGAAGCAGTTTGTCACGAATCGGCCGCCGTTTGTGCACGCCGTGCCTCGCCTCGCTGGTGCCACCCGCGCCGCTCCCTGGCGTGGGGCGGGAACCTAGCAAAGCTGGGTGGCCGCCGGAAGGCGGAAACAACGGCTCACACGAGCCCAAACCGCTTGCGCAGGATCCATTCGAGGATCAGCAGCCCGGCGAGCACGAGAAACATCGGCCACTTGTCCCACGGCGAATAGGACCATTGCTCGAGCGTCTCGAAGGCGGCCGGCTGGTTGCGGATCTCGTCAAAGATCTCGGCGAGCTCCTCGGGGGCGCGCGTTCCTCCCGACGTCGATTCGGCGAGCTGCCGCATGAGGAGGGGATTGGCCCTTGGATTCGCCAGCTCGAGATCCTGCCGCACCACGGTGAACCGCGCCGATCGCTCCAAGGGCTCGCGTCCGGGGCGCACGGCCTTCACCACGAGCTTCCAGTCGCCCGGCTCCGCGAACTCGGCGAGCGTTCCGGAGAAGGCGTCGCCACGGCGCGGCAGCCTGACGGGCCGGGGCTTGCCGTCCGGGGAGATCGCCACGGCTTCGAGATCGACCTCGGTGACGGCGGAGCCATCCGGATGGGTGACGCCCGCATCACAGCCGATCGTCATGCCCGGCGCGATGCGCCGCTGCCCCAGGCGAACCCACAGCGCGTCGTCCTCGGTGCCATCCTGCCGCGCGAGCCAGAGTACGAGCTGCCTCCAAAACCGGCGATGCTGTTCGCCGGCCCCCTGCATCGCCCAGCGCCAGGTCGAATCACCCGCGAACGCGGCCACGCGGCCCGCGCCGAACTCGCGGGCCACGAGCAGCGGCCGGCCGTCGCCGGTGTTCGCAAGCCGCTTCGCCTCGGGCACGAGCCGCCCGAGATCGTTGGCGCCATCGAGCGCCGGCATGCGTTGCCAGGCGGCCCGCGTCTCTGCATCCGTCTGGCCCAGCCGCAGGATCGACACACCCCCGAATCGCGCGTCGGGAACGAGCTGCAGCGGTCCCTCGAGATGGAGCGACTGGCGAATCGGCTCGTCGAATGGCTGGCGGGCGAGCCGGTCGGGCTCGAACGGCATGAGCGCACCGAGCGCCGACGACGCCCAGCCACCCGCCTCGAACGCATGCAGCCCGCCGAGCAGCCCGATGCCCGCACCCGCCTTCACCTTGCCCTCGATCGTCGCGAGGTCCTGAGGCCTGATCGCCGCCGCATCGAGATCGCCGATCAGGAACACGTCGTACTCGGTGGTGAGCGTGCGGCCAAGGTCGACCGGCCAGCGGTCGCGACGCGTCGAGTCGATCCATTGGAAGTCGACCTGCATGTCGGGGCTCGCGGAGAGCACCCGGCGCAGGAACCGCTGCTCCACGCGCAACGCGCCCTCCAGGTAGAGCACGCGCAGCCCGCCATCGACCACATCCACGAACGTGGAGAGCTCGTTGTTCGTCGTCACGGTCTCCCCCTCCTGAGGCTCGACGACAAGCGCCACCTTCCGTTCGCCGAGCGCGTCCGGCGTCCAGGCCAGGCGCACGGGCTCCTCCACGCCCTCGCGGCCCCCCCGCACCGTGGCCCGGGCGGCTTCCCGCATCAGGCCGTCGGCATTCTCGACCATGAGCTTCACCGCGACGTCCCGATCGGCGAGGCCCTCCAGCCGCACGCGGCCCGCCACTTCGACCGTGTTTCCCAGATACGCCGTCTCGCTGATGGCCAGATTCGAGACCGCCGCATCGCGCCCCTGGCCCGCGCCCCGCTGCTGCCCGAACGTGATGCTCCAGAGCGGCACTCCCGCGTCGCCAAGCCGGCGGGCCACGGCCTGCGGCGGTTGGTCGCGTGGCGGGTAGGCATGCTGGCCACCGTCGCTGAGCACGATCACGCCGGCGACGGTGCGCCCGGCGGTCGCCCGCACTGAATCATCGAGCGCGGCCCCGAGCGCCGTCTCGCCGGCAGTCGGCGCGGGCTGCCAAGGCCCCAACGGAAACGGATCATCGCCGACCGGAGGCACCGCCCGCGCTTCCCGGTCAATCTGCCAGAGCGCCACGTCGAGGCTCGACTCCGCCGCGAGCGCCCGGGCTGCAGGACGGGCCGCGGCGAGCGCCGCCGTGAGTTCCTGCCAGCGCGTCTGGCCATTGAGCCCGTCGGCCACGGTCATGCTCTCGGACGCATCGGCGAGCACGAGCACCGTGCCCGGCTGCCGCGCCTTCTTCGTGGCCACGATCGTGGGCCGGGCCATGCAGGCCACGAGCGCCAGAAACGCCGCGAGCCGCACGAGCACGAGCGCCAGCCTGCGGCCCGGCCCGACCCGCGAGCGGTCGGGCCCCACGGCAAAGAGCACCGCGCCGAGCACGAGCGTGACGACGCCGAGGACGCCCCACGACCCCACGGGATCGAACGCGACCGCGACGTCGTTCAGCGCGCTACCGACCGCGATCATGCAAGCGCCTCCGCCGCGGCCGGCAGGGGCGGCGGGGCCGCGAAGTCCTGCGGCGTGGCGCCGGCGGCGGCTGGCTCGTCACGCGGCGCATAGAAGCGGTTGGCGAGCACCCAGTCGACCGCGATCATGGCCGCGGCGAGCAGCAGGAGCCATCCCGAGAGCTCGGCGCCGACCCGCTCGAGGTTCACGTCGCGCACAAGTTCCTGCTCGGTGCGCGCGATCCGCGGGGCTGGCCCGAGGACGGCGCCGAGCAGGGCCTCGTCGAGACGAACCGTGTCGGTGGAGGCCGCATCGAGATTCGCGCTGAATCCCTTGATGAAGCCGCCGGCCTCCCCGCCGGCCCGCACGACGTAGTTCCCTGGCAACTGCGTGGCGGTGACGGTGATCGTGCCCCGCGCCTGGTCGATCACGGCCGCAAACTCGTCACCCGCCGGCGTCCGCACGAATGCGGCCGGCACGTCGCGTCGATCGATGTGCAGCACGGCCGGCCGACCGGACACGACGTTGCGGTCGTCGGCCGTGTCGACCACATGGCGGAGCGTCTCGTTGGCGAGCATCACGAAGGGCCAGGGCTCGAAGCCGGTGGCCAGCGTGTTCCATGCCTCGGGATCACTCGCCGGCTGTGACGCCGGCGTCGTGAGGGTGATCACCATGCCGGCGCCCACACGATGCTCGAGGATGGCGGCAAGGCCGTTGCGATAGCCGGCGATCGGCACGGCGCCCGCATCCTCTCCGCCGGCAGCCGACGAAGTAAATTCCCAGTGCCGCTCCACCGGAAAATCCTGCCACGGCACCGCGTCGCCCACGCGTCGAAACGCCGCGAGCACGGGGTGCTCGAGCGCCGCGGGAGCCAGAAAGTTGCCGCCGTCGGGGCTGCGCCATACCCGCACGATCCCGCCGCCGAGCACGCGCCGCGAGGCATCGGAATTGAAGCGGGCGGCCTCGCCCGCGCTCGGCCCGAGCCAGACCACGAGACCGTGGCCGGCGGCCACCCACTGGCCGAGCAGGTCCCACGTGCGGTCGGAGAGGGGCGGCGGATCGACGAGCACGATGCCGGTGACGCCCTCCCAGGGGATGGTTTCCAACTGGCGGACATCGACCACCGCCACGTCGAATCGCGCCTTGCCCGCCTTGGCAAGCACCGCCGGCGCGATGGCCTGGGCGACGAACCGCCCCGTGCGATCCGCCGGGGCCGGCGCCGCCACCAGCACCCGCACCGGCCGGCCCACCTCGACCGTGAACGACCGCACGTCGTCGGCCTCGAGATCGTCGGTGCCGTCGATCATGACGCGGCCCTGCCGCACGCCCGGCTCCAGCCCGGCGACGTCGAACGAAACCTGCGCCGTGGCCCCGTCCTTCCACGCCACGGGCTTGATCGCCCGGCGGACGTACCCGCCTTCACCAGACAGCAGTTCAACGGCGATTGCCCGGCTTGCGTCCGGCCCACTGCGGCTGGCCGACACGGTGATGGTGGCGGGCGTGCCGGCCGCAATCACGTCGCGGGCGAGGTCGACCGAATCGATCGCGAAGTTCCTGACCGCGCGGGCCCCGACGTCGATGTAGAGCACGCTCACTTCAGGGTGCGTGGCGGCCAGGTCGAGCGGCTTCGCATTGGCCCACGCCCCGCGCGAGCAGTCGGTGAAGACGTACATCTCGCGGCGGGCAAGCTGCGACGATTCGAGCAGGCTCAGCCCCTCCGCCATCGCCCCGGCGAGTGTCGTGCCAGGCGTGGCGGCGGCCAGCCGCTCGACACGGGCCGTGGCCGCGGCGATCGTGGGTGAAAATGCCGCGACCCCGCCCGTGGTGTCGACCACGGCCACCTTGCTCGTCGGGGGCAGCTTGTCGAACAACACCCGCGCCATCTCCCCCGCCTGCGCAAGCCGGCTCTTGTTGGCCTCCCGCAGCTCCATCCGCGGCGCGGTGTCGAAGACGAAGACGGCCGCCACGGGGCCTTCGGCGTCGGCGAGCCAGCCGGCCCCACGCAGCGTCGGCCGCGCGAGCGCGAAGGCCAACAAGGCGAGGGCCGCCATCCGCACGAGCAGGAGCAGCAGATGGCTGAGCTTCAGCCGCCTGCGATTCGCCACCGCCCGCTCCCTGAGGAATCGCAGCGCCGGAAAATCGTGCTTCACGGGCTTGCGTCGCATCACAAGGTGCAGCACCACCGGCACGGCGACGAGCGCCGTCCCCGCGAGCAGCATCGGCGTGAGGAACGAGAGGCCCATGGCGGCTAAAACCGGTTGCGGCGGCTCACGAGATACTCCATGAGCGCCTTGTCGAACTGCATTCCGGTGTCGAGCGGCACATAGTCGATCCCTGCCCGGAAACAGGCGCGCCGATAGTCGTCGCGAAACGCAGCCACGCTCTCCACATAGTCGCGGCGGGCCGCATCGGCATCGACCACGAGGCGGTCATGAGACTCCGGCTCGGTGAGATCCACCATGCCCTCGAAGGGAAATTTCACCTCCGCCTCGTCGAGCACATGGAACAGGATCACGTCGTGGCCACGGTGCCGCAGCCGCAGGAGCGCGTCGCGGATCGGCTCGGGGTCGGCGAGGAGGTCGCTGAAGATCATCACGAGCGAGCGATGGCGGAGCATGGCCGCCATCTGGGCGATGCTCCGAGCGATGTCGGTGCGGCCGGAGGGCGCGACCTTCGAGAGTGCCGAGAGCACCTGGGCGATCTGTGACCGCTTCGAGCGGGCCGGCAGCCGGGCGTGCAGGCGGTCGTCGAACGTCATCAGCCCGCACGGATCCTGCTGGTGCACCATGAGCCAGCAGAGGGCGGCCGCGAGGGAGATCGAGTAGTCGAGCTTCGTCATCTCCTGCCGGTAGGTGTAGGCCATCGACGCGCTCGTGTCGATCACGAGGTAGCCGGTGATGTTGGTCTCGGCCTCGAATTTCTTGACGTAGTGCTTGTCGGTCTTGGCATACACGAGCCAGTCGATGTCCTTGGGATCGTCGCCCGGCGCGTATTTGCGGTGCTCGCTGAACTCGACGGAGAAGCCCTGATAGGGGCTGGCGTGCAGCCCCTGGAGGAAGCCGCGCACGATGAACTGCGCGCGGAGGTCGAGGCGGGCGATCTGCCGCACGACCTCCGGCTTCAGGTATTCCTCGACCGCCCGCACCATGGCCGGCTCACTTCACGGGCTCGTTCACTTGACGAGCTTGGGGATTTCGGGCTCTGGAAGCTCGCGGACCAGCCGCTCCACGATCGATTCGCTCGTCAGGCCGTCGGCCTGGGCCTGGAAATTGGTGGCGATGCGGTGACGCAGCACCGGCACGGCGATCCGCCGGATGTCGTCGATCGAGACGCTGAACCGCCCGTCCATCGCGGCCATCGCCTTGCCGCCCTGGATGAGGAACTGCCCGGCCCGCGGGCCGGCGCCCCAGTCGACGAGTTCCGCCACGTAGGCCGGAGCCAGCGGATCCTTCGGCCGCGTCGCCCGCACGAGCCGGGCGACGTACTTGACGATGTACTCGCTGACCGGCACGCTGCCGACGAGCTTCTGGATGTTGACGATCGCCCGTCCCGAGAGCACCTTTCGCACCTCGGGCTTCTCGGCCCGCGTCGTCGCCATCAGGATCTGCTCCTCCTCGGCGGCGGTCGGATAGCCCACCTTGATGTTGAACATGAAGCGGTCGAGCTGGGCCTCCGGCAGCGGATAGGTGCCCTCCTGCTCGATCGGGTTCTGCGTGGCGATCGTGAAGAAGGGGTCGGGGAGCCGGTGCGTCTCCTGGCCGACCGAAACCTCCTGCTCCTGCATCGCCTGGAGCAGGGCCGCCTGGGTCTTCGGGGGCGTGCGGTTGATCTCGTCGGCCAGCAGGATGTTCGTGAAGATCGGCCCCTCCACGAACCGGAAGCTCCGCCGCCCCGAATCGTCTTCCTCGAGCACGTTCGTGCCGGTGATGTCCGAAGGCATCAGATCGGGCGTGAACTGCACCCGCTTGAAGCCCACGTCGAGGATCCGGGCGAGCGTCGACACCATCAGCGTCTTGGCCAGGCCGGGCACACCCTCGAGCAGGCAGTGCCCGCGCGTGAAGATCGCCGCGAAGAGCTGCTCGATGACGTCGTTCTGCCCCACGATCACCTTCTGCAATTCCTCCTGCATCAGCCGACGGTGCTGGGCGAACTCGTGCAGAACGTCGTCGAGGGTCTTCGGCTTGGGCGCGGTCGACACGGGTGGCGCAATCCTTCCTTGTGGGCGAGGCCGGGCCCGCGTGGGCCGCGGCCTCCACCTCAGTATCCGCCTTCGCCCGCAAAGCGGCAAACGTCCGAGCCGTCGCGATCGCGGTTTTGCGGACCCTCGAGCGGCCCCGGAAGAAAAAGCGGTAAACTTTGCCGGCGGCAGCGTTCCGCATCGCCATCCTGTTCGACCATTTCCGACCGCGAGGCCCGCCGTGCGGCACGTTTGCCCATCGATCGCCGCCCTCTGCCTGTGTGCGATCGGGCTCGTGGCCCCGGTTCGCGCCGCCGACGCGGAGCCGCTCTCTCCCGAACGGATTCAGCGGGCGATCGAAAAGGCCCGCGACTGGCTCGTCCGCGAGCAGGCGGGGGATGGATCGTGGGAGTGCGCGATGCGCACCCAGGACACGCGCGTGGGTGCCACGGCACTCGTGATGCTGGCGCTCGCGAACGCCGGCGTGAAGGCCGAGGATCCGGCCCTCCGCAAGAGCCTCGACTGGCTGCGCCGCCAGGAGCCGGAGGAGACCTACTCGGTGTCGCTCCAGACGATGGTGCTGGCGATGCTCGCGCCGACGGCCGACCGCGCGATCCTCCAGCGCAACGTCGGCTGGCTCGAGCAGACGCAGGTGGCGCAGGGGCCCGCGGCCGGCTCGTGGTCGTATGGCAAGGGCAAGGGCACCGGCGACAACTCCAACTCGCAGTTCGCCCTCCTCGCGCTCCACGAGGCGGCCCGCGCGGGCGCGCGGGTCAAGACCGAGGTCTGGATGAAGGCCCAGCAATACTGGGTGTCGTGTGCCAACGCCGACGGCTCGTGGGGCTATACGATCGGCAACGTCGCGGGCACCGGGAGCATGACGTGCGCGGGGATCGCGAGCGTCTGGATCACGGCCGAGCACCTCGGCACGCCCGACGCCCAGGCCGGCCGCGACACCGTCTCCTGCTGCGGCGGCGGCACGTCGCCGAAGGTGCTCGAGCGCGGCCTCGACTGGCTCGGCAAGCGGTTCAGCGTGCGCGAGAACCCGGGCGGCGGGCAGACGTGGCACTACTACTATCTCTACGGGCTCGAGCGGGTGGGTCGGTTCACCGCCCGGCGGTTCATCGGCCAGGCCGACTGGTATCTCGAAGGGGCGCGCGTGCTCGTGGCGAGCCAGGACCAGCTCTCCGGGGCGTTTCGCGGCGGACGGATCGAAGACCCCGTCGTGGCCACGAGCTTCGCGCTCCTGTTCCTCGCCAAGGGCCGCCGGCCGGTGCTCGTCGCGAAGAGCCGCCACGAACCGGGCACCGACTGGAATCGCCACGGCCACGACATCGCGCACCTCGTCGAGCACGTCGAGTCGCTGTGGCGCAAGGACTATCCGGCCGGTCTCTCCTGGCACGTGGTCGATACCCCGGCCGCCGCGCTCGAAGACTTCCGCCAGGCGCCGGTGCTCTGGCTCTCGGGCAAAGGTGCGTTCGATCTCGGCCCCGACGCCGGGCCGCGACTGCGCCGCTACATCGACGAGGGCGGCTTCATCTTCGCCGAGGGGTGCTGCCCGGCCAGCGGCGACTTCGACCGTCGCTTCCGACAGCTCGTGGGCGAGATCTTTCCCGAGCCGGAATACGGCCTGCACCTCCTCCCTCCGGAGCATCCCGCCTGGCATGCCGAGGCCGTCGTGCCGCCGGAACTCCACCGGCCGCTGCTCGGCGTCGACTACGGCTGCCGCACCTGCCTGATCTATGCTCCGCCGACGGATCTGCAGCGTGATTCCCCGGCGATGCCGAGCCTGTCGTGCCTGTGGGAAATCGGCGGGCCATCCCGCCGCGCGCTCGCGCCCGCGATCCAACGCGAAGTGGAGGCCGCCCTCGCCGTCGGCACGAACGTGCTCGCCTATGCGACCAACCGGGAGCTGAAGAGCAAGGATCAGCTGTTCGCGACCGATCAGGGGCCTGCCGAGCCGGCCGAACGATTCGAGCGCGGCCAGATCACGATCGGCAAACTGCGGCACGGCGGCATGTGCGACGCCGCCCCGGCGGCGCTCGCCAACATCCTCCGGGCCGCGGCCCGCGAACTCGGCGTGCGGGTCGACGACACGCCGGCCCAGATCGACCCGGCCGATCCGCGTCTCTTCGACCACCATCTCGTGTTCATGCACGGCCGGCAGGGGTTCGCCTTTCCACAGCCTGCCCGCGAGCGGCTGCGTGAGTTCTTCGAACGGGGCGGCACGCTGCTGGCCGACAGCGTCTGTGCCGCCGGCAGTTTCGCGGCGGCATTCCGCACCGAGATCGCCGCGGTGCTCCCCGACCACAAGCTCGAGGAGATTCCCGCCGGCGACCCGCTCTTCACGGCGAACGAGTACGGCGGCTTCGACATCCGCGAGGTGACGCTCCGCGAACCGGCGGGCGGCGACGGCCCGCTCGCCGCCCGCCGCCGGCGCATCGCCCCCAAGCTCGAAGGCATCCGCATCGGCGACCGGTGGGCCGTGATTTTCTCGCCCTACGACCTGTCATGCGCGCTCGAGAAGCAGAACTCGCTCGAGTGCACCGGCTACGACCGCGATGACGCCGAGAAGATCGCCCTCAACGTCCTGCTCTACTCGCTCCATCGCTGAAACGCTTCCGCGACCGAAACCCCTCGGGCAAGGCCCTACTGTGCGAGGTAGAGCGGCAGTGGGCTTTCGCGGAGCAGCGTCAAGGCCGTTTCGCCAAACAGCTTTCTGAGAAGCAGATTCTTGGCGCTATTGCCGGCCACGATGAGGTCGGCCCGCCACTGGCTCGCGTAGGGCACGAGTTCGTGCCGCGGGTCACCCGTCGCCGCGTCGGTCTCCACGTCGCGGCCGTGTGCTCGGAAGTATCCGGCGGCCGACTCGACTCGCCGGCGCGACGCGGCGGCATCGTCGCCGAAGCAGACGACGCGCACGGCCGCGCTGCCGAAGAGCCCCGACAGCACGAAGCTCTTGAACGTCTTTGCACTCTCGAGCGATCCGGAGTAGGCCACGAGCACCCGCTGGATGGGTCGGTACTCCTCGGGCACCGCGAGAATCGGTCGCACTCCGTCGGCGATGAGCCGCTCGAGGGCATCCCGGGGCTCGGGCACGACGTCGTGCTCGAAGAGCCCGCGGAGTCCGAAGACGCACAGGTCGTGGTAGCGGACAAGGTCGGCCGCAATCTCGAAGGGATCGCCTGCTTCCTCGACGATGCGGTGCGTCACGCCCGCCATTCGGCAGCGGTCGGCAAACACGCCGCCCGCCGTGGCGATATCGGATCGTGCCCGCTCGTAGCGCTGCCTGCGCAGGTCGGCAGCTGCCGCCTCGACCCCCACACCCATCGGCTTCGGACCGGTCCAGTCAAGTCGCAGCGTGTCGGTGACCGCAAGACCCTGGAGTTCGGCGCCCGTCTGCCGGGCGATGTCGAGGGCGTGCTCGGTCACGGCGGCCGCGGTCCGACTCGTGCCGAGTCCGACGAGGATGCGCTTGATCATGGGGGGTGTCCTGTGGAAGAAGGCGGAACACGATAACGCAATCGGATTCAGGAAAGTCGATACACGAGGAGGAGCGCCCCGCATACGATCAGCACGACGAGAATGGCATCGGGCTCGATGATCGGAATGCGTCGCTCCACACGATACAACTGGCCAAGCAGCGCCACCGCAGTGGCTGCGATGATCGCCAGCACGGTGAAAACATGCGCGGGAGACGCCGCGGCAAAGAGCGACCCCGGGTGCATGGCATCGAGAGGCGCGAAGAGAATCATATTGAAGGCGTTACTGCCGAACGTGTTGCCGATCGCGAGATCGACCGCCCCGGATCGAACCGCGGTGACGGCAGCCACCAGTTCGGGAAGCGACGTCGTCAGGGCAACGAGTGTCGTGCCGACGAAGGTTCCGCTGAGGCCGGTGGCATCGGCGAGGTTCCCGGCGGCGACCGCCAGCCGTGGCCCGGCCCAGGAGAGCACTGCAGCCCCGGCGAGAAACGCCCCCGCTGGCTGCCAGCAGGCCCATCCCTGCCGGCGTCCCGCCTCCGCCGACGGAACACCGCTGGGACCGACGTCCGCTTCGCGGGCGGCACGGGCCGAGATCCGCTGGTCGATGAAGATCATCCGCGCGCCGCACAGGTAGGCCACGACGAGCGTCAACGACCAGCCTCCGACGCCGGCCACAGTCACCTGTGGCAATCGGCCGGCCGTGAGGATCGCGAGGCCGGCAATCGCCGTGAGCACGATGGAGAGCGTCGCCGGCAGGGCATGGGCGGCGGCCTCGCGCGAGAACATCGGCCTCCCCTGCCGCACGGCGAGATCGACCGCCGCGAGGATGAGCAGATTCATGAGGCTGCTGCCAAAGAGATCGCCGATCGCCAGATCGGGCAGGCCGGCGCGAACAGCCGCAATGTCCACGGTCAGTTCCGGGAGGGATGTGGCGGCGGCCAGGAGCAGGCTGCCGACCAATATCCGACCGAGGCCGGACGCCTCGGCGAGGCGATCCGCGGCACGGGACAGGACGATCCCTGTTGCCACCACCACCACCGCGAGGATTCCGAATTCGATGATGACACCGCTCATCCGCCCCCTCCTCGCCGTGCACCCACGTCCATCACACACTTCAGGCCCTCGACGATCGCAACAGGCACGCAGGCTGCGGTCAAGACGAGAACCCAGTCGGCGCCGAGCCCCGCGCCAACCTCGAACACGGGCTGGGCGAAGGGGAGCATCACCACGCTCACCTGCAGGAGTGCCGACACGACCACCGCCAGGAGCAGGGCCGGGTTCGAAGCGATCCCGAGTTGCCAGACCGTGCGGATATCACTCCGGCAGGCGAAGGCGAACAAGAGCTGCGAGAAGGCGGTGACGCAGAACGCGATCGTGCGCGCATGGGAAATCCGGGAGGCGTCCCCACGGTAGGCCACCCAGAACGCCATGAGCACGACGGCCGCCATGATCACCCCGTGGAACACGATCATGCTGCCGCGGCGCCATGAAATCACCGGCTCGCGCGGCGCCCGTGGCCGCCGCCGCATGAGGTCGTTCTCGGGCGGCTCCAATCCCAGCGCCAGGGCGGGCAGGCCGTCGGTGATGAGGTTCAGCCACAGGATCTGGATCGCCGCCAACGGGGCCGGCCAGCCCACGACCGCAGCCACGAACATCACCACCACCTCGCCGGCATTGCAGGCAAGCAGGTAGTGGATGAACTTCTGGATGTTGTCGTAGATGCCACGGCCCTCCTCGACCGCGCTGACGATCGACGCGAAGTTGTCGTCGGTGAGCACCATGTCTGACGCTTCCTTCGTCACGTCGGTGCCCGTCAGGCCCATCGCGATCCCGATGTCGGCGGCCCTGATCGCGGGTGCGTCGTTCACGCCGTCGCCGGTCATCGCCACCACATCGCCTCGCCGTTGCCAGGCCTGCACGATCCTCAGCTTGTGCTCGGCCGTCACCCGCGCGTAGACGGCGATCTCGCCAACCCGCGCAGCCAGTTCCTCGACGCTCCACCCGTCGAGTTCGGAGCCCGTCGCCACCCGATCCTCCGTGCGGGCGATCCCGAGTTCCCTCGCGATGGCGAGCGCCGTGGCGGGATGATCCCCGGTGATCATGATCGGGCGGATGCCGGCAGACGTGCACGTCGCCACGGCTGCGCGGGCCTCGTCGCGTGGCGGATCGATCATCCCCACGAGGCCCATGAAGACCAGTTCGCGCTCCACCTTCGCGTCCAGCACGCCCGCCTCGGGCCACATCGCCTCCGGCTGCCAGGCAAGGGCCAGCACGCGGAGGGCGCGGCCCGCCAGGCGTGCATTCAGCGCCAGGATGTCGGTCCGTCGCGTCGGTGTCAGCGGCTCGGGGCCGGCGCCGATGTCTTCGTACGCACATCGTTCGAGCACCGCCTCCGGCGCCCCCTTGGTGTAGACGACGAAACGGCCGGCGGGCCTCCGCGCCACGACCGACATCGACTTGCGGTCGGAATCAAATGGCAGCTCATAGACGACCGGCTCCGTGGCATCGTCCGGGCCGATGCCCGCCTTCAGCGCGGCGACGAGCAGGGCACCCTCGGTCGGATCGCCGATCACCTGCCAGCGATCATCCCCGTCGGCCGCGGGCCGAAGCGCGGCGTTGTTGCACCGGGCACCGATCGTCAGCAGGCGGGCGAGGCCGGCATCGGCGGTCGGATCACAGGGCCCGGCGGGGGAACCAGCCTGCTCCAGAAAAAACTCGCCGTGGGGTGCGTAGCCCGCACCGGTGACACGGTACTCGCGTCGGCCGGCGACGACGGTGCGCACGGTCATCTCGTTGCGGGTGAGCGTGCCCGTCTTGTCGGAGCCGATCACCGTGACGCACCCCAACGTCTCCACGCTCGGCAGCCGGCGCACGAGGGCGTTGCGGGCCACCATGCGCTGCAGCCCCAGGGCGAGCACAAGCGTGACGACCGCCGGCAGGCCTTCGGGCACCGCCGCCACTGCGAGACTGACCGACCTGAGCAACACGTCCCCGGGACTCCCGCCACGCAGGAGTTCGAGGACGGAGATGATCGCCACGATCGCGAGGCACACCACGATCAGCACGCGGCCCAATTCGCCGAGTCGGCGCTGCAGCGGCGTGAGTTCGGGCGGAGTCGTCTCGAGCAGCCCCGCGATACCGCCGAGTTCCGTCTCCATGCCCGTGGCCACGACCAGGGCCTTCCCATGACCGGAGGCGATCACCGTGCCGGCATGCACGAGCGTCGCACGATCTCCGAGGGGGAGCGTGTCTGGGAGCTTCGCACGGGCGTCCTTCGTCACCGGCACCGATTCTCCCGTGAGCGCAGCCTCCTGGGCCGTGAGGCCGAAGGCCTCCACGAGCCGGGCGTCAGCGGGCACGTGGTCGCCGGCTTCGAGCACGACCACGTCGCCGACCACGAGTTCCCGTGCCGGCACCGCTGCCACGCGGCCATCGCGCACCGCACGCGCCAGCGGCGCGGCGAGGCGGCGCAACGCCCCGAGCGCCTGCTGGGCCCGTTCCTCCTGCAGAAACCCGATCACCCCGTTGACGAGCACGATCGCCAGGATCGCCGCCGTATCGGCCCACTCGCCGAGCACACCGGCGATGACGGCCGCGACCAGCAGGATCCCGATCACGATCTCCTGAAACTGCCGCACGAGCCGCCGCCACCACGGCACGGCCGGTGCCTCATCGAGCGCGTTCGGACCGTCGGCAGCGAGCCGCTCCGCCGCCACCGCAGCCGTCAGCCCGGCCGTGGCGTCGGAGCCGATCCGCCGGGCGACCTCGGCAGGATCGACCGCGTGCCACGCCGCACAAGATCGGTCTCGCCGCGCCATGCCCACCTCGCGATCGCCTTCAGAACCACGCCGCCCCTATTATCGCGGGCGGGACGGCGGCCGACTAAAATTCGTAGTCGAACCGCACGCCGTAGGCGTCGGTGAGGCTGTTGCCCACGCGGCGGTCTTCGAGGAAGGCCCGGATGTAGTTGAATTTCGCCCGCACGTAGGGCGTGAGATACCAGTTGAGGCCGATCGTGAAGTCGGTGAGATTGTTGCCCGAGATGTTCTTGTCGTTGAGGACAATGTTCGAGTAGCGCGCGGCGATCTCCCAGGCACCGAGGCCCCGCCGGTCTCCTCGTCCCACCACGGCAGCCAGGTGCCGCGCATCGTGAGGGCCTGGCCACTGTCGAACGAATCGTTGCCGATGTTGTCGGAATTCGTGCGGAAGGTGCCGATCTGCCACGTGTTGAAGTCGTCGTTCGCCGTGCCATAGGCCATCACGCCGGTATTACGGGCGGGGGCGAACGTATCGACGAGCGACCGCTCCATGAACGTGTTGTTGCGGTTTTGCGTGACGCGCTCGAGCGAGAAGGGCTCGAAGAAATGGCCGAACCGCACGTTCTGCAGCCAGGGCAGATCGTGGGCTTCGATGTAGTTGTCGATGAAGCTCGGCTGGTTGGCGAGCGCGAAGTCCACGCCCAGGGCGTATTCGAGCTGCTCGGTCGCCTCGCCGCGGGCCATGATCCGGAGCCGGCGAAACTGCGCGCCGTCCTGAAGATCGCCGACGGCCGCCCGGCTCACGGCGTCCTGCCCGAAAAACACCTGGTCGCCCTGCACCTGCCCAGAAAGCGTAAGCGTGGGCTTCTTGTCTTTCGCTTTGGGCCTGGCCTTGGGCTCGGCTTTCTTCCTGGCTGCGGCCGCCTTCAGCTCATCGATCTGCTGCTGGAGGTTCTCGAGCTCCGCGGCCACGCCCTGCGGATCGGGAAGCACGACTTCGACATCGCCGGCATCGTCCACGATGACCCGGGCAACTTCGCCGCGGACCGCGCGCATCGCGAGCGCCCCGCACACGAGTGCGGCGCACGCGACCACGACCGGCCAACTCGCCGGTCGCCATGGATAACAGCTGATCACGGGGCGACTCTCTGCAGTCCGAACCCTCCGGTGTTCCGGTCAGGATGGCACTGGGGCAGCGGCTGGGCCTCCTGGCGTTCAGGTCGGCCTGGACTCCGTCATCCGCATGATCGACACGATCGCCACAAAGGTTGAACCTTGCGCGATCGCGAGCCCCGCCGAGAGCCCCGCAGACCGCCTATCTTTCCGAGTCGTTGCTGCTGCCCGTCAGATAGCTGGCGTAGTAGAGGAGCGTGAGGATGCTTTGCAGCGTCGCGGCCACGTAGGTCCACGCGGCTGCATTGAGCACCTTGTTCACGGCCGGCATCTCCGCCGCCGGCACGATCCCCAGGTTCACGAGCTGCGCCTTGGCGCGGTTGCTGGCGTCGATCTCAACCGGCAGGTTCACGAGTTGAAAGAAGACGGTGCCAGCGAAGAGCGCGATCCCCAGCCACGCCAACGGCGCGACTTGCATCATCAGGCCGAGGACGAACATCGTGATCCCGAAGCCGCTGCCCAGGTTCGCCACGTTCACCGCGGCGTTGCGGATCGCCATCATCGAGGATCGATGGGCGTCCTGCAGCGCGTGCCCCGCCTCGTGGGCGGCGATGCCCACGGCTGCGAGCGAGCGACTGCCATAGACCGCCTCCGAGAGCCGCAGCACTTTTGCCTGCGGATCATAGTGATCGTTGAGCTTGCCCGGGATCGCCTCGATCTCGACATCCGTCGCACCGGCCGAATCGAGGATGTGCCGCGCGGCGGCGGCACCCGTCAGCGGGGCGGGTTCCTGGGACGCTGCCGCGAATGACGACTGCACGCGCCACTGGGCCCACATGGCCAGAAGCATCGCGGGGGCGACGGCGAGCATGTAGGCGGGGTCGAAAAAGATCGGCATGGTGGGGCACGACTCCGGTGAAACAGCCGTGGCGTGCGGGAACTCCACCACGCTCGGCTCGAAGGTATTCTAAGCAATACGCAACGGCGAGGAGAGATGTTCGGGAACCACGCTCATTCATCGCGCGACGTGCCGGGCATCGCCGCCTGGATGACGGTGGCCTGCATCGCCTGCCTGGGCTGCGGGCCGACCGCGCATCCACCCGCGCGCCCCCGGCGGGCCGACACGCGGCCG
>Ga0075471_10000938_pt1 | contig 18439 bp, 24 predicted proteins | sample DEB19_08_DNA_2_FD_74787 | JGI IMG/M metagenome (GOLD analysis project Ga0075471, IMG submission 74787) | Aqueous microbial communities from the Delaware River and Bay under freshwater to marine salinity gradient to study organic matter... | ecosystem: Environmental > Aquatic > Marine > Coastal ... | reverse complement strand
TACTATAAATTAGCAGAATCAATTGAATGGACAGATAATGAAACATATGTAAAAGCCGAAAAATTTAATGATGAATTAGGTACTGATGTACTAAGGTATTGGAATGAGTTAGCTAAGAAATCCGCTTTGCTTGCAGTTAATGAAATAATAAAATCTAAAAATTTAAAAACTTTGTTTACTCAAGAACAAATATGGTCAATGGAAGGAACTTCAGACGATAGATGGATATATGAAACTTTTATGAAATATTGGAAAAAAGTTAAACAAGAAATAGAAAAGCTATGAAGTTCCGAGCATCACAATTAGGTAAGATAATGACCTCCTCCAGGACTAAGGGGGAGGCATTAGGGCAGACTGCTAAGACGTACATCATTGAGCAAGCTAAGCAGGACTTCTATGGATACCGTACTCAGCTCATGAATAAGTACGTTCTCAAGGGATTAGAGCAGGAGCAGGACTCTATTGACCTTCTCAATGGGGTAAGGTTCCAAAACTACCTTAAAAACGAGCAGAGGGCAGAAAATGAGTATCTCACGGGATGCTGTGATATCATTACGGAGGATAGCATCATTGACATCAAGAGTTCCTGGTCCTTAGAGACCTTCCCTGCTACCACATTTGAGCTGAAGGATCTATCTGACTATGAATGGCAGGGCAGAGCCTATATGTGGCTATATGATAGGCCTACCTTTGAGCTGTGCTATGTGATGGTATCAACCCATCCCGAGCTGTTGAGTCAATTTGACCCCATTGATATCCATGAAGTGGATCACATTGATCCGGCTAAGCGTATCACATCCATTACATTTGAGCGTGATACAGAGATAGAGATAAGGATGCAGGAGCAACTACTGGCTGCGAGCCTTTTTTATGATCAAGTATTAACCCAATTAAAGAATAAATAAAATGACACAAGAAGAATTCTACAGAGAGGCCTGCCTAAGAGCAATGGAGGGCCTCCTTGCTGCCTCAGGGCATTACAGGGATGAGCTGATTGCTAACCCATGTGAATATGTTGCTACTGCTGCCCGTCACTATGCCACTGAATTAACTGAGCAGGTGTATGGTGGTGGGGTGCAATGGAATGAGATAACCCACACACCTGATAAGCCATGAAACAAACAGCAGTAGAGTGGTTAGCAGAAAGATGTGGACTACAAGGATTAGAAGATGTAATTGCAGAAGCCAAAGCAATGGAGAAAGAGCAGATGGTAGCGTTTGCAGAATTTGTGGCAACATATTCCGACAAGAATATAAATATCAATGGAGAAATGCTACATGCCAAATCTAAATACGATGGTGCTGAGAGAACAATTGACTTATTAAATCAATACTATGAAAGCAAAACTAACCTTTAACCTACCCGATGACAAGCACGAATGGGAGAACGCTATCCGGGCTGATGCCATGTTCTGTGCCCTGTGGGATCTATCTCAAGAGCTCCGTACTATGTGGAAGTATCAACAGTACCAAACCGAGGAGGAGTATGCCATTGTGGACTCCATACGGGATAAGTTCTATGAGATACTACAAGAGCACAATATAAACCTGGACAAATGATTATCTTAGCATCAATTTTATTAGCCCCTGCCATAGTGTGGGGATGGATAAGTACTATTAATTACATAATATATCTAAAAAACCATGAGTGATTTCAAAGGAGAGGTGGTATTCGTTACCCCTACAATGTCAGTAAATGACAAATTCAAAAAGAGAGATATAACCCTGAAGAGCCAGGATGAGTATCCGCAGTACATTACCTTCCAATTAGTACAGGATAAGTGTGACCTGGCTAACAACCTCAAGCCTGGAGATGTGGTGGAGGTGAAGTATAACCTTCGAGGCCGTAAGTGGGAGGCACAGGATGGCACCATCAAGTATTTCAATACCATCGAAGCATGGACCATGAGCCTCAGCTCTGCTGCTACCCCTATTGTTGAAAAAAAACCAATAAAAAACTATCCAGTACAAAATGAAGAGTCTAACGATCTACCTTTCTGAGGGGGAAACCTTCAGCCAATGGGCTGTCAAAACCGCTAATAATATGCTCAGTGACAGGTATCGGCTTGTTCACTTGGCACTTGACATGAAGGCTCCTTACCATACGGTGAGGAGGTTCGTAGCAGGAGAGAATGTAGCCCTTGAGATTGTGGATAAGTTTATTGTGTTATATTTGAAGCATGTATACGCTACTCACTCTCATCCCCATAGCATGGTGGATAACAGAATTTGAGCCTCTCCAGGCAACTATTGACCGCATCCCTATGTCATCATGGCTAAGGGATGCCTTCAGTTGTGTGAAGTGTGTCTCATTTTGGCTTACCCTTTTTGTTTCATTTGATTTCATATTAGCATGTCAAGCAGCTATATTGGCTTACCTGTTGAACAGACTGATCGCGAGACTGTAGACCGTGTACTCAGTTATCCGGACCCACAGCTCTACTCCAAGGTATCACTGATTGAGCTGTTGAAGATACGTATCAAGTATCAAGGGCCACAGCCACAGGAGTGCTTCTGTGCTTCTGTACGTAGAAGGGTTTGGTTGAAGGAATTTACTATTTGGTATGAAGAGTATCTTAGACAGGTTGGTGTCGCAGCAGTATGAGGAGCTTGAATCCTATACTAACTACCTACTTTCTAAGCTGGGCAGTCAGTTAGACGCTACAACAGTGATTTCCAACAGCTATCTGCATTGTGTCAAGATAGAATGCCATGACATAGATACCATGAAGAGCTGTATGCTCAATACCATCAAGAAGCAGATCATGTGGTCAGGCTCTCAAAGCAATCGTGAGGAGCGTATTAACAGCTCTGATGAGGTAGTCAATGAGATGGATGACACCACGGACCTTGATAGTAAGATAGAACAGGAGAAAGTATACAACCGGAACAAGGCCTATATCGAGATATATCGGTCCAGGTGTGAAGATAGGGTATCACAGATAGTGTTGAGTGCCTACATTGACAAAGGATATAACACAGCACGGTCAATGGCTAAGTATTTTGATATCCCTGTTACCTCAGCTCACTATCTTATAGCTGATATTAAACAAAAACTCCGCGAGATACAATATAAGTATGACAATTAGCCAAGCCATAGCCTCATGCTGTAGCCTTTTAGGTATCTTTACAGGCATTTCTCTGCTATTTCATAACTATGATTTAGCAGCTTATGGTGCAGGAGGGTGGATAGTTGGGTATTATACGTTTTTAATCACTTCAGAATATGAGCAAAAAGAAGATAACACCGAAAATTAACCCTGAATACCTGGGTAAAACTATTGAGATAACAGGACCTAACAGCGTAACTAAGCTTGAAGTGACTGAGGCATTGGCTAAAGAGCACGCTTTCTATACGGCTATTGGTTTGGGTCATTTATTTATCATTGAAGATGCCAAGGCCGAGGATTAATGAGACGGCTGAGCAGTACATCTCACGGTGTATGGCTGACCCCGAGACCCAAGAGAAGTATCCGGACCAGGCACAACGCTATGCTGTGTGTGGTAGTATGTATGATACACCCCTTGGGAACTACAAGAATGTGTTTGCTCAGTCCTATGATGACTATCCCAAGGCTGCCTCAGAGAATGCTAAGATAGCACTCAAGTGGGCTGATGAGAATGGATGGGGTAAGTGTGGTACAGGAGTAGGCAAAGCCAGAGCTAATCAGTTAGCCAAGGGTGAGCCACTTACTGAGAGCACCATTGCACGGATGGCAGGCTTTGCAAGGCATCGGCAGAACTCACAGCGTGAGCTCGGTGATGGATGCGGTAGGCTCATGTGGTTAGCCTGGGGAGGTGATGAAGGTATTGAATGGGCACAACGTAAACTAAAACAGATTAGAGGTGAAAAGTAAGTATATTGAAACCCCTGAGAAAATGTGGGAGCTATTTGAGGCCTACAAACAATGGTGCAAACAGAACCCGAGATATTCCTACTCCCTATCCACTAAGACAGGAGAGGCTACTGCTATCCCTCTTGAGAGGCCACTTACTCAAGTTGGATTTAGATCCTTTGCTGCGGATAAAGGAAGTACTGTAACTGATTATTTTAGTAACAAGGATGGGAGATATTCTGAGTATGCCACAATCTGTTCACGCATAGAGGAGGCAATCCGCATGGATCAAATCGAGGGAGGCATGGTAGGGCAGTACAACCCATCCATCACCCAAAGATTGAACAACCTAACCGAGAGGGTGGATGCTACCACCAACGGTGAGAAGATAGATAGCATCAAGGTCACGATAGTAATGCCTGACAGTGAGTGACCAGATAGACTACATGGCTTCGGTGGTAGAGGACCACATCCTTAAGATAAAGGGTGAGAAGGTCCGCATCAACAGGAGGCTTGTAGCAATGGATGGGAGGCAGTTGGTCATGCTGTTCAATGCCTACCAAAAGATAGTACATGGAGCTGAAGAGCACGATAATATTCCAAAAGAACCACCAGGCACTTCAGGGTCCTGAGCGGTTCATAGTTAACGAGGGAGGGTCACGGTCATCAAAGACCTACAGCCTGTGTCAGTTGGTGATAGTGTATTGCCTGCAGAATAAAGGTAAGGTAGTATCTATTATTAGAAAGACTTTCCCTGCTTTACGAGCAACAGTATTAAGAGACTTTACGGAGATACTCAAAGACCTCGGTATATACTCACTGGAAGCCCACAACAAGAGCGAGCAGATATACACCTTCCCCAATGGATCCATGGTGGAGTTCTTCAGTGTGGATGATGAGCAGAAGATTAGAGGTAGGAAGCGTGACATTGCCTGGTGCAATGAAGCCAATGAGCTTTATTTCGATGACTTCACTCAGCTGAACATGAGGACCGAGCACAAGCTGATATTTGACTACAACCCATCAGATAACAGCTCGTGGCTGTATGAGCTACCTCCTGATGATACGGTGCTGATACGTTCAACCTACAAGGATAACCCATTCCTACCTCAGTCCATCCGGAACCAAATTGAGGACCTCAAGCGAACGGATGAGGCCCTGTATCAGATCTATGCCTTAGGGCAGAAGGCAGTGAGTAAGAGTAACATATACTCCAACTGGACCTTCATGACTCACAGGCCTGCAAGGTTCACATCCTATGTGTACGGCCTTGACTTCGGGTACAATCACCCCACCGCACTCATGAGGGTGTACTGGCATGAGAGGGATATCTTCATTGAGCCTGTCATCTATGAGAGCTACCTGACCACCACCATGCTGATTGAAAAGATGGGACAGCTCAACATTGAGAAGGAGGTCACTATCCTGGCAGACTATGCACGTCCGGAGATCATTGCCGAGATGGTCAACAGTGGGTACGATGTCATCAACGCCAACAAGGTGGTCAAGAAAGGCATCGACTACGTTAAGACCTTCGGGGTGTACTGCATGGAGAACAAGGATATAAAGAGGGAGTATGATAACTACAAGTGGAAGAAGATAGGTGATCACATCACGGATGAGCCTGTCAAGCTCTTCGATGATGCCATGGATGCCGTGAGGTATGCGGTCACATATATCAAGGATGAGTATTTCACTGACAGTGCATACGTGAGCTTCTAAACAGATGAGAACATTAAGACAATATAAGTATGGCAGTATCTCTAATAGCTAAACCCTACACCCTTACCCCTGCATACAACGAGGTGAAGTTTATCCATGACTCCACCAACAAGAACCTGCAGGGCTTCAAGTATATCTATGACATCTATGAGAGCGGTACCACCAACAAGATAGCTGAGTACCGGGTGCTACCTGTGTACAGCACTGGCTATGGTGAGGTGGACCTATCGAAGCTCTTGCAGTCCTATGTGAGCTATGACTTGAACCTGACCAACACAACGGTCTACAACGCAACCAACAGTCACTACAAGTACGATGTCAAGGTTGGTGAAGAGTACCTGACCACCACCACCTACACTGCTGCACTCACTCAGTACCTGGTAGCTCCCTACGTTGGAAGGGTACAGATCAACGTGGCTAACACCTTCGCTGTGGGTGATCAGATTAACATCACACAGATAGGTGTGGGTGTAACCAACCCAAGCATGGAGGGGCTATTTACTGTGGTAGTAGCTAACCCTGCCTTCATTGTGGTGAATGTACTATGGTCCACCATTGTGAACCCTAACAAGGACGGAGCCATCACCTATGCAGATGGCAGGAGAACAGTGACCCGAGACTTGCACCTTGACCTCAATCAATATGTGTTCAATGGTGCCATCCGTTGGGTAGATATGCCTGCATACAATTGGCAGGACTTCATGCTGAACAACGTAACAGATAGACTACTGACCAACCAACCTGAAGGTACTACCCGTCTACCATACTTCAACGCTACGCTGTCTCAGGATGTATGGCTCAACGCTGTAGCCAATAGCAGTCCAGGTGGTGCTGACTTCATGTACTTCTTCAATGACTCGGCTGAGGTATTCAGGAAGTCGGTCAATGCTGTGGACCATGTGAGCGGTATCTCGGTAGGTCCTAACAACCATGGTACCCTCATCCCTGTGGTGGGGACACTGCCATTGATTAAGCCTACCACTGAGTGGTACTATGTGTTTTACTTCCGAGGTGGGCAGGTATCAAGACCTTACTACATCGGCATAGATAGGAGGGTGCGAGACATTGAGTATAACATCCTATTCCTTGACCGCATGGGTTCATGGAGTAGCTTCGCCTTCACAGGTAGGTCATACGAAAAAGGCAACATCACACGCACACAGTACAACAAGGATGTGCAGGGATACATTGCTACCGGTCCTCGATGGACCTACAACCTACAAGACCGAGGCTTCCTCAACACCCACATCACAACAGATACCACCATTGACCTCAACACTAACTGGATGACGGAGCAGATGGCTGAGTACTTCGTGGAGCTGTTGAGTTCACCCGAGACCTACATAAAGGTAGCTGACTACAGCAATGCCTGTGATGCACCCATCAGCACGGAGTACGTGAGCTGTAACATAGTGACCTCAAGCTATGAGGTATATCAACAACGCAACAAGAATTTAATTAAGCAGAGCATTCAAGTGAAGCTCGCTAACAACAACATAGTCAATGGTTAGGATACAACTACCTACAGGCTACCTTGACGTGAAGGAGGGCACTGCTTTCCCTTTGAACTTCCAGGTAGGAGACATCAGAGATATATCACAGCGGAAGGGTAACTTCTCCAAGACCATCAAGCTCATTGGTAGCAAGAATAACAACAAGCTACTCAATCAGTACTATGATGTGAACATCCAAGCAGGGACCTTCAACATCAACACCTTGACTACATGCTCGGTCATTCAGGATGGTATCCCCATCATGGAGAATGTCTCGATGCAGTTGACTAGCGTGGTCAAGGTACAGGATACCTCAGGCTATGAGGAGAGCGTTGAGTATGAGGTCCTAGTCAAGGAGAGCAAGGGTGACTTCTTTACAGCCATCAATAACCTTGAGCTCACAGATATAGACTTCAGTGACCTCAACCATACGTATGATGCATTCAATGTGGTGAACAGATTCACCAACACTGTAGTGGATGGCTTCAAGTATTTCCTACCTGCTAGTGGTGATGCCTTCTACATTACCAATGAATTCAAGCCTGCCATCTTTGCCAAGACTTACCTTGACCGTATCTTCGCTAATGCAGGCTTTCAGTACAATTGGGCAGGGCTAACTGCTGCAAGGTTTGACAAGCTCATCATTCCATACAACGGTGATGTAGATAACTTTGACTACAATGACTACATGGTCAAGGCTGAAAAGACTACACCCTTCACAATAACGGGTAACACATCGGTGCCTGGTTATACTAACATCCCCTTTGTACCTGGTACCCCCATTACAGGATGGACTGAGACCGAGGACACTCAGAACATATACAACCCTGTGACGGGTGTGTATAGTACTCCCTTCAACATCAGCAGTAACAACGCACAAGAGTACACCTACACGGTACAGATTAGATACAGGCTTGACCTCATCAATCCAACCGGTGCAACCATCTTCAGTGCCAAGCCTAATAACGCAGGTATCCAAAATCCTAACCCTGTTTTCTACAGACCTGGTGTTATTGTTCAAGGGCTAGGTGGAGGTAGCCCTGCATTTGTAGGTCAAAATCTATACAATAACCCAAGTCCACCGAGTGCTGCTGTAAACACTGCAGTGCAATGTCCTAACAGTGTGGCACCAGGTACTACTACCTTACTGAGTCAAACGGTTGTAGTAACATTACCCGTGACATCGGTAAACTTCCAACAGCTAAGTAGCTGCAGGCTTTATGCTATAGTTAACCAACCCTTCTATATTCCACCTGGGCAGTCAGCATCAGGTACAGCTTGGAGGGTAGGAAGTATCACAGGAGCAGTAGCTAATGGTGTGAGGGTTGACATGATCATTGACTCTATCTACTTGACCATTGTGCCGAACAATAACATTGTGGCCATTGGTGGTACCTTGGAGGTCAATGACTATGTACCCAAGAAGATTAAGCAGAGTGACTTCGTGAAGGGTATCTTCAACATGTTCAACCTATACGCAGATGTAGATAAGGTACAGCCTAACACCATCAACCTCATCCATCGTGATGACTACTATGATTCAGGTGCCGAGGTAGACTGGACCTACAAGCTAGCCAAGGACCAAGAGCAGGAGCTGTCATTCCTGCCTGAGCTAACAAGCAAGAAGCTCATACTCACCTATGCACCGGATAAGGACCAACCTAATGAGACCTACACCAATGCGACCAACCAAATCTATGGGCAGGCTGAGGTAGTCTTTGACAATGAGTATGTGAAGGAGGTAACTACTAAGACCGTACTCTTCAGCCCTACCCCTGTGATACGTACACCATTCAACGCATACGTGCCAATGATTGCAGGGCAAACGCCTAAGAATAACATCCGCATCCTGTATGACAGTGGTGTTATGAAGTCATGCAATGCGTACAACATCTATGACTATGGTTTGGTTGGTCAGAGCAACGTTATTACCTATCCCTATGTAGGTCACTTCGATGACCCATTGCTCCCTACCTTCGACATCAACTTCGGTACCTGTTCATTCTACTACTACAACCCTACAAGTCTAACGGAGAACAACCTCTACAACAGATATTGGAGGCGGACCATGGGGCAGATTAACAACGGTAAGATGTTGACTGCTATGTTCAACCTCACTGAGAGTGACATCCAAAAGATGAAGCTCAATGATAAGATTAGGATTGATAACTCATGGTGGAACATCAACAAGGTCATTGACTATGATGCCAATGCTACCAAGCTCACGAAGGTAGAGCTCATCAGCATAGATACAGAGATTGACTTCATGCCATTCAGTGCAGGATTCAATGAGCCCGGTATTGGATTACCTAACGTTGGACCTATCCAACAGGTAGCCAATGATACTATCATCAAGCAGAAGAGTGCCTATGCCAATGTAACAGGTGAGGGAGGCATGGAAGGTAGCATCATAGGTAAGGGTAACATAGTGCCTCCAGGATTCAAGACATTGATAGTAGGTGATGGGTACGATGTTACAGACAATGGTATAGTGGTGGACAACCTAGTTGTGCGTAACAGCTACAACGGTGTACCGATTGACAATACACCCAAGAGATACATGGCGAACCTAACACAGGCAGGGATAGCTAACCCTACAGCATGGGTATTAGAGGGTAGCTTCGGTACCATCACATGGGTAAGGATAGCACAGGGGCAGTATTGGGGATACCTTGACCAGTATGACCCATTGGTTCCACTGACTGAGCTATCGGTTATGATTAGCAGTAACATCTTCGATGGGTTGATCACTGCACAATACCTACCTGCTAACCAGGTGATAGAGGTATTCACCACACAGATAGGTGTTGGTTTGGTAGATGGCTACCTCAATAGTACAAGTATAATGATATATTACTTCCCACAATAATGAATAGCGTAGAGATTCCATTAAAGGTCCAAGGTATTGGGCAAATAAGAGCAGAACTAAAAGCCTTAAAGAGTGAGTTAGCCAATGCTACCGACCCTCAAGAGATGGCTAGACTTGCTGCGGAAGCAGGTAAATTATCTGACCAATTAAAAGATGCCAATGAGAAGGCAGCAGTGTTTGCCACAGGCTCCAAGTATCAGCAGTCCAGAAATGCATTTAGGTCCATGAAGGATGACCTAATGGAGCTTGACTTCGAGGGAGCACAGGAGAAGGCTAAGATATTCTCAAGTACTTTAGCAAGCATCAACCCTAAGGAGCTCGGTAAAGGGTTCGGACAGTTGATGGGTACCATGAAAACATTGGGCGGTGCATTCATGAGGTTAGGGATGCAGATAATGGTTAACCCTATCTTCCTTATTGTAGCTGCGGTGGCTGCCATCATTGCTATCATTGTGATACTAATGAAGAAGTTCGGGGTATTAGAGAAAACCCTTGAGGCTACGATGAAGCCATTGAACCTACTTATCTCAGGACTTGAGGCACTCACCGATTGGTTAGGTATGACCACTGCCGCATTGGATAGAAATGCTGCCAAGGCTAAGGAGAACAATGAGAAGGTAGCAGAGAGCAGTAAGGAAAGGGCTGAGCTTGTAGCTGAGAGCTATGAGCATGAGATTGCCATGGCTAAATTAGCAGGTAAGGATACCACTAAGATGGAGCTTGAAAAGAGTAAGATGCTAAGCCGAGAAGCTAACAAGCGGAAGGAGGCAGCCAAGGCTGAACTTGATGCACTTGCATACGATAGGAGTAAGGATGGGATGAAGCGGAAGAAAGAGCTACAGGACCAAATCAATGCAGAGAACAAGATACTCCGTCAAGGTGCCAATGAGCGACAAATCATAGAGGCTACCGATGCCAAAGAAGCAGAGGATAAAGCAAAAGAGGCAGCAGCCAAAGCTAAGGAGGCAGCGGAAAAAGCCAAGGCAAAGAGGGAGAAGGATGCACAGGATAGATTGAAAGCAGGTAGAGAGCTCCGTGACTTTGAACTATCACAGATTGAAGATGCAGGTAAGAGAGAGGAAGCCATAACCAGGGAGAAGTATGCACGTCTACTCAATGACCTGAAGAAGGATGAGAGCAAGAACGCTGCTGAAAAGATAGCCTTCCAAAAGATGTATGAGACTCAGCTACAGAATGAGCTTGATAAGCAGGGTGAGGCACAGAAGCAAAAGCTACTTGACAATGAAAAGAAGGCTAATGATGCTATCCTTCAAATCAAGATTGCACTCATGCCTGAAGGTGAAGCTAAGGAGTTGGCTATGCAGAATGATAAGTACAACAAACTCCGTGAGGCTGCCATTGCTGATACTACACTTACCGAAGAAAAGAGAAAAGAGATACTTGACCTCTATGACCAACAGCGTGCAATGGAGGACCAAAAGAAAGAAGAGGACCGTGCTAAGAAACAGGCAGAGCTTCAGCTATCAATGGCTGACCAAGAGACCCGTGAACTTGAAGCATTGAGGGTTAAGTATGAGGAAGAGCGTAAACTTGCAGAAGGTAATGCTGCTCTATTGCTTGAGCTACAGAATAAGTACCTGGATGACCAAGAGAAGATACAACAGGCTGCAGATGCGAGACAGATTGAGGAGGCTAAAAAGAAAAGGGATGCACTCATCCAAGCAAGCTCAGATATATTCAATGGGGTGAGTAACCTTGCAGGCATGATGATAAAGGACCAAAAGAAACTTGAGAAGTTCAACAAGGCATCAGCATTGGTACAGATAGGTATTGATACAGCTAAGGCTATCTCTGCATTGGTTGCTGCATCATCAGCTAACCCTGCCAATGCTGCCACTTTCGGTGCTGCAGGTGTGGCTCAATTTGCTACCGGTATCATTCAGATTGCAACCAACATAGCTAAGGCAAAGCAGATACTATCTTCAGGAGGTACACCTTCTGCAGGTGGTGGTGGCGGAGGCGGAGGTGGCGGTGGTGCTGAAGCAAGTGGGTCCACTGCCCAGGTAATACCTCAAGCGGCACAGCTCTTCGGTCAAGGTAACACATCCGGAACAATGAGTGCAGGAGGTACATCCACAGAGAGCTCAGCCATGACAGTCACAGCGGTGGTGAGTGAGACAGCCATGACATCCACACAGAATAAGATTAACAGAATTAACAAGAACGCAGAACTATGATCAGCTTACAGTCCACCATCAACAAGATAGAAGCCTTCTACAACTCTCACCTTCAGGTTAAGAAGGTGGGGGCTGACTTCAAGGAGCAGATGACTAACTTTGCCACTAAGGACGAGAAGTATCCTATTGTGTTCATTGTACCTATATCAGTTAGCAACACTGAAAATACTAACATCTTCACCCTGGATATCTATTGCTTTGACATCATCCAAAAGGATAGGGCTAACATCATCACTATCCTTAGTGATACGCATCAGATACTGATGGACCTGTATAACTATTTTACGTTTAGCAATGACCTCAGCATGGATGTATCAGGCATACCTTCATTCACTGCTTTGAACAATGATCTACTTGACTATGCGGCAGGGTACGTGATGACCATTACCTTGGAGGTAGATAACTGGACTGACTGCGATGTGCCGCTACAATAAACATTTAGGCGAGCTTTGACAATATAAGTATGAGCATACCTAATTGGTGGGGTGATTGGAGACCAGGACTAACACCTCACACTGGCAACCTACAGAGCACTGACCTTATCGAATGTACACAGATAGTAGGAGGACAACCTGTGAACACAGCTATAACAGGACAGCAGATAATCGATGCAGCTTCAGGTGGTAGTAGTAACCCCTCTACCATTGGTAATGGTTATGGCTTAGGTGTGAATGGATTGGCTAATACCATCAGTGCAACCGTATTGATACCTGCCAATTCTATTGCTACAACTAACACCATCTACATTAAGGCCTTTATAGACAGAACCAATGTCAGTGGTGCAGGTTCAACCACATTCCGCTTTTACATCAACACCACCAACAGCTTAACAGGTGCAACATTTCTCGGTTCAGCAGGTATAATGAGTACAAGTGTAAGGTTCCAACGGTTTGAAAGAAACATATATGTGGACCTTACTAACATGAATTGTTTTAATACAGGTACCAGTTCACCAACGGATTACACTACAAGTGCCATTAGCTTAATACCTTTGAACAAGACCGTAGATAATTACCTCATCTTTACCGTGCAGCATTCATCCTCAGCAACTGATATAGCAGCATGGAAAAGAATAACAGTACAAAAGTATGCATAGCGTAACAGTAAACGATATTACCTACACCTTCACCGAATGGGAGGAGATTGATGAGATATACATTCACATATTCACAACTGAGGGTACTACTATATGTATCCCAAAAGATTTGTTAGATGGCACGATATAAAAAGGACGGTAATTTCTATGTCAAGTATCCTACCAGGAGAAAGATGGCAGCACTACTCAAGAGAATTATCATGAGCAAGGGGCTCTATCAGGAGGGCACATTAGTTGACTCGGTGAGAATCAATGCACGGGTCACAGGCTTTGCTAAGCTTGAGATAGAGATAATTGCCATGTATTACTTTATATTTCTGAACAACGGAGCCTATCTGTGGAATGGTGGGGTAATACCTCCCTATGATATTGTCAGTGATTTCACCGACCAAATGAGTAGCAGTGGACTCACCTCAGAAATCTATTCTCAATACACTGAATGGATAACACAAACCTACCCCATGGTTGAAGCGGTTGAGGTATTGGCTAAGGATCAAAAAATTGTATACAACTTCGTGCCTATTGACCCTCCTGCAGGATTCACCACAGGTACTCCATTAGATGTCTAGCTCTTTCTTCATTCCGAGCATATTAAAAACATAGTAAAGGGGTAACCCTCCTATGGCATCGGACTTGGATAGGTCTCCATTGCACAGGTTGTATATCAACAGCTCCCATGACCACTTTGCTGTGTTCTTTTCGGGCTCAGTATTTGGGTCCTCTTCCTCATCATCATAACCCTCCTCAGGTTCAGGTGGTAGTGGGTCCTCGAATAGGTTGATATAGGTGTTAAGAAACTGCTCACGAAACTTAAGGAAGTCCTTGATAACACCATACACATCCGTGATAGGTACATCAAGTAGCTTCTCAGCTCTTTCCTTGCAGTCATATTCATAGGGTTCCCATACTACCTCACCCCATTCATTCTCTTTGGTTTGCCGGTACAGGATAGCTAAGATGTAGGGTAGGTTGATTAGGTAGCCTTGTATGCAGAAATAGTCCAGGTCAATGTACTCATATAGCGTGAGCTTGTTGAAAGCCTTGAGCCTCATCCCCTCTACCTCATGCTTGTAGTTTTTTGAAGGCTCGGAGGTGGACCACTTACAGCTATCCACCAACTCCTGCAGCTCTTCTATGTCAAGCTCATCTACATCTATATCGGTGAGGATACTAATGACCTCACTATTGTAGTGGATGGCTCCCTGCTCTTTATCAATCTTGGCTATCTCCGTCCACTCCTCCAGAGTTACCTCCTTCCAACTGCTTGGGAGCTTGTTGTTTAATTTTTTCACTTATAAATGTTATGTATGGAATAGCAAGCCCTGCAGGTTGTTTAGCCAAAAACTTAGCCTTATGCTTCAGGTGTGCATCAGTGTAGTGCTCCACAGGTCCAAGGTCCTCACGTTTGAAAAACACAGCCAATATCTTAGAGACGTATCCCTTCTCCTTAGCTAATGAATACTTCTCAATGAGCTTTGTATCCCTCACGGTCATCTTCATCTCAGCCTTGTAGGTGTATCCTTCATGCTCAAGGGTATCAATGGTAGGGTATTCAAGATGCGGATGGCTATTAAACTCCTGCACAATCTTAATAAAGTCCTCAACCTCCATGTCATTGAAGTCCTTCTCAGGTATCCCAAGGTACTCAAATATCTTGAGGTGTTTTTCAATGGGGTCAAGGTTACTGTCACTGCCTAAATCAGTGATGTTCTCAAATTGTTCCACCGTGAGCTCGGTGATTAGGTTGGGAATTTCCCGGTCAAGTATTTTAATCATTTGCAATTTTTGAACAAATATAGAAAAAATACAATATATACGTGACCGAGTTACCAATTTACACCATAACCATTGATCCCGAGTATGCAGAGGGTGGTGAGGACTTAGGCATTGAGGCTATTGCCTTCACATCTAAGCCTGCCATTAAGGTGAAAGGTATGGCCTTCAACCAACAAACCAAAGCATTGGCTTTCAAAGATGGGTTGAAGTACCGCATCACAGCTCCTGCCATGATACCTATGGAGATTTATCGTAGGGATGATGAAACAGATGAGGAGTACATGGTCAAGTTCACGGTTGAGGAGATAGATGCAATGCATTCCAAGTTCATGCAGCAGTTAGTTAACTCTGCTAAGTTCAACCTTGAGCACAACGAAGAGAAAAAAGTACCTGCCTACATTCTTGAGGCATGGTTGGTAGATAAGCCCGAGCTTGATAAAGCATACACTACCTATGGCATCGAGGTGCCTGCAGGTACGTTGATGCTAACAGCTCAAATAACTGATATTGACTACTACAATAAACTGGTTGAAGAGGACCAGGTGGGATTCAGCATTGAGGGCTTCATGGGTATGAAACTAAAATCTAAATATAATATGCAATTACCGGATGGAGAGCACCTCATTGAGGGCAAAATCTACGTGGTCAAGGATGGCCAAGTAGTCGAAATTAAAGAAGAGCAAAAAGTCGAAGAGACCATGGAAGAGAAAGAGGAAGTGGCAATGGCTGAAACTGTAGTGGAAGAGGAGGAAGAAGTGAAGGAAGAAGTTGAGGCTGCTGTTGACCCTGCCATGGATGCTGAGGCTATCCTTGCAATCGTTCAGCCTATGATCGCTGAGCAAATTAATTCAGTATTAGCTATAGTAGCTGAGCTTAAAAGTCAATTAGAGGAGGCTCTTGGAGCTGAGACTGAGGTAGAAGAGGAGACTATTGAGATTGATGCTAAGACTATGCTTGCTGAGAACCTAAGAAAGTTTAACCAATTTAATTCTAAATAAAATGCGTAAATTAAAATTCGACTTGCAAGTCGACCCAACAGCTTTATTGGCTGCAAACCCTGAGGCATTCTACTCCGCTGCCTACTTAACGTCGGATGTACCTAACAACTTCCGTACTTTGCCTGGTGTTAAATACCAGACTAAACTTGGTACTGTTGTTTTCGGTAATGTATTACAATCATCTACTTGTGCATGGCCAACTCCAGGCTCAACTGATGACTTGAGTGCAGTGTTGATTGACGTTTGTGCTGTTTCAGCAATGGCTCAAATCTGTCAGTTTGACCTTGAGCAGTCATTCGTTTCCTTGCAAATGACTAAAGGATCTAACAGTGATTTCTCTGTTGCATCTTTCATGAATTTCTACTGGGAGACTATGGCTAAGACTGTAGCTCAAGATATCGAAAGCATCCGTTGGCAGGGTGATACAACTTCATTGAACCCTACACTTGCTTTGTGTGATGGTTATGAGAAAAAGCTAGCTGCTGCTGTAGGACCTGGTGGTGTTATCAACGGTGGTACTGGTGCTATCGCTAACTTCACTGCTCTTGAGGCTGCTATCTCTGCTGCATTCGCTTTATTACCTGCATCTGTAGCATCTAAGACTGAAGACCTACGCATCTACCTTCCTACTCAATTGGTTAACATCTACCGATTAGGAGTTGCTTCAGGTAACACCAATGCATACATCACTCAGGATTTGTCATTGACTTACTTAGGTATCAAAATCGTTCAGTGCCAGGGGATGTCTAACAACACATTTGTTATCACTTTGAAAGACAACCTTATCTATGCATTCGATGCTGAAGGAGATAGCTCTGATTTGCGTGCGGTTAACCTACGTGACACTGTTGCTGAGCCTTACATCCGTACTCGTGCGGACATGAAGATTGGCTTCCACTTCGTGAACCCTACTGAAATCGTTTTCTATTCTTAATAATAATCTTGAGCCCTCTGAAAAGGGGGCTCTTTAATACTCTTTAATCATGCCAAATGTTTGCCAAGCATTAGAAGCGGTTGCCAAGAGCTGTGAGAACAACTCTGGTGGATTGCATGGGATTGCTTTAATTCCACAGGATGATGTAGTGAGTGTATTAGTTAACACCACTAACCCTGGTGATTGGGAAGTGACAGGTTTTACCTTGACTCCACTTATTACTTTTACTGACTATTACATCCGTAGAAATACATCCAACTACACTGAGGAATTAGCTGCTGACCTTGTAAATGGTAGCTCATTCGTTACTCAGACTATTAACTTAATGTTCCACCGTCGTGAGATGGCTACTTCAAGAGCTATCAAAATCTTAGGTTCAGGACAGCAGTATCTATCTGCCATCGTAAAAGATGCCAACGGTAAGTATTGGTACTTCCCTTACTTGCAGTTATCTGCTTCAGGTGAAGGTTCCGGTACAGCTCGAGCAGATGGTTCTAAATACTCAGTTACTTTGGTAGCAGAAAATGAGTTCCTTGCATACGAGGTAACCATGAACACTACTGCTCTTCAAGCTATCGGGGTGAACTTCTAATTTTGAACATTCTACGGTAGGTCTGACAATATATTGTAGATGATCTACATTGCTCAAAATTCAAGTAACAAAATAGTCCTTACACTTACAGAGGTAACAACGGTGACAAACCCGAGTTACCTCTTTGTGTTTACAAACGAATTTGATACCAACACAAGCACGCAGATCTTATTCACTGCTGCAGATACATCATCGTATCCTGAGCGTTATAATTTATTTAATTTAGTAGAGCCCACTGACCTCAGCCTTGTTGTAGGCCAATACACCTATGAGATATATGAGAAGAGTGGACCATTCACCACACCTTTAAGCATTGCTCAGACCACAGGTGTAGTCATTGAGGAGGGTAGAATGGTAGTTAGTGGACCTGCACCTTCATCAGTATACACATAGATATGGCTTGGTACGATATATTTAGTAGAAAACAAGAGCAAGGTCCTACCGTAGTGGAAGGATACCAAGCTTTCAGCACCCCATTCCTACCTGTTGGTAGAGGTAACTTAACTTTACCCTACGTCAATGGTAGATGGACAGCAGGTAACTGGGTAGACTTCGGTGAAGGCAACCTATATCCCGAGGTTCTTAATCAAATGTACTTTAGCTCACCCCTTCATGGTGCCATTGTGGACTTCAAGACCAATGCCGTTATCGGTGGAGGCTATTCCTTGGATGCTGAGAAGCTAACAGCACAGGAGAAGGTGGACCTTTACACCTGGGAGCGTAAGATTAAACTCAAGCACACCGTTGAAGCGGTTACTCAGCAGTTAATTTTGCACAATAGAATATACTTCAAGCTCGTATTCAATGAGAAAGGTAAGCTTGTTAAGGTCTACAACGTAAGCCCTGAGAAAGTAAGGGTATCACGGTGCAAGAAAAAGTACTATTTAAGCAATGACTGGAGCCAAAGATTGGATGTTGTAGAGAT
>Ga0075471_10000935_pt1 | contig 18453 bp, 14 predicted proteins | sample DEB19_08_DNA_2_FD_74787 | JGI IMG/M metagenome (GOLD analysis project Ga0075471, IMG submission 74787) | Aqueous microbial communities from the Delaware River and Bay under freshwater to marine salinity gradient to study organic matter... | ecosystem: Environmental > Aquatic > Marine > Coastal ... | reverse complement strand
GCCAAGTTGGAACTCGCTTGTCTGGAAAATCAAATCAAAGCCTGTGCCTCGCATTGGCAAACGTTGGCCTCCACGGCTCATATGCTAGACAAAGTCTGCGAAGTTTACGAAACCGAACGTCAGCCAGAAACGCTGCGCGAGGCTTCGGCATTTCTCAATCAACTGACCAAAGGCAAGTACGTTCGCGTGTGGACGCCGCTGGGCAAAAATCAACTGCGTATCGATAACGAAGCAGGTCAAGCATTGCCGCTGGAGATTCTCTCGCGTGGCACGCGCGAAACGGTATTCATCGCGTTGCGTCTGTCACTAGCCGCAGCCTATGCACGTCGTGGAGTCATGTTGCCGCTGGTGTTAGACGATGTATTTGTGAACTTCGATCGCGCGCGGACCGCTGCCGCTGCCCAAGTTCTCCGCGACTTTGCGGCCCTTGGCCATCAAGTCATCATGTTCACCTGCCATGAGCATATCATGCGCATCTTCCATGAAATCGGCGTCCAGGTGCGCATGCTACCACCGCAAGGCCAACCGGGCGAAGCCAATATCTACGTCATGGAACAACCGGTAGTTCCCCAGCCAGTGATCATCGAAGCTCCCCCTGCGACCGTTGTCGTAGCCGCGCCGCCAGCGCCGCCGGTACCCACTCCCGCCGTGGCAGTGGCTCCGGAGCCAACACCAGAACCCTTACCGATCATGCCACTAACTCCCGAACCCAGCATCAATTGGATGTGGTACGAGGATGATTTTGATCCCGAAGATCCGATTAATAATATGGCCGCGCGCGCGGATGCCTTGGAACACAGCAGCGACGAGCAGGAAATGTCCGGTTGGATCGAAGCGGTGGAGTCCCCGAGCGAACCACCAGCCGACCCCGAGTCTTACCCACTGGTTGACGATCTGTGGTGGCAACGGCCAATCTCCGCTTGATCGCTTCACGGGCCGACTCTGTTGAGCTCGCCCTGCAGTCCACTTACCCTCAGTGCCAGATGACCGGCGATGACTCCACCCTGCGTATATGCCATCGCAACCATGGATACCAAGGGAAGCGAGTTAGCCTTTGTGGCCGACTGTTTGCGAGCTGCTGGCATCGCCGTGAAGACTCTCGATGTGGGTACCGCAGGTCCTCCAACCACCAAGCCTGACATCTCGCGCGAACTGATCTTCGGTGGCAAACTTACCGAGACCCATCGTGGCTTGGCGGTCACAGCCATGGGTCAAGCCCTACTAAGTTATTTGCGGCGCGAACACGAGCAAGGACTGATAGCCGGTGTGTTGGGGCTGGGCGGCAGTGGTGGTACTGCTCTGATCGCAGCGGCTCTGCGCGGACTGCCGATTGGCTTGCCGAAACTAATTGTCTCCACCGTTGCCAGTGGTCAAACCTCTCCGTATCTCGACTGCAGCGATATCACGCTGATGCCGTCGGTCGTCGATATCGCAGGCCTGAATGCTGTTTCCGAGCGTATCTTGGCCAATGCAGCGCATGCGATGGCTGGAATGGTGCAGCACAAGCCCACCGAGCGCGCGCGTCGCCCAACACTGGGTATGACGATGTTTGGTGTAACCACTCCCTGTGTAACTGCGGTCCGACAAGCTTTAGAAACGCAAGGCTACGAGTGCTTGGTCTTCCATGCGACTGGTACAGGTGGTCGAGCCATGGAGCAATTGGTGGATTCAGGCTTGATTCAGGGAGTGCTGGATATCACCACGACCGAGGTGGCCGACGAAATAGTGGGTGGTGTTTTTCCTGCCGGTCCTCAACGTTTTGATACGTTACTCGCCCGGCGCGTGCCGCTGGTCCTCAGCCTCGGCGCGCTCGACATGGTCAACTTTGGAACGCTGGAAAGTGTGCCGGCTCATTTTCGCGGCCGGCACTTGGTGCAGCACAACGCACAGGTGACCCTGATGCGCACTAGCGTCGACGAAAATCGTCAAATCGCTCGTTGGATCGCCGCCAAACTGAATCGCTCGACCAGTCCGCTGCGACTGTTGATCCCTGAATTGGGACTATCCGCCTTGGACGCGCCCGGGCAACCGTTTTATGACCCGGCCGCCGATCGCGCACTTTTTGACGAACTGGCTGAACACTTAACGACGAACGATCAACGCCAGCTTATCCGTTTACCCCTGCACATCAACGACACCCGCTTTGCAGCCGCGCTGGTGTCGCACTTTGAGCAATTGGCAGAACCGCATTGGCGCAACACGCCGCCAGCCCCACTGACTTAGTTGCTGACGCGTCGGGCGGAGCCCAGAGTGAAGCCAGGGTACTGCTGGATCGCGATCTGCTGCGCGGTGATGCTATCCCGAGCGGGTACTACGATGGTCACCGGGTAATTCAAATTACCGTTAGGTGGGTAGAGCGCGACTTCCCACAAAGCCACCACTCCCGTCATCGTCTCGAGCAAGGTAAGCTGCAAATGCTGAATCTGCTGCTTTTGCAGCTTCTCCTGCTGACGCTCCAAGTCATAAGCACGAGCATGAGCCTCTAGTAGAAAACGTTCTTTATTCTTAGCTTGATCGTCTTGGTAGGCTTTCAACCACCGTTCCCAACCTGGACGGAGGAATTCTTGATCGGCATCAGAGAACAGAAAAAACGGCACGCCATATTCGTCGCCGTTTTCCATCTCCAGTAAGACGCCATCCAATTGAAAGGTCTGCGGTTGGTTGCCTTTCTCCTGCAACCATTTTTCAATATCGTGATTGGTTTCAATCGTGGTCTTACCCAAGTGCGCCACGACCCTGCGACAGATGACTTGGTACAGCTCGGGCCAATTCTGCAGTGGTTTGTCATTCACATAAAGCCGACCGCGTTTACGCGCGAACACGATATCGTCGCGAAAGTAATCCACTAAGCGACCGGAGGCTTTGTAGCCATTGCGAAAGGTCCAAGTCTGAAGGCGATCGGCGTGCGCTCGCACGGCATCGGCACTTTCCTTAGACTTCATGTAATCCTGATCGTCCTTGGACAGTTGCATGATGGTAACCGCCACAAGTTCGCCATTGCCCTTTTTGATGACAACCTGCTCGTGGTTGTAAGCGATCAAATCGCCGTCAATGGTGTATTTGCCTGTCGAGTCTCGCCACTGCCGAGCCTGAACCAGGGTCGTCAGTCCAAATACGATCGCCAGCGAGAGTAGACTGCACTTCAGGGGACTGGATTTGAGCATAGCCAACCTCAACAAAACATTGGGAAACCGGAGCAAGCCAATCAGCTGCCTCTTTAGTTGAAAGCCCCTATTCTAGTCCGTCAATGGTCGAGAACGTAGAATGCAGTTCTGGACATGACTATCCACTACTTATTTTGGGGAGTTTCGCGCATGATTCACGAAGTTGCCGGAGATTTGCTGCTGTCGGGCGCTCACGCCCTGGCGCACGGGGTAGCTCCGAATGATCACTTTGACCAAGGCTTGGCGCTGGCGCTGCGCGAAAAATGGCCTGCCATGGCCCGTGATTTCAAGCATTACGCGCATCAAACTCACCCCAAGCCCGGCGAGTTATGGGTGTGGCGCGGCGTCGAGGGTGCTCGGATTTACAACCTGCTAACGCAGGAAGGGGACCACACCAACGGCTCGAGACCCGGCAGAGCCAATATTGCCAATGTCAACCATTGCTTGAAGCGACTGCGGCATGAACTGGAGAAAGATGGTGTGGGCAGTTTGGCGATGCCCAAGTTGGCCACCGGAGTTGGAGGATTGGATTGGAATCAAGTGCGACCTCTGATTGATCAGCACTTGGCCGATTTGCCCACGAAAATTTACTTGTACACTACCTATCATAAGGATCAAGCGGCCAAGGAGTCGTAAGCGCATCGCCTAGGGCGGCTTGACCGCGTTTACGACTTGCCGCAGGACTCAAGCACGGTTACCCCCCAGTAGCCTGCGTGAAAACGAGTGCCTGCGTGAAAACGAGTGCCTGCGTGAAAACGAGTGCCTGCGTGAAAACGAGTGCCTGCCTGAAAAAGGGATCGGCCCCTTGAGGAGGGGCCAACGGATTTCCGGCGAGTGTTGATAAAACGGAGAGGGTCTGACCCCGTTTTCAGGCAGGCTGTGCGAGCGAATGTTGGGACATTGACTAGCCAAAAGCGCGACCATTTATGACCTCTGCAAGTGGCAGTCCGACGCGGCCCGATACGGATAGTTCACCGTCAGCGGCAAGCATACCGCTGGCCGTGCGCGATGTGACGGTCGCTTATCATCGCAAGCCGGTCTTGTGGAATGTGACGCTTGATGTGCCGGCTGGCAGTTTGGTGGGATTGGTAGGTCCCAATGGCGCCGGTAAGAGCACACTGCTGAAGACAGTTGTCGATATGGTGCCGCGGATTTCGGGGCAAGTATTGATCTTTGGCAAGCCCTATGCAGCCAGCCGGCAGCGGTTGGCTTATGTGCCACAGCGCGAGAGCGTCGACTGGGACTTTCCGGCGACCGCTCTGGACGTGGTCTTGATGGGTACCTACGGTCGCCTGGGTTGGTTTCGTCGCGTGGGCTCGACGGAGCGCGAACAAGCTTTGGAAGCGTTGGCGAAAATGGAAATTGACCATTTGGCTACGCGTCAAATCAGTCAATTGTCCGGTGGTCAGCAGCAGCGCACGTTTCTTGCCCGAGCCTTGGTACAACAAGCCGATCTTTATTTAATGGATGAACCTTTCGCGGCTGTGGATGCCGCCACCGAGAAGGCGATCGTGCAGTTGATGCGACAACTGCAAGCGGCAGGCAAAACGATCATCGTGGTACATCACGATTTGCATACAGTTCCGGAATACTTTGATTATCTGGTCTTGCTCAATTTGCGTCTGGTCGCCGCTGGCCCGATGGCTCAAGTTTTCAGCGATAAGAATTTGCAGAAGACTTATGGTGGCAAGTTGACGTTGCTGGAAGAAGCCGGCGAAGCCATGCGACGCCGCGATCCGCGAGCCACGCCATGAATGATTGGTGGTGGCGCGCGATCACGCTGAGCGACTATAACACGCGGGTTGTTTTGTGCGGTACGATTCTGCTGGGCATCGCCGCTGGTTTGACCGGTGTTTATCTGCTTTTGCGCAAACGCGCCTTGCTGGGAGATGCGATCAGCCACGCGACGCTACCTGGTGTGGCGACGATCTTCCTGTGGTCGATCATGGCCGGTTATCCCAAATCGCTCTCGCTCCTGTTGTTGGGTGCTGCGGTCAGTGGTTCTCTGGGAGGTCTGAGCGTACTAGCGCTGCGCCACTGGGTGCGCGTGCGCGAGGATGCGGCGCTGGGTATCGTTTTGAGCGTCTTCTTCGGTGCGGGTGTAGCACTGATCGGTATCGTTTTGCGCTTGCCTGGTGGTAACGCAGCAGGCCTGGAGAGTTTCATCTATGGCAAGACAGCTTCGATGACTCTGGCCGATGTGTGGTTAAGCGGAGGCTTGGCCCTGGGTGTCTGGCTGGTGATTGCTCTATTCAGCAAGGAGTTTACCCTACTGTGTTTTGATGCTCAGTTGGCGGCCAGTCAAGGCTGGCCAGTGGTAAGCCTGGATCTGCTACTGGTAGCGCTGGTGGTCACCGTCACCATTGTGGGCTTGCAAGCCGTTGGGCTGATTCTGGTCATTGCCCTGCTAATTGTTCCCGCGGCGGCTGCGCGTTTTTGGAGTCATAAACTACGATGGATTTTGAGTGCCAGCGCGATCATCGGAGGTGCGAGCGCCGCGATTGGAACATTAGCCAGCGCAAGCTTTGAAAAGTTACCCAGTGGGGCCTCGATCGTATTAGTCGCCTGCGGCTTTTTCATGATTAGTTTTGTGTTCGGCCGTGAGCGTGGCTGCTGGTGGATGTTGCTGCACACTGCGCGACTGAAACGCCAGCAGCAGCAACATCACTTGCTGCGCACTCTGTATGAACTATTGGAAGCTACGGGGCAGATCGACGATACGCCACCCAATCGACCAAGCGGCCTGGTATCTGCTATGGCAGTAGCCAACCAGCGCGTCTGGAATCAACGCGAGGTACAGCGCGTCGCGCGTCAGTTACAGCAACTGGGTTTGGTCGCCGTACGACCGAATAGTTATCTGCAGTTAACGCCTCGTGGCTGGGTGATCGCGCGGCGCGTCGTCCGCGAACACCGCTTATTGGAGTTGTATTTTTTGAACAATCTGGCTGGCTCGGAGGGTGATGCCGATCGGGGAGCCGATTATTTAGAGCATTCGCTGGCTCCAGAATTACTTTGGGAATTGGATGGCCGGTTCCGCGATAGTGATAGTGATCCCGTTCCCGCCAGTCCGCATCCGTTGCATCCCAGGGGCACTGTCCCCGGGACATCGATCGACTCCGAAAAGAGCTAAGCATGTGGCAGCTAACCTGGCAAGTCGATGGTTGGATCATTACTGCCGGCGCGCTTTGCGGCATAGCCGCTGCACTATTGGGAAATTTCTTGGTGCTGCGGCGGATGAGCCTGATTGGAGACGCGATCAGCCATGCCATCCTGCCTGGATTGGCTGCTGCATACTTGATCACTGGCGAGCGCCAAGGTTGGTTTATGTTTGCTGGTGCTGCCGTGGTCGGTGTGCTAACCGTCATACTTGCTGAAATCGCGCGCGAGTTTGGCCGCGTCGATGAGGGAGCCGCCATCGGTGTGGTGTTCACTTTTCTGTTTGCTTTGGGCCTGGTCATGATCGTACGGGCTGCAGATCGAGTCGATCTGGATCCTGGATGCGTGCTGTACGGAGCCATTGAGACAACACTAGCCGACCTGATGCCTGTCGGCTCTTGGCTGGTCCCCCGCGCGGTCGTTACTCTGACAATAGTGACGGTTATCAATCTTTTCTGTGTAGTACTGCTCTACCGTCCTCTGAAGGTCAGCACATTCGATCCGCAGCTAGCTCAATCGCAAGGGATACCTGTACGGTGGTTGCATTATCTACTGGCCAGCCTCGTTGCGATCACCAGCGTAGCGGCCTTTGAAACTGCTGGAAACATTCTGGTTGTAGCCATGTTTGTCGTGCCACCTGTCACCGCTTGGTTGTGGACTGATCGGCTGTGGTTGATGATCGTGCTCAGCGCCTGCTTGGCGATCATGGCTGCCATTGGAGGGCACTTGGCTGCTATCGGTGTACCTGCCCTGTTCGGCTTGCCCAGTACGAATACGGCGGGCATGATGGCAGTGGTCAGCGGCTGCTTGCTAGTGCTAACAGCGCTTATCGCGACGCGTAAAGGTTTGATTTCTCGAGCCTATCGAACTTGGCGCGTCTCGCAGCACATATTGGGAGAGGACATGCTTGGCTGGCTTTATCGCCATAGTCCACAAGGCCTGCAATCGGTCGCTACCACGGAACTCGAGCGAGCGATCATGGCACCTAATTGGCGTTGTCGCCTGGCATTGGGCCGTCTGCGACGTCGAGGCTGGATCGAAAACCTCGGCGGCCAGATCAGATTATCGGCTAGTGGCCTAACCATGGCTCAAAACGTTGTCCGCGGTCATCGCTTGTGGGAGCATTACCTGGCAGCCGAAGCAGGATTACCGGAAGAACTCTTGCACGATGGCGCAGAGCGCTTGGAACATTTCACCGATCGCCAGCTACGCGATCGCCTGCACGTCGAAACCAATGCGCCCACCACGGACCCGCATGGCAAGAGCATACCACCCGAAGCTCTTTAGACCCATCGTCGCTTGGCTGGCTGGCACCGGCGGAGCCTCACGTCCTCGATAAAGTAAGCGCGCTGATGGAAACGGATACGCCTGTTGTGTCCTCGAAGTTTTCGGAGGAAATGCGATGGGCAGATCGAGCATTGGTCGTGATCCGCAGCTAGCCCTAGGTGGCAGCGCAAGCAGAGAACGGGCAGCATGTTCAGCAGTTCTGCGTGGAACGTTAGCTACCCCGAATCACGCCATTGAATGGATGGCGTCCCAACGTGCTGAGCAAGAAGAATTCGTGCCTGGTTCTAACGAACAAAGTCAACCGTTGATAGTCGCACAGAGACTCTGATTGGAGGTCCCACAGAAACCGGACGCTGGCGCGCGGCAGCGCGTTCCTGCTGATATTGCCATTCATGGCATCTATCAACGCTACCCTGTTTAAATGCGTTCCAAATCGACGATGCGTGCTTTGACTGCCTCTGCCTCTTCGGATCGACTCTCGTGTTCGAGCAAACGCAGTTCATTTTCCAGGGAGTGGATCAGCAGAATGCGCTCGCCAGCTTGCGCGAATTGCTCTTGCACAGCATGGAGCGCTTGCAAGCCTGGTTCAGTGTCGCCAATGATTAGTTGCGCCAGCGCCAGGTCGGCTAGCGCCTGGTACTTGGTAGCCCAATCCAATCCAGCCGACTGGCTCAAAGCCTTGTTGAGCAATTGTGCACCTTGCTGATAAGCACCCGCTTGTAGCTTGGTGCTCCCCATGGCGGCAGTCGCGGCAGCCACCACAGCGGCATCGCTGCTGGTCATCGGTCCGCTGAGAATCGCCGCCGCCGCAGGGACTTGTCCCATGCTCGCCAAACACCGCGATTGAGCGATGCGCAGCCACTCTTGGTCGGCGCCCTTCGCATGAGTCTCAGCTCGTTTGAAATTGACCAAGGCCTGCTGATGCGCGCCACATTCGTATTGTGCTTGAGCCACACATGCCCAGAGGATCATGTCGACGCTACCTTCCGGATTACATCCGAGGCGCTTCAGCGGCCCGGATAATGCACCTTTCAATTCCTCGGGCCACTTAGCATTCTCAGGCCGCATCTGATCTGCCCTGACCCAGAAACTGGCTTGCACCGAACGCGGTTGAGCCATGGCCTGCACGTGACGTTGGACGGCTAGGTCCCAGGTCTCTGCGGCGATCGAATTCTGCTGGCTGCGCCGTGCTGCTTCCGCCACCATCAGACCCATGTCTGCTACCAAGACATCGTCACCTGTACGCTCGGCAGCATCGACAGCTTGACGGCACAAGGATTCTGCCCAACCGTTGCGTTGGGCAACCAGTTCGCGCAAGCCCATCAACCGCAGACAATCAACTTTCACTAGTGGGTGTCCCAGACGCTGCGCCAGCGACTGCAGTTGTGTTGCCTGTTCGTTGCTGGGGTCTGTGGTTTTCAATTGATTGGCAAACGCATTTCGCGAATTCAAGTAGTTGCGCGACAACTCCGCTTGCTCTTCGGCCAAATCGAGTAATGAACTCCAGTTCGACTGCGTGTCGCTCAGTCCCTGACTGAGAGTATCAGCCGCCAATCGCAAGACGGGATCGCTGGGAGACTTGGCCCAACGTTCCCAAATCAAGCGTTGGGCAGTCTCGCGATGATGATCGATCAACTCAGCGGCCGAACGCTGTTTCTGTTCAGCGATCAGCGGCTGGAGCAGTTCGACCAGTTCACTACATTCCAGTGGTTTGCTTTCCGCATCACCCAACACGATTTCATGGCCGTCGAATCGAATCGTACGCGCCGGTGGATTGGCAACCTTGACTCCATCACCATCGGCCTGTCCATCGCGAGATGATCCCGTGGACTTGCTCTCCGCTCCACGCTTCAGTCCGATATAGGTGCTTCCCTCGGACAGTAGCGAACAACCTGCCAGAGGTGCAAGCAACACAGCGATGATGATCCAGCGTTTTCCCGAGCGCATGTTGGGTCTCTCAGCGGACCGGTACGGTCTGATGGTGCAGTTGGAACAATTTGGCTCGTTGGCTACATTCGGCATCCGAACGAGTCACTCGACATGGAAGATTCAGATTCATCGTGCCTGTAGCATCGGGGCTATTGGGATGTGTGCTCAGTTCGGTCAGCATCAAACCGCTGGTGGCCGCCGATTCCGAGGGAGTGTTGAACACATAAGGCCGCACAATGACCACCAATTCACTGCGCGCTTGGACATCGGATTGACGTCGGAAAAAGAAACCCAAGCCTGGAATGTTACCCAGCACCGGCACTTGGTCGCGAGCATCGCTGACATTCTCTTCGATCAAGCCACCCAGCGCTACGGCCATACCGTCCTGAGCGACTACGGTACCACTGATCGTGCGTCGACGTACGGTATCCACATTCACATTGGTCACCCCCGTCCCCGAAGTCGATGGTACGGGGATCGACGATCCACCCTGTATGCGCTCGGAGTTTTCTTCGACGACGCGCAACGTTACCGTGCGATCCGCATTGATGTTCGGAGTGATCAGCAATGATTGTCCTACATCCCGCAATTCCGTGATCGGAGTCGCCGCTACAGCACCATTAACGGCGCCAACGCTGCTAAGTACTTGCGACGGAGTAAAGCCAACAGTGAAGGGCACGGTATCGCCGACGAAAATGCGACTGACTTCATTGTTGGCAGTCAAGATCAAAGGCGTGGCCAGAGCTGTTACGCAGTTCCGGCTTTCGAGTAATTGCATCCGGACACGGAAATTATCATCCACCATCTGAAATGTAAGCGCTCCAGGCACGGTGCCCGCAACTCCCAGACCTGTGCCAAGATTGCGCGCAACCGAACTGGCTCCGGGAAAGACGGGCGATAAAGTCCCATCCGACATCACCGTAGTCGAGTTACCAACGCCTCCCAGGAATTCAAAGGCCGATTGAAAACCGTTGGCGAGAACGATCCGCAGAACCTTGACTTCCAAGAGCACCGTCGGGGTGGGCACATCCAACTGAGCGATCAAATCGGCAATCTGATCCATCGATCGCAAATCACCCGTCCGGACAATCACCTGATTGTTGCGTCGAATCGTCGAAATGTAGATGGTCGCATCCTTGCGTTGCAGCAAGGCAGATCGGTCCTCTTCATTCAATTCGCCATTGAGGGCGATCTGGTTCTCGATCCGCTGAATCTCTTCATTGGAAAGGTTGCTCAGCGCAGCCCGGTCGCGCTGGGCCACTATCGTGTTGGGATTGACCGTCGATTGATTGAATCCGCTGCCGAGGGCATTCAACCCCAAGCCAGCACCTTGGTTAATTCCATTCAAACCGAGGTTTCCATTATTGTTCATTTGATTGGAATTGCGTCCGAGGGTATTACTGTTACCCAACCCCATCGAACGCCCTTCGACCAGATCGAAGCGATTGAAGCGCCGCGATAAATCAAGCAATTCTTCTACGTCAGATTCGGCTCGATTCAACTGCACCCGGTCGCCAAAGACTTGCTGAATCACCTGAGCCACTGCCGTAGGATTGGGATAGAGCAGCGTAAAGACTCGCGTTTGCTCCTCGCGGAAGCTGGCCAGGTCCTTCTCGTATTCGGCCAAGGTGGCGATGCGGATGATGCCTGAACTGGGTTCAACGCGATAGAACAAACCATTGGTCTTGACGATGGCATCCAAAGCCGCGCTGGCAGTGACGTTCTTGAGAAAGACCGTGATCTGCGTCTTGCCGGCTTCGGCGGAAGTAATGACATTTAAACCCGATTGTTCAGCGAACAGCCGCATGGCTTCGGCCAAGGGAATGGCATCGAATTGAATAAGATCCAGCTTTTTATCGTTCGGTATCGGTAAGACTGCCTCAGCCTGCTGCATCTTCAGTCCCTGACCCAAGACACCGACTCCAGTACCGACGGCCGTGGTCGCTGGTGCGGTCGATTTGGTTTTTCCGTCTGTAGCGGTTACCGTCTTACGGGCCGGTACAGCTGCGCCGCTATCGGATGTCGCTTTGGTCGCTGCTGCACCAGTCTTCGCCGCCGGTGCGGGCTTGACCGGAGTCGGCAAGGTGGCCGCCGGCACAGACTGAGTGGCTGCCGCAGAACTCTTGGTGGCTACAGCTTCTGCCTTGGGTGGAGTGGGTATCACCTGCGCCCGATCTTTCGGGGTGGTAGCAGCCGAAGCCGCGGGCTTAGCCGCAGGAAGATCCGTCGGTGGTAGACGCTTTTCGATCCGCAAGGAACGCAACGACAAAGCCTCCTCGACTTGAGGATCAACTTTGGGTTCTGCTTTCGGTGGTTTCGGTATACTGGCCGGTTCGGCTTCAGGTGACTCGGCTGCCGGGCTGGGGACCGCTTCAGCTTCCGCCTCAGTCGTACCCTCAGAATAGGGAACAGGCGGCGACTCTTCATTATCGCCAATGTGCATGCGTAAGCCGGTGTAATTGGTCTTGGGCTCTTTGCTAGCAACCGGAGACCAAGGCAAACGGAAGAGTTTGCGCTGCCGGGAAGTCACTTCCTCCCCTTTTTTGTCTTCGGCCCATGCGGGCTCCAACCCTCCAACTAGCCAACAGAAAGCGGCTATGGCCAGCAGCTTTCTTAGGGAAGTTGGTGATGGATGCATGGATAAAGTCCGCAAACGAAAGGGGCGAGAACAGTCCTCGTCAATCTGTATCGACTGGGACGACTTTGCGGCTTGAGCCCGACAGCGTGAAGATTGGCAATTTCGGAGAACATTGCGGGCCAAGCACTTAGCCACATTTTTCGCAGACACCCCAAGCTCGCCAAACCCACGATCAACCGGGCAAAACAGTGACAGTGGTGAGTTTGGTATCGATTAGTCGAGTTGTAGGTGGGTAAGGACCGTGGGAGGGTCTGAAGCAGCCCAAGGAATTCCGAAGAAAACTTGACAATATTTCTTTTTTCAGGCGAGTTGCACCAAAACGGTAATCTAGATTTGGTCGTTCATACAACTGGAAGGGCCTTAGAAGCAATCGAGGTTTTCCGTTGCTGCCACTGTAGACAAGAACGTTTTCTTCGGTGTTTGGCCCGAGAAAGAGAAATTGCCATGCGAACCGAATTAATTGCTTCCAAGACCCTTGGAAAGTGTTCACCCCAACCGAGAGTAAGAGAATTGACTATGCGGACCAAAATGATTCGGCCGCTCGCTGGTCGCCCGGCGTTCACGCTTGTTGAACTGATCGTGGTCTTGATGATCCTTATCGGCCTGGCGGCGATCTTGATCCCCGCGGTCACCGATATGGTGGCGCGGACCAACCGCAGTACCGCTTCATCGAACATCAGCGAAGTAGCTGGTGCGATTCAGCGATACGACGCCCAGTACCTGGCTTATCCAGAAAACCTGGACAGCCTGGTATCGAGCCTGACGGCGGGTACGGCGCTGACGACGCTCAATACGACGTTAGCGGCGGCTCTCGGAGACGTAACACTGTCAGCCAGTACGCTGGCAACGCTGAGCACCGCTGGGATCACCTCGGTGGGGGTACACGCTGCCACAGATGATACCTTCGATATGGCTACGCCGACCGCCTTGACCTCGACCTCTCATTTGAGGGGATTGTCGGCAGCTACTCAAGTATCGTTAGGCTTGGAAACCACCGGCGTACTGGGCAAGTACATTGTCCTCGGCGTTGGATCGCTGAACGATATGAACGGCAAGACGATGATCGACGCTCCTGTTCACTTCCCTCGTGATGCCGTCAATAACCCGCAAATTGTTTACAGCCGGTTTCTGGTGGTTATCCAGATTACTGACGGAACGACTGCTCTCAACCGTGCCAAAGTGATTGGTGTGATCGCTCCTGATGCTTCGGCCCTCAGCGGTGAGCTCAGCGGATACTTCTACATCGCTCAGAACAAGTAATCGGTAGGCTAGCGATAGCCTGACGGCGGGAAGCAAGTTCCCGTCGACCGCTTGAGAAAAAACTCTTCGCCCTCTGCTCCGCAGCAGAGGGCGAAGTCATATAGGGATTGTGAGAATTAGTCATGGACCATCCGAATCGAACAGCTCATACGCTTACCGAATTAGTGGTCGTACTCGCGATTTTAGTCGGCTTGGCCTGTATCGCGATTCCGCTGTTTCCTTCGTACACCTCAACGGCCGCAGACACGACAACCCGTGCCTCGATCGCTACCATCCGCGATGCCATGTTGCTCTATTGGAGCCACACCAAGAACATCGCGCTGGATGGTGTGACCACCTCATCGACTGAAGCCTTGCGATTTCAAATCCGCTGGATGTTTTATAACCCGGTCAATAACACGCAGACCAGCAGTTACAGCGCTACGACTCAGTCAGGTTGGAATGGTCCGTATATCCCCTCCAGTACCGGGGATGTCGTAGCTAATGGCGGACCTATTCTGCTGGATGGCTGGAACAAAGCCATCACGGTGCAGTACGTCAATCCGACCGGTTCTCCCAAGGACGTGCGGATTGTTTCAGGTGGTCCCAATGGTGTCGTCAATATCCCAGCGGCCACAGCCACCTCCTCGCTGACAACCAACAGTGTAGGAGATGATATCTATGTCAGCCTCTCATTGCGTTAATATCTCAGCCTGTTCCTTAAAGCCACGAACATCGCTCAGGGAATTCGTTGCATGCACTTCACCGCGCCACGGCTTGACGCTGATTGAGTTGGTGGTGGTACTGGGCATCCTGGCAGTGATCTCCACTATGGCCGTTCGGTCGCTCGAACCGATCGCAGATCAGACTCGTTTCAATTGCACTCAAGATGTGTTAAATGAACTCGAATTTGCGACTCGCGGGCCTAGCCAGTTCGCCATTGCTTCAACGCCGCAATCGATCACTGGATATATCGCAGACAATGGTGTCTTACCGGCTAACTTGACAGCCTTTCTGACCAAGCCTGCTGCGTTGGCGAGCAGCGATGTCTACTACTTCGACGCCGACCGCGATGGAGTCAACGATGTGACGTTGACCAGTGGCTGGCAGGGACCCTACTTTCACCTGGGCGCAGGCCAAACGTCCATCCTTGATGGTTGGGGCAATGCACCTGTCATGACTGCTTCCGCTGGCAGCTTGACGTTTCTTTCACGTGGCTCGGACAATGATTCGACCGGCGACGAGAGCGGCTTCAGGGCTGACATCTCCACGACGATCGACGCGAGCGAATATCAGGGTTCGATCGTCTTTCAGTTGTGGGCGTTAGACTCCAAGAACAACATGGTCAAGCCGTCAGCCGCAGCCAAAGAGAAACTGGGCGTTCTTTTCTACGGCGTGAATGCCAATGGTGGCACGACCGGGGCGATTCAACAGCAGTTATTGCTGGTACCCAAGACGGGTAGTTTTGACTACTTGCGATCGAATATCACGCTGGGACTGGTCGCGGCCGTAGGTATCCACTGGAACGATAGCAATAATGACAACCTCTGGACAACGGGTGAAGCCTTAGTCAAAGACTCGTCGGTCTGCTACACCTATATTGTTCCGAAGGTCGAACTGCACATGGACCTGATCTTACGATGAGGCAGTTCGGCTTATGTTAACCACCCATCGCACTCTACTTTTGCTGACCAATCGGCTGCTGGCCCGAATCGACCTTGTTGGTGGACGCAAACCGCGTATCCAGCAGGTTTGGCAGCAGACCGTATCGGGTGATGCTTCGCTCCTGGATGGCTTGCAGGCCGCCTGCCAATTGGGCCCCAAGCGGCTGGGATCAGTCTGGGTAGTCTGCAGTGAATTTTGGACCAACATCGTGACGCTGCCCGAGGATGCGACAGGTCTGCTCTGCGCCGAAGAGTGCGAGCAAGCCTTAGCCCTCGAAGCGGAACTCGACTCGGGTTTGTCAGCGTTTACCTCGCAACTGGTGGCGCAACGTTTAGAGACCGAAAGCGGTGCCAACCCCAGTTGGTGCGTCATGCAGATTGCTCACGATGAGATTCATTCGATTGAGCGTTTGCTGCGGCAGCGCCGCGCGAAACTTGCTGGACTGGCGCATCCGGCAGCGGCAGCCATCTCGTCCACTGCTCACCTTTCCAGCCAACACTGCCGGTCGCTGCTGGTTGGTTTGCCCAGCGAGCTAAGCCAAGCAGTCGAATCGAACGACGGCCGATTGATCGAGGAAGCGCTGAAGCATTGGGCAAGACATTGGACAGGATGTATCGTAGCCAAACCGACACCGCCCTTGGTCTTGGTGCCCGAATCGGCGGCTCCCGCCATGTCGCATCACAACATTGCGGCTTTGATGATCGGTGCTGGAGCACTGCTTAGTTGCGGCGCATGGTTTTTGTACACACGCCAACGTATCAACGAAGTCGATAGGCAGATCGTCCAACTGGAGCAACTACAGCGCGAGCTGGATCAATGGGACGAACAACGGCAGACGCTGGTCTCGCGAGCGACTCGTTTGCGGCAAGACATCGACACCACGCGTTCGCAGCAGCAAACTCTCAGTCGCGAATTACAACTGGCTGAACGCATCCATGCTCAGACTAGTGAATTATGGTTAGCGCTGGTCGATGCCTTGGCCTTGTCCGTCGACAATGAATGCTGGCTACAACGTTGGGAGTCTCAACCACTCCAAGCAACTCTAAGAGGTATCGCGCTGGATACGGCCGCTGCGCATCGCTTTGCCAGTGTACTGGAAGTGAATCTGCGCGGCAGTGGCTGGATCGCTATGCCTTGCGAGACCAATCCCACCGAGCATGACTGGGTGGAGTTCAAAATCGTCCTGCGAGCACATGCCCTGGATCCGGCGACTCACTCTGAAGAGAGCGCCACCACGGGTATTGCCTTTACGCGTGTCAGAGGACAACCATGAGTACGTCAAGCTCAGTGAAATCCAAGCAACTGACGTGGTTGGTGCCGGTCGGTGTAGTCATGCTCTACACGGGTGTGGTGCACTGGCCCATCGCTCGCGCCTGGTCACAACGTGAAGACAAACGGGCAAAATATGCCGAAGTGCTGCGGCACCGCACGGAAGATCCCTCGCAGGTATCCAACAAAAGTTTGGATAACGAGCGCAATACTGTTTTGCAATTAGAGCACGAACTAGAGTCCCTGCGTGCCAACGGTGCTCAATTGGTGACGACTCGTGAAGCTCGCCGGAGCGCGATTCTGCGATCTCAGACGCCGGCACTGGTGTTATCCGAGACTCTCTTGCTCTTGCAGCGTAATCAATTGACTTGCCTGCAAAGTACTTCGCTCGCTTCGAGCACTCAAGCCGAAACAGAACTGCCGCAAACGCTCAAACCGATCGTAGAGCTGCTGGGCGGATTACCTACTGGGGGCAAACAGCGATGCGAAGTCCGCATCAGTCTTTTGGGTAGCTTCGCAAACATGCGGGCTGCCATTCATGAAATCAATTCCAAGTTACCCGGAGTCATGATCGTAGGCGTCGAGATGCATTCCTCGACGCTGCAAAGCGATGATCGACTCTGGACACTTATTATTTTGGTATAGCCAGAACCGCCAGACGCATGAGTACCGTGACCGCTGCCAATCCGCTTGCCACTAACGCGACTATCGATTTGGATTCCATCCGCATCGATCCGGTGTGGGCGTTGCGCGTGCCGTCCGCCTTTGCCATTCGCAAACGGCTATTGCCTCTCTGCAAATTGGATGAGACGGTGGTCGTGGCTGCGACGCAGCCTATCGATGCGCCGGTCGACAAGGCGTTGCGGGCTTATCTCAAAACGGATTATCGCCTGGTTATGGCGGAACCTGAGGCGCTGCGGCAAGCCCTGACGCGGGTCTATGATACTTTGTCTTTGGATGGACGCATGGATGCCGCTTCCCCCCAGGCGGCGCGGCCGGTAGCCTCGGGTTCCTCGGATGATGCCGTCGGCTGGTGTGATGAATTACTGCAGGCTGCCACGCTGCGCGGCGCATCGGATATCCACCTGGTTCCAGGAGAGAAAGTCCTACGAATACATTTGCGGGTAGATGGCGTCCTGGAACTCTACCGCGAACTACCGATGGTGCAACATTCCTCGATCATCAGTCGCCTGAAGGTACTCGCAGGACTGGACATCGCCGAGAAGCGCGCGGCGCAGGATGGCCGTATTACATCCCAGATGAAATCCTCCAAGCGGAAGATGGATATCCGCGTAGCGACCTTACCAACCCGCTACGGTGAACGACTCACGCTGCGATTGCTAACTCCTCAAGATGCGCAGCTCTCTCTGGCTTCCTTAGGTATGCGGTTTGCGGATTTAGAAAAATTCCGTCGAGCCACGGCGCGGCCGCATGGTCTGATCTTGCTGACTGGTCCGACGGGAAGCGGTAAATCGACCACGCTCTACGTAGCCATCGAACAACTACTGGAAACACATGGTGGCAATGTGATCACCATTGAGGATCCTGTGGAATACGAGATTCGCGGCGCATCGCAGGTAGAGGTCGATTCGGCAGACAAAGTCAACTTTTCAAAAGCCTTGCGGAGCGTATTACGGCACGATCCCGACGTGGTGATGATCGGAGAGATTCGCGATGCCGAAACAGCCAGTATCGCTGTCAAAGCATCGTTAACAGGGCACTTGGTCTTCAGTACCTTGCACACCAATACCGCCACCGGCGTAGTGACTCGTTTGCTGGATCTCGGGATAGAACCCTTTTTGATTGCCGCCACTTTACGACTGTCGGTGGCTCAGCGGTTAGTGCGCCGCCTCTGCCCTCATTGTCGGCGCGAACGTCCCATGCTGGAGACGGAAGCTCTCAGCCTGCGGCAGCCCAAACTGGCTGGGCATCCAGTCTATGAACCGGTCGGATGTATTGCCTGTGCGGGACGTGGTTACATGGGGCGCATCGGACTGTTTGAGATCCTCGAATCTAGTGAATCGTTTGCCAATCTCATCTCGTCGGGCGCCACGGAAGATGCCTTGAATGACCATTTGCGACAGCGAGGTGAATCGCTGCTGCTGG
>Ga0075471_10000933_pt1 | contig 18457 bp, 2 predicted proteins | sample DEB19_08_DNA_2_FD_74787 | JGI IMG/M metagenome (GOLD analysis project Ga0075471, IMG submission 74787) | Aqueous microbial communities from the Delaware River and Bay under freshwater to marine salinity gradient to study organic matter... | ecosystem: Environmental > Aquatic > Marine > Coastal ... | reverse complement strand
TGCCCCCTTGCCGTAGCAAAGGGGCAGAGGATTGGTTGTTCAGAGTGTTGAGTGGGGGTAAGGGGGGTTAGACCACCAATTAAACCACTCTAAGCCCGACAAAAATTTCTGACCCCTAAGTCGATTTTACATTGGTGCTTTTATTGGAGTTGTTGCTTGCTCTACAATCCCAGGTTGTGTTTCTGGTTTTGTTGGTTCATTAACTGGTTGTACTTCTGGTAACTCTGGTATTTTAGGTTCTGGTGGTTTAATCTTTGGAATATCTATTAAACTTCTATAACCACCTGATGGTAGTTTTGGTCCAGCAGGAGAATAGATTCCATTTTTAAATAGATTTCTAATTAATTGATCACGAATTGATTGATCGCTAGTTGCTTCAATCTTATCAAGAATATAACTTGAATTAGATCTATTTGTTCTAGTTCTACCTGAAGTATTTAATTCACCAAAAGCCTGCATTAGTTGCATCTTAATTAAAGTATTTCCAATACCAGGAATTATACGACCAACAACATTATAGGTTGATAAAGCAGGATGTTGTTGTGGTATTTCACCTGTAACATACGAAGCCCATCCTTGCAAGGCTTTGATAATACTACGAATATCGTATCCAATAGCATTTTCAGCTACAGATGATATAATAGCATCTCTATTCATACCTCCCATAAGTGCTGGTATTATATTTTGCATACCAAGTCCTACAAGATTACTTGAGAAAACTGGATATTTTAGTAACAATCTAACTATTTCTCTGTTATTAATTTCTCTCTTTTCTAAAGCTCTTTTAATCTTTTCATATTGATAATAACCCGAAGCTAGAGATAGCATGATATTATAAGTCATATCTAGTAAACTATATAATAACAATTCAAATCCAAACTGCATTGCTGGGGTAATAGATCCACGGCGCATTAAGAACTGAGCAGTAAACAAAGCAGGATAGGATTTATAGAAGTTTAGTATTACATGATGTCCAATTGCACTTGCTGTACCATCTAATGGATGTTGCATAACCATAGCCATGTTAGCATATGATTTTTGGGATTTCATCATAGCTGTTCGTGCTGCTCTAATTGAAGCCTGGTTTATCAAGGAATTACCATGTTTTCTAACAATTGCTTCATTCATGTTTTGTTCTTCGGAGAAGAATTCAATTAATGGTAGGGTTCCACGCTCCAGCTGATACTGACTAATCATATAGTCAATTGTTTCTAAAACGCCTATTCTCGATACTACTTTGCCTTCATGTACTGTATCTACGGTTTCAAATAAACCAGCGCGAATAAACGCTAGTAGAACTTCTACATTGTATGAAACTCCAGCATCTTCTATTACTTGTTTTAATACTGCATTGCTTGGGTTTTGATTTCCTCGTAGATATTTGTTTATTGAATCCCTTAGTCTAAATAGATTTCTATTTTGAACATCTTTTACAATTCTTCTATTGCCTTGGTTTTCACTGGCAATACGAATTGCTCTCGTAGCTCCAGATTGTGATCTAGCTTGCCAGCTTACAAATCTTTCCCAAGTGCTCATTCTATCTACAATCTCAGAACTAAACCCATCTCCATGAAGTTTTCCAGGTAACATTGGACTATAGATTTCTTCAAATAACCAAAGACAATTCTTAGCAACATTCTTTAAGGTAGGTGGATCTACATTAAATAGATGTATTTTATTGTTTCTTCTTGAAACAACATCTCCAGTATTTGTAACAAATGTTCTTACATTTTGATCAATAGCATCAACCAAGAATTTAACTGGATTATCTCCTTTAATAGCTCCAGTTGTTGCGCCCATAGCACCTTCAACTAACCAAGTTGCCAATCCAATATTTGGACCAAATGACATTTGAGTTGCAACTCTTCCACCAGTAACTAAAGTATCAATTAATGGTATTCCCGAAGAACGATATCCTAAAGTACCTCTTGCATCTTTATTTGCTTCACTTAGTCTATCCAATGCAAGTAATAAAGTATGTTTTTCTTCTTCTTGACTACCATATTCATTTAGATTTACAACCTGTCGAATTTTAGATTCGGGATTAGCGGAAGAAATTGTTCCACGAACCATATCAATAAATTGTTGGAAAGTAAATGTAAAACCAGGGATACCACTTACTTGTTCCATAAGAATTCGTTGAACTGAATCATATCCAACACCACGAAGTAAGCTAAATGCAATTGAATCAATATCAATGTCAAACATAGTACGAGCAATAGCTACATCTTCGGCAAGATCTGGATCTTCATTTAAGAAGATATCTGAACTATTTAGGAATGAACTACGCATATCAAACATATAAGCAGTTGCGCCAAGTTTACCTAAGAATTCATAAGTCATGGCATCTAATACATGGTTTGTACCTTTATATTCATTGGCATATCTGGTTTCACCCATGTAGAAACCAAATTCAGCGTTATTCATTTCTGCAAATAAACGAGCACCATTCAAAGTGGGTGAACTATCTGAAACAATATTTCTATACTCACCCATAACAATCTTAATCTCTTCTCTATTTAAATGAACTAATGCATCTGCAAATGTAGTTTGATGTTGTCTAGTTGTATAGATTAGATTTCTAATTGCTTCTTGTACTTGTGCTTCAGCCAATGGATTATTTGGACCCTGCATTTGTCCCATAGCTACTGCTTTAGATACTCCCGAATCCCTTACTAGATTATTAATAGCTTGGATAATAACTAGTTTAACCATTGCTTCTTTTGCTGTAGTTGCTTCTTGAGTAGGATCAGAAGAAAACTTAGCATACTCAAGTCTGAAATTAGATGCATCATTGAATTTTTCATCTGGACTTGGAAGTAATTCACCAACAAAAAGAATGTATGGACTGATAATTGTATTTTCACCAGATTTATCTAATTGTCTTAGAATTTTGTTTCTAATAAGATTACGAATGGATCTAAAACCTTTGCTTCTTTCACTTTGAGTTAATTCCTTAGCATCTCTTAGTTTTAAACCAACAGGATCTAAATGTCTGTCAGTTACAATAATTCTAGCATTTACCATTTCCTCACCAAGCCTACGATGCCAAAGTTTAAAAGCTTTTGCAATCATATTAACTGCTTCAACTTCTGTTGACTCGGTACTTGTAATACCAACTCCATGCAATTGTCTAATTACATCTGCATTGATTCGTTCTCTAACATCTCTACTAGTAAACTGTCTAGCTACTGCTGAAGTTCTATATCTTAGATTTCCCATATAACCGTCTAAAGCAAGTTTATTAGCCATAAATCCACCACTGGTAAGAGATGGTCTATAACTATCTTGCGTAGTAACAGTCCAGTTATCAATTAAATCTGAAATCATAGCGGGAAGGGCTAAATTACTATTATAGGTTAGATTTGTTTGATTAAAACCTTGTAATAAAACATTTTGAAATAGTGTGGTTACACGATCTTTTTGATCTGGAAATAAACGAATAATCCCAGCAATAGTATCTTTATTATCAACTCTTGATCCACGTTTAGCCGACCAGTTATTTAAAGCTTCAGCTATTAATGCTCTGGAAGTAATATCAGGTCTATGTCTTAGGATAATTTGACCAGTTGTTGTATTCCGTTTAACATTCTTTTCTAATTCATATTGAATTTCAGCTTCACGGATATCTAATCCAGAATTAGGATTAAACTCTGGATTGGATAGTCTTGTAGTAATTTCAGCTAGTTGTGAAGTAAATGTTGCTCTATCTGTTGGATTTAAACGAGGATCTTTTAATTGTTGTTCTAATTTAAGTCCTTCTTTTCTTAATTCTCGTATTGCTTGTTTTTGTGTTTGATCTAGTCGTGTTTGAGTTGTATTGAATGTATGCATAGCATTAAACTGCATATCAGGATTATTTACATCAATTCGACCAGATGGATAATTGTTGTAAAGAAGATTCTGAACAACAGAATAAGATGCATTATATACATCATTGTAATATGGATCAAACTTAAGTTGAGCAAATTTCTTTAATGTTTGTTTAGCAATTTGCTTAATATTGTAAAACGCTCTAGCCCACCATGTTTTAGCGTTTGATACTGCTTCATACTTAGCTTCTAGTTCTTGAATAACTTTTGGATTATAGATTGTTTCCTGTAGTAATATCATTGCTCCAAAGTGAGCTAAGAATTCATCAGGGTTTTTCATAGCATACTTTACATCTTCCATAAGTGCATCGTATGGTTTGTTTTTACCCATAGCTAATAGCATTTCTCTAATCATTTCTTCAGATCTAGCAGTATTAAATATACCAATTAATTTGCGGTAATCTTCGCTATTAACAGTCATATATTTCATTCTTGCAATATGGACTAATTCTTCTGCAAACTTTAGTAGAAGTTCATTATCAGGTGTTACAGCCATGGCTTTAATGTTAAGGCCAATAGAGTATTTAGTTCCTCGTTTTGCAGCCGTAGCAAACATTCTAGGACCTTCATCATCTACTGTTTCAATATGTAAATCTTTTAGGATATCTCTATTAGCGGAAGCAAGAGAACCAATCATAATTAGTTTCATATCCATTACTCGTTGAGATATAATACCATTTGTTACTAATCCATTTAATTGATTTACAATATTTTCACCATTATTACCAAATACTTCTATAAACTTTTCTTTATTAGCAAATTGAGCAACATCAGGTCTAAAGTTAAGTCCAGTTACTTCTTCAAAGTCCATACCCTGTGGAATGGTATTATAGTCTTTAAATGCTTTTTGAATAGCATTGCTGGCTAATCGTTTGTTTTTATCATTTACAATTTCACCAGATGACTCAATAATAAGTGTTTCAAATGATTTATCTTTAAGGATTGAATCATTTAGTTCGGCCATTTTATCAAACCTAGCTGAAGCAACATAATAGAATTGGTTGTTTTCGGCTTTATTTGAGTTTACTACTCTTGACATTACATCTGAAATTTGAATTGCTTTTGTTAAAAGTGCTTGTCTACTGGATTTAGATAATCCTGGCTGAACAAAGTTAACAATTGAATCTCGTTTATTTAAACCATTAAGACTATTTTTCATTTGGTACAATAATGCTGCAAGTTTAATTACGGGAATACTTTGTTGTGTATATGGACTATCTTCATTTAGTTCAATATTAGGATCACTTGTAGTTAAGTTTACTTGTAGAAACTCATTAATAAACTTAAGTTCTTCATCCATTCCTTTCATTTCAGCAATTTTTCTAATTTGCAGTATATCTGTAAGATAAATAGATTCTTCTAAAGTTGCAAAAACACGTTGTCCATTTATTTCTAAAGGTATACTTTGTGTAAAATAAGTAGGCATATCTAATAACATTTTTGGATTATTTCTAGAATCTTTTTTTCTATAGTCCAAGATAGTTAGTGGTTTTGCTGAATCTTTATCTACTTCTAGCAAGTGTAGCATCATCAGTGCATCAAAAGTTTCTTCTTCATTAGCAGCCATATCTGCAAATTGTTGTTTTTCTTGTTCTTGAATAAGTATATCAAGATCTGTAGTTTCAGTTGCAATTGCTTTATTTGTTTGATAGGCTAATTCAACATTTGTAAATAGTTCATTATTTTCTAATGAGTTTAACATCTCAACAATCATGTCTTCAGTAAAAGCCCATAATGTATTTGGATTATCTACAGTAGAGTTAATCTTAATCAACCCTAAACCTGGAATTTCTACAGCAATTGGTCCAGTTAGTTTTGTTGGTTGTTCTCTTTGGTATGGTATTAGGTTTATATCTGCACCATTAAGGATAAATCTAAACTTAGAAGATAGTTCTCTTGCTAGTTGTTTTTTATTCTGTAAAGCAATCTTTAATACATCTGAGGTAATTTTTTCATCAATTGGCATTCCTTCTAATAACACATATCCATTAGAATCAACTTTATTTTCTTTTACTAGTTGTTCATAAACATTAGGATACTGTGCTTGTAAGTGCATAGTTGCAGCAATTCTTGTTGATTCTGAAGCCATAATAACAGCATATAAAACTCTAACTTCAACACCGTGAACATTGTTTGGTTGAGCTCTAGTTGGACTCTTAGTTAGTCCTGGTTCTCCTCGTACAACAATACCTGGTTCTAGGGTTACACCTACTTTAATTCCTTCTAAACGATCTAATTTCTTAGATAGATAAACTAAAGTTTGTAGCCAACTTACACCATCTGGGAACATTGTTTTTAAATTATCAATATCTTCTTGTGTTACTCCAACATCTTCTTTTCGTAACATTAAGTCAATAGTACTAAAGTTTTTGCCTTGTAAAAAAGCTTTAGATCTAATACCAAGTGATTTAAAGAATCCATCAAACCAAAGAACTTTTGCTTTGGTACTAACTGAAAGATCATTACCTTCTTCTTCAAATAATTTTAGAACTTGTTTATAAGATCTATAGTGTAGTTGTTGAATTAAGAACAACCTAGTCCAGTCTTTTTTGTCTAATAACTGATCCCAACCATGTGTTATAGCAAAGGCTGAAACTCTATTTTTAATCTTAATTGCTTTTTGTTCTACAATGCTTTTTGGACCAAAGATAATAGAAGAAGTAGTATCTCCTGTTTGTGCTGGAATAAATGGTAGATCTTTTTTGTCAAATATAGATACAGCTCCACGATATTCTTTTGGAATTACTTCATTAGGATCTGTATTTGGATCTTGTTTTCTTAACTCTTCAATACGCTTAAGGAGTTTATTTTCTCTAGTGTTTTCTTTTTTGATTTGATATTGGGCTTCTAATAAGCCAAATATACTTCGTTGAGTAAAATCCATATCAGAATGTAGTGGTCTATAACTTCCTAAACCTTCAACAGAAGCATCCATAGACATAAGCATTTCATATTGTGCTACATCACTGGCTAATGTTCTTAATCTAAATCTTTGATCTGGATTGCCAGCATACTGCTCTAGTTTACTTCTTAGTTGTTTAGCAGTCATACCATATCGTTGTTTTAAAAAATCATCATCTTTTGCTAATAAGTAATCAGTATAAGCCTGTGCTTTAAGTTCTTCAATGGATCTTTGTTCATTAGCTTCCCAGTAATTTTCTCTAGATTCTGTTTTAGGGTCATATCCTGGTAGTACATAATATGGTAATAAATCAAGAGCTAATTGAGTACCAAGTAAAGCATCTGCTTTAGCAAATGACCATTTAAAATCTTGAATATCCCAAATACCAAGTGGATTAGCTTCTTTACCAGTTTCAACTCTTACTTGAGCTAGTTTAGAACTTTCTGGTCCATTACCCCATCCACCAAACATATGATTTCTACCAGATGCAATTTCCATACCATAAGTATGGAAGATTGTTTTGTTAATCCATCCTTTAAAATCATCAGGTGAAATATGAACTCCAGTAACTGCTCGTTGTAATTCAAGATTATCTGTCAATAGTTTAAACGGAGTAATAGCTCTTCTATTTAAAGCCCATAGAGCTAAATACTCTGTGGCTCCTTCATTATCTCCTTTAATTAATTCATAGGTATTTGTTTCTTTATCAAAATCTAAACTAAGAGATCCTGCCATTATTTGATTAACTTTAGTCTGAACTTCAGCATATTCTTCTGGAGATAAAGTTTTTAAATCCCTAGATGTAAAAATATGCGCTGCTTGATTCATTCTTTCTTCATATTCTTTTCTTAGTTCTGCTTTAATCTGTTCGACTTGTTTAGTTCTATTTTCAATTGCAAATTGAGGAACTAAGTTTTCAGCTAATTGATCTATATACTGATTAAAGTATGTTTTCATTTGTCCAAGACGAGTATCGTAGTCTTGTTCACCAAAGAAATTACTTGTAAATGTATTTTTCATTACTGTTGGATCAATCTGAACAGTTAGTACATTTTGGAAAATATCTTTAATTTCCTCAATATTTTTTCCGCTAAGAGCTGTAGCCTGATCAATTAAAATAGCATGTTCATTTACTAACTGTCTTAATAAAACTTTTGTAGCAACTTTGATTTCTTCAATTGTAAAACCAAGAGCCTTTTCCTTATTTTTATTTAATAAACCTTCATAGATACCTTTAAAACCAGCAGAGAAGAACCTTGGTGTAATAGCACCCTTTAAGAATTCCTTACCATCTTCTCTGTTTTCTTCTAGTTTAGTGATAAGATTTTCAAAGTGTTTTAGTTCAGTATCGCTTAATCTATGTTTTTCTTTGTAAACTTCTCTATTATTCTTAAGTAAATTGAAATCAGCAACCATTAAGTCAATTGCTTTAAATCTAGGATCATCTAATCCCTTAGCAGGAACAATTCTATCATCTGAAATTTCTAAATTAAACCCTAATTGTTGTATAATTTGATATGCTGCATTAAAATTACCTTCTCTATACCAATTTAAAATAGCTTTAGAGATGTGTAAACCAGAGTATCTATAGTCTGACTTATTTGTTTGTTCAATAAAATCTTCTGGATTTCCTGTTTTCATTAACTTAATTGCTGAAACTACAGATTCAATTAGTTTTTCTTGTGTTTTTGGATTATCAAAGTTAAAGACAGTCATCCATGCAATTTGATCTATTGCTCCAGCAAGGGTAGCACGGGCTGTAGGAGCCCCTGCTGACATGAAATCATCTACATAGTAGATAGGCATAGAATCCTTTAGAAAGCGTCCTCCAGCGTTTAAACTCCAATAGGCACAGTCATGGTTAAAGCATGTAAGTAATCTAGGAATATCATAGATATAGCTATATGCTAAATGCTTTCTTTCATTTAATGTAAGTAAGTTTTCAAATGGAGATCTATTTCGAATAGTTGGGAATACTGTATTCTTAGTTGCTGAAACAAAATATGAAATAGCATGGTTTCTATTCATAACTTGAGGAGTTTTAGCCCAATCCATAAATTCTTTAAGTTTTTCTGGATCAGAAAAATCATAATTAAGAGCAAATTTAATTCTTTCAATTAATCTAAAGTTATCATAACTTCTTTCTTCAGTAATTGGACTAAATGGAGAGATAAAACTAACCCTATCTCTATTAGGAATAATAAAGTTTTTAGCTCTACCTTGATAAACTGATGATGATCCACTAAGTAACATTGCATTTACGATAGTATCACCATTGATTAGAATATTGTCTTGTTGGATAATACCAGGTCTTCTATCTAACATCAGTTGAACAATTGCAATACCAACATCATATGCTGGTTTCCAGTCAACATTAGCGTTTCCAAAATCAGATAGTCTTTTAAATCCAGTTACATATTTAGTTAGGATTTGTGGAATTACTTCACCATAGTAATCTCTATTGGATTCTTTTCGAAGTCTTGGTCTAACTTTAAACTTATCTCTTAAAATCTCATCAAATTTAGTTTGGGTTGTAAATTCATTGTTATTTAGGAAATCCGATAGATGTTCTAAAACCCTATTTTCATATTCTACTTCAGTACTTATTCCAATAAACATTTCTTTTAGGCCGCGATCTGCATTTACTATAGCTCTATTATTAGCTTCATCAATCTGGAAAACGGAACTATTTAATCTTCCTGGTCTATTTGGGTCAACATTTAGATTATCAATAAAACCAAATTGTTGAAACTTTTTCTTAAGTAAATATGATAAAGCTGTTCTATTTTTCTTAGCTAGTTCAATAATTATGTTGTTTTGTTGATTAGCAATTAAATCTTGGTCTTCTAAACCTTGTTGTATTAATTTGACTTTTTCAATATTATTAAAATCAAGACTCCATGCTTGAATAAGCCAATCTTGAAAGATATCAATAACTTTATCTAGTTCATATTCCATTTCATATGTATAATGAATAGATTCAGTTTCATCTACTAACTCAGGAACTGTCTTAATTAAATCTTGTACAATATCGTAAAACTTAGTTAAACCATCTGAATCTGGTGATTCATCTAAGAATAGATTTGATCGTGGTTTGAATGTATTAATTTCATAGGAACGATCATTGTCTAATCCATTTGGAAAAACTCTTACAGTTGTTCTATTTTGTTTTGCAAAATGTAGAATTAAGTCTACAGTTAGATCGCTATCGTTTGATGCATAAGCAATAAATTTAGTCCAGTCTCCAAATGTACCTTCTTCCCAGTATTTAAATACATCTTCACCGCCAACCAACTCTTCAGATCTATAAGTAACAACTTCTGTTCCATCTCCAGCGGTAGTTATTTCTGGATTATTATACTCAACTGTACCATTCCTATATGTAATTTTGCCATCAAAAGCTGTAACAGATTTAGTTGGTAAATTTGCCAAAGCAAGATCTTTTAATCGGGCTCCTTTTGGTGCTCGTTTTGGCATAAAGCCTGACATTGTTTGATCCATTACTCTATTGTCAAAAGCAAGATTAGCTAATGTATCAAAACTACGAATACCGACTCTAGCTAATTGATTTGGATTGTCTGTAAATTTAGACAAAACCTTAAAATCATATCCATTTCCATTGTGAGAAGCAACTTTATATCCTTGTTGTTGCATCATCTCAAGTCTAGCAATTAAGGTTTGTATTTGATCATTTGTTAAGAAATCTTTTGATCCTTCTGGTTGTTCAATTGCATTTACTAAAGTATTAGCAGAATTCATCCAAACTTGTTTTGTAAATACACCATTTTCGTATATTGTAAGTTGAATTGAATAAATTCCTGTAATTTCATCTTGGGTTTTTCCATTTGCTTCAATATCAAAACCTATAATTCTACTATAGTCATCTTGCCAATTTGGAAACTTTTGTTGATTATACTCTGGCATGGATGCTGGATCTAAACCGAGTTTTCTCATGATATTCTTTTTAGCTTCAATAGCATCCGTTGATCCAGTATCAATAGTTCTCTTTTTTCTTGTTTTCTTTAAGGTACTTGCAAACGCAGAAGAAGCTATATGGAATAGTTTTTGATGTAAAGCAATTCTTAAAAATGCTTCACTAACTGTACCTTTAAAATTACTAGCTGTTTTTAGACTTTCTAGAGTTGCTATTGTTGATTCTAACCAAGTTGCCAATTCTTTAGCTGTTTTAGCTCTTGAATCTGTTGGTGTAATTCCTAGTGTTTGTTTTGCTAAAGCATCTTCTGGAAGAATACTAGGAACAATAATACTATCTAGAACATTTGGTGAAGATAGATCTAAAATTTCTTGACCAGAAGCAATTGATTTTAGATAGTTTAGGTTTTCTTCATTAATAACCGATAAGTCTGTTGAATAAAAACCATTATTGATATTACTAATCATTAATGATTTCCAATTTCTAATAGCTTGTTTGGCTTCTCCAAAACTGAGATCAGAACCATTTTCTACAAATGTACCATCTGGTAGTTTTACTTTTTCTCTGCCTTTAATTACCATTTCAATTGGAGTATATCCAATTAATGAAGCTAAGAATGGAACGTCTATAATTAATTTCTCACCCTCTTCTAATACTGGTTCTAACTGGTTTTTATATTCTGTAATTAATTCCATTCTTTGTTTAAAACCATAACGAATATCTCTAATTGCTTTAGATTCTTTAGCTACTTTTTCTGTTAAATCTTTTTTAACTCGTCTAATTACTACGGCAAATTCTTTAGAGTCTACTTTATTAATCTTTTCTCTAGCTTTAGTAATTTCCTTTTGAATTGTTTTATATACAGAATCTAACTTTTCTCTTTTAGTAGTAATTTCTTTAGGTAAAACTTCATCAGCAACTTTTAGTAAACTAAATTCCTTTTGTAATTCTTTTAATTTTTTCTTAGCATCTACTAGTTTTGATAGGGTTTCACTATATTGTGTAGTACCTTTTTCAAACTTTTTTAATTCTTCTTTAAGGTTATTTACTAAGGTTTTAGCACCATTAACTGCTTCTCGTGTATCTTGAATTTTAGTCTTAGCTTCTTGAATTTGAGTTAATTGCTGTAATTCTGATTCAGTTAAAGTTTCTCCAGTTACTGATTGAACTAACTCAGCTAATTTCTTTAGGTTTTCTAGTCTTAGAAGTAACTTATCACGATCAGTCATTCTTTCTTTTTGTAATTGCTCAAATTTTGCAGCTTTTTCTTCTTCTACTTTTAATTTTTCTCGTAACAAAGCAGCTTGTGGTTTATTACCTTTGGCTTCATGAATAGCAATTGTAGCTTTTAAAACTGAAATAAAATCAGTTCCCATTCCTTGGATATTTCCACTGGAAGTTTGAATTACTTGCAGATACTTATATAGTCTTTCTCTTTCTTCTAGTGAAAGAAGTTTTTCAATAACCCTATCAATTCGATCTGAAAGATTAGTTACTGATCCAGCTGTACTTTCAATTCTAGTAACTAACTTATCTACAATACTCCTAAGATCTGTTTTTTGGGAATCTGATAGAGCAGATGTTTGAGTAACATTTTTAGTTAAGACTTCTTTAATATCAGAGCCTTGTTGAGAGTTTTTCATGGCATAGATTTTAGTTGCCAGTGTAGCTTGCTCTTCGGTATATCCTTTTGCAAGTAAAGTTTCTTTTAGTTTAACTAGGGTATTAATATCACAAGCCATGAATAATTCTCCTTAACAGCCTTCTGAGTTTTTGAGAAAAAGTTGTAATTCGATTGGTAAAGACTTAATTTGATCTTCAATAGACAATCCTGATTCTATCTGCGTGGCTATTGGAATTTCTGGTTTTATTTCTGAAGTAGATTCTATTTCAGAAGTTGATTCAGTAGGTACAGAAGTTACCTCATCCATCATAGACCATGGTTTAGGTGCTTGTATCTCTTCTTCTGTTGGTCTAGCAAGTAATTCTGGAATTCCTTCAACAGCTTCTGGGGTACTAGAATCTGCCATAAACTCAGCAATATGTTCTTCTCGTAGTTGCTGGATATTTTGCATTAATTCTGTTGCGGTTTCTGGTTCTGGTTTAGGAGGCTCTAACATTGAATCTTCAGATAAAATTGCTTGATCTGTTTGACTTTGATTTAAATTACCAACAATTTCAAAACCAATGGTTAAAGCATCTTTGATTTTAGTAAACTCAGATTCCCCTTCTTTAGATACTTCTTCTTCAACAAGTTCATCTATTTCTTCATCTGTTTTACCTGGATTATTATCTTTAATCTTTTTAGTTACTTTTTCTCTAGCCATCATTAGAACTATTTCAGTAATATTAGATTCTCTTGTTTCAGAATTACCTTGCGAATCAGCAACCATAGCAGCCATAAATAATTCTGCACCTTCTTTAGTAAAGTGTATTTCATCTCTATCTAAGTTTACACTAAAAATAGCTTTCATTTCGTCTGAATAAGGAACTTGCCATTTAAAATCAATAGCATCTCTATTTTGAAATACTAACTGACCGTCTATCTCTCTAACTCTAAATGATTTATTAAGATCAGTCCGTAAGTTATTTAATCTTACTGCTAATCCACTTAGACTTTGCATACCTAACATTGATTTTTCTATAATCTGATCACTTTGTAAGACTTGGAATATTCTACTAATAAAATTAACATTATCTTCAGTTTTACCATATTGATTATTAGTAGCTTCATTCATTGCAGCTTCAGTAACCAAAGCAGATGTAATAGTACCTATTCTAACTTGTCTTTCTTCGGGAGACATTTCATTGAATTTTCCCATAAAAGAATCAAAATATAAGTTCATTTCTTTAAATCTAGATTGAGGTATATTAAATGTACCACTAAATAAACTACCAGCAAAATCAGTTCCAACTTTTCCAGCAAAAGTAGTTGTAATAGTAACTGGAATTGTTATACCAGTTAAAGCACCACCTAATACTGGTTCCATTAAAGCTCCCATATAAGAAGCTTCCCAGGTTTGTCCATAGTCATATTTAAGGCGAGTTCCTTCATTTAATTCATATACTTGATTCCAAACATCAGTTAAACCTTCTTCAACAAAACCTTCAACCATCTGTCCAACCAACCATGAACCACCAGTTGCCCATAGATTTTTTCCTGCTATAAGTCCATTTGGAGCTAATTTATGTAGTAAAGTTGAAGGAATATTGGCAGGTAAATAATTTCGAATATTAGTAACCATTTGTCCTGCTTTAGCTAAATCTGAAGCTACTTTACTTGTTCTTAAAGCAGCACTAGCTCTGGATGATGCAGTTAACATATTGGTTGTAGTTGCAACTCCAGCTACAGCAGCACCTAAACCAGCTGTAGCTGCTGTTAAGGCTACTTGACCTACAAAATCACCAGAAGTAAGTGAAGCTCTGGCTTGTTCTAATCCAAATAAAGCCCAGTTTGCTGCAGTTGTATGATACATTTCAGATGTTTTTAATGATCTAGCAATAGCATTTCCTTGAACAGATGAGTTAATTATATACTTAAATTGATATGGATTAACTGCTTCTGCTAGTAATTCAATACTAACTCCTTCAGATCTTAAGAATGCTAAGAATTCTGGATCTTCTTCTTTTATAGCATCAATTATTTTCTTACCGTCAAAGTTTGGATCTTTTCTTTGAAGTAATACTTCTTCTGGTGTTTGATCTCCAAGAGCAGTAAAAAGAGAATCAACAATAGGAACTGTCTGTGCTAAACTTTCTGCACTGTCTATATTTACCCATCGTTCCCAGTTATTTGAATTTCTTAATTGTCTATCGTAATAGGTTTTATCTTCAGAAGTTGTTCCAACATCACTTTGAATTTTATTCCATGCTTTAGATGTTTTTAGTAATGCATCTGAACCCATCATTTGTGTTTTGGTTCGTAAAGTAGCTGCATTAGTTTGCATTAATTCAAAACTACCCCCATACATACTACCCGCATCACTAGCTTCAAAATAATTCATGTAACCAGTTTCTATGGTATCATTAGGAGAAAAGTAAATTTTACCTTGTGATTCTAGTCCAGCTTGTTTAGCATAATAATCTAGTTCTTCATCATAATCTTTTGTAAAGAATCTATTTCTAAAATTTTCAGCCTTTTGTTCTTCTTCAATTAGTTTCTTAGATTCTTCTTGTTCAGCGGTAAACTGCAACGAATTTCTAATTGTATTATCAATTAAACTAAGTAAATTACCTTCTCTTGCTCCTAAGCCAGATTTATAGTTTTCAAGACGAGATTTAGATAATCCTATTTCACTTCGTTCCTTTAAATCGGGTGCTTCTCGTTGTATAGCAATGTCTGATAAAGAAATTCTACTCATGTCTTACCTCTGGATAAATTGTTTTACCTTGGATTATCCTATTTTTTGCATACATAATAGCTTTAGAAATAATTTTTGTAGGTGGAAGTTGATTATTATCATAAGCCTTTAAAGCTTCTTGAATTTCATCATATTCTAAAGTTGGAACTAAGAGTGGAATAGTAACATTTTGCCCAAATAACTCTACTCTATATGGTATTCCGCCACTAACTAATGAACCTTTTGGAGTTCGTATATTTTCAAACCAACCTAGTTCTGTAGGTTTAAATTTAGGTATTGCTTTAATAGACTCTTTTTTTGTTAATATACTACCAGATGTTGGTTCAATACCCATATCTTGTAGTTTCATGGCATTTGCTTTATCTTCTTGATACTGTTTCCATTCTTTAGATGGTTCTGGTATTTCTTCTGGTTTTTCTCTTATAAGATCAAAAACAGTAAAAGATCCAATAGATTTTCGTTGATTTTCATCTATTTCTTCGTAACCACTGTAGCCTTCTTTTCTAGCAAAAGTTTCACTTTTTCTTAGTAATTCTAGTTTCTTTATTTGGTATTCTCGAAATCCTTGTTGTTTTTCAAGGTCATTATTACTAGTATATACAATATTAGTTGGTGAACGAATTTCCATTTGAGGAAGTTTAAAACTATTATTACCAATATCAAAGAAGATATTTCCTTGAGAATCTACAGTTATACTTCGTTTTTCTGATGTTAGATCTATATGATGAAACTTTGCCATTACTTCGAATAATGATGGATAAACAGTATCTTGTTTTGTTAATCCTTTTCCTCTTGGAATTGCTGTTTGCGTTCCTCCACTAAACGTACCGTAAGCAGATGGTCTAGTCCATGCACCAGCTTTAGCACTTCGTGTAACATATCCTAGATACTGTTGTTCAGACATTGGTTTTTGTCCAAAAACTTCTGACATATCTACATAGTATTGATAAGCTTTTTTTGTTGGCTCCATTGAAGTAGATATAAATGAGTCAATAACAAATTCATCCTCAGATTGTACTTGCCCTAGTAAAACTCTTTCTGATCTGTATTTAATATCACCATTTTTATCAGTAAAGGCAATAAATTCTTCACTAAACTTACCAGGACTTTGCCAATTAATATTAACTGGCTGTGTATTAACAATACCATAGTTTCCTGACATCTGTAGTGCATTACTTAATAAACGACCTCTAGTATTGTTTGATTGAGTAGCATCTGGAACTATAGATGTTGATAATACTTGTTCTCCACTAGTATAACCAACTGCACCACCTAATCCCCATCTTGGTTCTACAATAGATGTTGTATCATAGTTTGTTTGGATATATTGTCTTGGTTTTCTAGTTTGTAAACCTGGTAAAGTTCTACTTTCTAGAATATCTGATAAATAAAAACCACTTGTATATCTAAACATATCTATAGTTCTAAACTCATCAAATCTAGGATCATTAGCCAAACCCAACCACCCTTCAAACAGTTTATTTGCAGTTGGACCATTAAGTTGTTTAAATGAGGCTAAATAGTAATTAAGTTTTTCCCATGTTTCTAAATTACTCCAGTATTTAACTTCTGGTGTATTTGAATCTCCATAAACTGTAACCTGTAGTGATGGTGAAGAATCATTTAAAGCTGGTAATCTTTGACCAGTCATTTCCCAAAGTGCTTGACCAAACCTTGCCATAAATTGTTCAGACGATTCACCTTTATTTTTTTTAAAGTTTAGTCGTTCTAGTAAAGCAGTGGTTGTTGTTTCATTACGATAATCATTTGGTCCTGCTTGTGTAATACCAGTAAAGAATGATCCAACTTCTTGTGAAATTGGTAATGGTTTGTCAAACTTTTTATTACTTACCAAAGGATTTATTGTTCCGCTTCCTTTATTAGCTATTGGTTTTAAAAAACTTTCTACAGCTAAAGAATAAGCTGCTAGTGTTCGTTTCATTGGATTTCTTGGATCTAATTGAACATCTAATTTACCCTCATCACCACTAGTAATATCGGGAATACCTCCTGCTATTGTATTTGCATGGATTATTAGTCCTGTCATGGTATCCATTATTTCTGAACCTTCTCCTAAGAATGAAGATGCTTGCATTCTATCAGGAGAAGCAGCAGCAATACCAGATAAAACAGCCGCAAAAGCATAGAATGTAGCTGGTTCTTTTTCCATGATTTCTGGTAAACCGTTTTGACCTACACGAATCATTAACTGTTTAACTTCAGTTGCAAACTTAGTTTTATCTTCATTATCTTCAACCATACTAACCATTTTAGATGCCATATACCGTAATCTAAGATACTGATTAGTACCTTCCTGAGTTAGTGTTCTAGTTTGATCTAGATAAGTACCACCTTTACCACCATTTTTAATAAAGTTACCAGGTGTAATTGGTTCTGTTATTGGAGTACCATTTGTATTTGTAAATAAAGAAATATTACTAGGAATTTTAATTTCTTCTGGTATTTGTTGTCCACTATAAAATTCTTCAGTTGCTTTTCTTAATTCTGTGTTTAAGAATTGAAAACCTTGTTCAGCTTCTGCAATAGCACTAACTGTTCGTATTGCTTGCATTTGTGAAGAAGGATCTAATCCATTAAATGTTTCTGAATCTATTGCATTTGCAGTTGCTCTAAATGCAGGATTAGTAAGAACTTTAGCTTCTAACTGACTATCTGATAAATCAAGTGTTTTAACTGGTAAACCTTCCCCACCTTTAGCTGATTTAGAAGAACCAGAGGGTTTAAGTCCAAAAGAAATTAAATCTGTATATTGTGTTCTTAGGTTTTCTAATCCATTAAAATTATCTAAAGTAAATCCTCGTAATTTTAGTGTTTCTTGTTCTTCTTTACTTAGTTCACTATACCATTCAACAATTGGTTTAATTGGTTGAAATGTTGCTGGACCTTCTAGTTCAACAAGATTATCTTGTCTACCTGGTTGCAGTACTAATTTTTGAAAAGATTCAATACTAATACCTAGAATATTAGCTGTATTAGTTTCGAATTGTTCTATTTGTTTATCTGTATCCTGGAAACTTAATAATGGAATAACTTGTTTTAATCTAGTAACAGATTCACCTATATTTTTATAGTTTTGATCTATAGTTTTTCCACCCTTGCCTTTATCTGCTAAGATTAGATAAACAGAGTTTTCAAGCATTGTGTCTACTTGTTCACTTGTTTTTTGTGTATTATTTTGGAAATTTTTGGCATTTCCTGGTTTAATATACCAAGTATTAAAACTGTCTTTAATTTGTTTAATCTGTTGATCTAATGGTAAAGCGGCAAAGTTTGGATTTGATTCATTAAGTGTAGTGTATATTGATCCAATTAATCCATTGAACTTATTAAACCTATCTACCTCACTAACATTACCAATACTACGAGT
>Ga0075471_10000932_pt1 | contig 18476 bp, 14 predicted proteins | sample DEB19_08_DNA_2_FD_74787 | JGI IMG/M metagenome (GOLD analysis project Ga0075471, IMG submission 74787) | Aqueous microbial communities from the Delaware River and Bay under freshwater to marine salinity gradient to study organic matter... | ecosystem: Environmental > Aquatic > Marine > Coastal ... | reverse complement strand
CTCGAGAACGAGATCATGGCGCACGGCGACGTCGTCGAGGCGGCGGTGGTCGGCGTGCCCGACGACCGCTGGCAGGAGAGGCCGCTCGCCTGCGTCGTGCGCAAGCCGGGTGCGCGCACGGGTGCACCCGAGCTCGCGGCCTTCCTCGCGGGCCGGGTCGCGCGCTGGTGGATCCCCGAGCGCTGGTCGTTCGTCGACGAGGTGCCGAAGACGAGCGTCGGCAAGTTCGACAAGAAGGTCCTGCGAGCACGCCACGCGGACGGAGCGCTGCGCGTGGAGGCGGTCTCGCTGCACGGGGACCGGCCGGAGCCGGCGTGAGCCCGGGCGCGCCTTCTCCGGGCGGCGCCGGACCGGGCGGCCCCGCCGACGTCGCGGGGGGATTCACGCTCGGCGACGCGCTCGCGACGGCCGCGCTGCGAGGCGAGCGCTGGGCGCAGGTGATCGAGGGCGGCCGTCGGACGTCGGCGCCCGGGCTCGACGCCGCGGCGACCCGCTTCGCGCGCGAGCTCGCGTCGGCCGGGGTCCGACCGGGCGATCGGGTCGGGCTCGCGGTGCGCAACTCCTCGCCGCACCTGGCCGCGATGTTCGGCGCATGGCGGGCCGGCGCGGCCCTCGTCCCGCTGAACCCACGGCTCACCGCGGGCGAGGTCGAGGGACTCCTCGGCCATGCGGGGGCGACCGCGCTCCTCGAGGTCGACGAGCGCGACGGCGCGTGTCGCGTCCGGCCGCTCGGGTTCCCGCGCGACCCGTCCGCGACACGCGAGGTCGCGTTCGACGGCGGCCGGCCCGTCGCCGGCTCCGAGAGCGTCGCGGTGATCGCGTACACCTCGGGGACGACCGGGCGGCCGAAGGGCGTCGTGCTCACCCACGCGAACATGCTCTGGGCCGCTGCCGCGGTGGTCCACACGCGCCGCGACGGGCCGCGCTCGGTCGCGGCCGTCGTGAGCCCGCTCTGCCACAACCCGATCTTCGTCTCGCACTACCTCGCGCGGCTGCTGAGCGGCGGTACGGTCGTGCTGGGCGCGTTCGACAGCGAGCGACTCGCGCGCGCGCTGCGGGAGCACGGCGTGACCGACCTGCCGCTCGTGCCGGCGATGGTCGGCCCGCTGCTCGCGACGGCGACCCGCGAGGACATGGAACGCCTCGCCAAGGTCACGGTCGGGAGCGCGCTCACGCCGATGGAGGTGAAGCAGGAGCTCGCGAGCCGGTGTCCCGGTGCGGAGATCCTCGAAGCCTATGGCCAGACCGAGAGCACCGACGGCCTGACGATGACCGTCGGCCGGGAGACGCTCGAGCGCCCCGGCACCGTCGGCCGCGCGCACGGGATCCTCGCGATCGGCGTGGTCGGCAAGGACGACGCCCCGCTGCCGCCGGGCGAGGCGGGCGAGATCGTCGCGCGGGGCCCGACGGTCATGCGCGGCTACCTCGACGATCCCGCGGCCACCGCCGCGACCCTGCGCGGCGGCTGGCTCCACACCGGCGACCTGGGGCGCCTCGACGGCGACGGCCACCTCTACATCACGGGCCGCCTGAAGGAGATCATCATCAGCGGCGGCGAGAACGTGAGCCCCGAGGAAGTCGAGGCGGTTCTCGCCCGCCATCCCGCGGTCGCCGAGGTCGCCGTGTTCGGCACCCCGCACGAGCGCTGGGGCGAGCAGGTGACGGCCGCGGTCGTGGCGCGGGGCGACGTCTCGCGCGAGGACCTGGCCGAGTTCGCGCGTCCGCACCTGGCCGGCTTCAAGCTGCCCCGCGCGCTCGTGCTGGTCGAGGAGCTGCCGAAGACGAGCGCGGGCAAGGTCCGCCGCGGCGAGTTGCGCGAGCGCTTCGGGCGCCCCGGTCGCTGACTCCCTTCAGGGTTCGGCGACGCGCACCGTCGCCACGTGGGCGGTCGCCGAGGAGCCGCCGGCCCGCAGCACGAGGTCGACCTCCTCGCGCACGAAGCCGACGTCGGGTGCGAGCGTCTCCTCGCCCGAGACCTCGAGATCGAGCTCGATCGTGCCGACCGGCGTCGGCACGGAGGCGCGGCCGTTCGCCGCGACCGCGAACCGGATCGCGCCGGGAAGCACCCGTCCGTCGACGGGCTCCTCGTCGAAGCCGAGCGGGGTGCGCTCGGAGACCCCCTCGAAGGGCACGACGCGCCGGATCTCGCCGTCCGCGGTGCGCAGGGTGACCGCGAGCGAGCGGTGGAAGCCGCCGCGGATCGTCTCGCCGACGACGACGGGTGTCCTCGCGAGGACGCCCGGGGGATCGAGCGGTCGCGTGCCCCCCTCGGCATCCTCGACGGCGTGGACGCGGATCTCCGCCCCGTCGTCGCTCGCGTGGAGCCGGGTCCACGAGCCGGCCTCCGAGCGCTGCTCGACGACGAAGTCCCGGCCGTCGTCCTCGACGACCCGGGTCGTGAAGGCGGAGGAGGTCTCCCGACCCCCCGCGGTCGCGACCACGCGGAACGACGCCGTCCGGCCCGCCTCGTGCGGCAGCAGCCGGCCGGCCGGGCCGTCGAACAGGGTGGTGGCGGGCGTCGCGGCGGGCGCGCCCGCCGCACCGTCTCCGCACGCGGCGAGCAGGCCGGCGAGCGCGATCGCGGCCGCGGCTCCGCGGACCTGGGCGAGTCCCGGTCTCGGCATGTGGTTTCCCTCCATGGCCGTGGTCGGAATCACGGAGCGGTTCTCCGCGCCATGCCATGCAAGACAAGGAAGCGCTCAGGGGCGAAGAGAGATCGTCGGGGTGCCGGGATCGCTTCCCATCCTTGCAGCCGGTGCGGCGCCGCCGTACCATCGGGGGCTCATGCGCGCGATCTGCTTGACCGTCGCGGCGTTCCTCCTCGCGGCCCAGGCCCAGCGAGGCGCCTCGCTCGCTGCGAGGCCGCTCGAGACGCCCTGTCCGGTCGACGGCGAGGAGTCCGCGGAGACCGTCGCGCCCTGGAGCCTCGACTCCGCTTGCCTCGACGAGCGTCCGACGGACGGCCCGGAGCCTCCGCATCGCCCTTCGATGCGGGTCGCGCGCCGTGCCCTCGACGCGCCGGCCGCACTGCGGCGCGGTCACGTGGCGCCGCGCGCGCGGCGCGGCCACCTCCTTGCCCGTCGATCCGGGCGCGACCCGTCCGACGAAGCCTTCTCCGGCAACTCCTGACCCCCCGGAGTCCGGCGGCGCGCGCCGTCGCCGATCGTCGACCAGGCCTCGCCTCTCGAGGAGGAGAATCCACCGTGTCCGGACCGAATCCGGGCCACGCGCCGCGCGTGTCCCGCTCCGCCGTCTTCGCCCACCTCGATCGCGACGTGCCCGCGGGGCTCGTCGTCTTCCTCGTCGCCACGCCGCTGTGCCTCGGGATCGCCCAGGCTTCCGGGGCACCGCTGCTTTCCGGCCTGGTCTCGGGGATCGTCGGCGGGCTCGTCGTGTCGATCATCAGCCGCTCCGCGCTCAGCGTGAGCGGCCCCGCCGCGGGGCTCGCGGTGATCGTCGCCTCGGGCATCCAGCACCTGGGCTTTCGCGGGCTGCTGCTCGCGACGATGCTCGCCGGCCTGATTCAGGTCGGCGTCGGCCTGGCGCGCTTCGGCGACGTCGCCCACTTCTTTCCGAATGCCGTGATCCGCGGGATGCTCGCCGCGATCGGGATCCTGATCGCCACGAAGCAGCTGCCGCACGCGCTCGGCTACGACCGCGCGGCGATTCTCGACGACGCGTTCGACGAAGGGATCGTCGAGGGCTTGCGCGCCGCGTTCGGCGCGGTCACCCCTGCGGCGATCGCGATCTCGGCGATCTGTGTCGCCGTCTACCTGGCCTGGCCGAGGATCCAGCGCGGCATGCTCCGGCTCGTTCCCGTGCAGCTGGTGGCCGTGGTGGTCGGCGCGGTGGCGGCGACGATCCTGCCGCGGTTGTGGTCCGGGGCGGCTCTCGGGCCCGAGCACCTCGTCGCGCTGCCGGTCTTCCGGGACCTCGGCGACGTGCGCGCCGCGCTCGTCACGCCGGACTTCTCCCGCCTGCTCGACCCGGCCGTCTGGACCGCGGCGCTCACCCTCGGCGTGGTGGCGACGATCGAGAGCCTGCTCTCGATCGAGGCGGTCGACCGGCTCGACCCCCGTCGCCGGATCTCCCCGCCCAACCGCGAGCTGGTCGCGCAAGGCACCGGGAACGTGGTCTCGGCCCTCGTCGGCGGCCTGCCCATCACCTCGGTGATCGTGCGAAGCTCGGCGAACGTGCAGGCCGGCGGCGAGACCCGCATGAGCGCCATGATCCACGGGCTCCTGCTGCTCCTCGGGCTTCTCTTCCTGCCGGGGCTCCTGAACCGCGTCCCGCTCGCCGCGCTCGCGGTCGTGCTGATCGTCGTCGGGCTGAAGCTCACGCCCGTCTCGCTCTGGCGCTCGATGTGGCGTGCCGGCCCGGCGCAGTTCGTTCCGTTCGCGGTCACGATCGCCGCGATCGTCGGCTCCGACCTCCTGAAGGGGACGATCGTCGGGCTCGCGATCGGCCTCCTCTTCGTCGTGCGGCGCCAGCAGCGGAGCGCCGTCACCGTCACGACCCAGGGAGACACGACGCTGGTCCGCTTCTCGAAGGACATGAGCTTCCTGCAGAAGGCCCGCGTCAAGGACGTCCTGCGGTCGATTCCCTCGGAAGGCACGGTGATCATCGACCGCAGCCAGGCGGACTTCGTCGACGACGACATCGAGGAACTGCTCGCGGAGTTCGAGGCGACGGCCGGAGAGCGCGGGATCGACCTCCGGGAGGAACTGCACGAGCGAGACCGGATCCGCCGGGCGGCCATCGCGGCCGGCCCTGGGCACTGAGAGGAGACTTCGTCATGGCGCAGGCCAAGCCGAGCGACGTGCTGCTGCTGAAGAACCGCGCGTGGGCCGAGGAGACGAAGGCCCGCGACGCGGGCTTCTTCGAGCGTCTCGCGGAGACCCAGGCTCCGCGTTTCCTCTGGATCGGCTGCGCGGACAGCCGCGTGCCCGCGGACGCGATCACCGGGACGCGGCCCGGCGAGATCTTCGTCCACCGCAACGTGGCGAACATGGTCGTCCACACCGACCTGAACATGCTCTCCGTGCTGTCCTACGCGGTGAACGTGCTCGAGGTGGAGCACGTGATCGTCTGCGGCCACCACGGCTGCGGCGGCGTGCGCTCGGCGATGGGCCGCAAGGACCTCGGCCTGATCAACAAGTGGCTGCGCAACATCAAGGACGTCTGCGCAGCGCACCTCGACGAGCTCGACGCGATCCCCGACCCCCGGCGGCGCGAGGACCGGCTCGTCGAGCTGAACGTCATGGCCCAGGTCCACAACCTCATGAAGACGACCATCATCCAGCGGGCCTGGAAGAAGCGCCGCTCGCCGTGGCTGCACGGCTGGGTCTACGACCTGAGCGACGGCATCCTGCAGGAGCTCGAGGCGATCGAGCCGGGGACGCCGCTCGAGTACCCCTTCGCGCTCGACGTCGAGGAGGGTGCCGACCCGGAGTGAGATCGGCGGCATCGTCCCGGCGATCGGGGCGCGTGCGCGCCGGGCCGCGGAACGAGAAAGGGCCGCCGGTCGTCCGACCGGCGGCCCTTCGTTCGCCCGGGGCGGCGAGCGCCCGCGGGGGGATCAGGCGTCGTAGTAGAGGCCGAACTCGAACGGATGCGGCCGCAGGCGCATCTGGTTCACCTCGTTCGACATCTTGTAGTCGATCCAGGTCTCGACCACGTCCTCGGTGAAGACGTCGCCCTTCAGGAGGAACTCGTGGTCCTTCTTCAGGTTCATGAGCGACTCCTCGAGCGAGGCCGGCATCGACGGGACGTCCTTCAGCTCCTCGGGGGTGAGCGAGTAGATGTCCTTGTCGAGCGGCTTCTTCGGGTCGAGCTTGCGCGCGATGCCGTCGAGGCCCGCCATCATCATGGCGGCGAAGGCCATGTAGCCGTTCGCGGTCGGATCGGGGAAGCGGACCTCGATGCGCTTCGCCTTCGGCGAGGGCGAGTACATCGGGATGCGGACCGCCGCCGAGCGGTTGCGCGACGAGTAGGCGAGGTTCACCGGGGCCTCGAAGCCGGGCACGAGGCGGCGGTAGGAGTTCGTCGTCGGGTTGGTGAAGGCCGCGAGCGCGGGGGCGTGGTGGATGATGCCCGCGATGTAGTGCATCGCGAGCTGCGACATCCCGCCGTACCCGTCGCCCGCGAAGAGCGGCTTGTCGCCCTTCCAGATCGACTGGTGGACGTGCATGCCGCTGCCGTTGTCGCCGAAGATCGGCTTCGGCATGAAGGTCGCGGTCTTGCCGTGGCGGCGCGCGACGTTCTTGACGATGTACTTGTACCACATGAGGGCGTCGCCGCACTTGACGAGCGGCAGGAAGCGGAAGTCGATCTCGGCCTGGCCGGCCGTCGCGACCTCGTGGTGCTGCTTCTCGACGCGGATGCCGACCTTCTCCATGAGCATCACCATTTCCTGGCGGATGTCCTGCATGGTGTCGGTCGGGGAAACCGGGAAGTAGCCCTCCTTGTAGCGGATCTTGTAGCCGAGGTTCAGGCTCGTCTCGTCGACGTTGGTCACCTTGCCGGTGTTCCAGCGCGCCTCGTCGGAGTCGACGTGGTAGTAGCTCTCGGCCTGGTTCGTGTCGTAGCGGACCGTGTCGAAGACGAAGAACTCGGGCTCGGGGCCGAAGAAGCAGACGTCGCCCACGCCGCTCTGCTTCAGGTAGGCCTCGGCCTTCTTCGCGATGTTGCGCGGGTCGCGGGAGTACTCCTCCTTCGTGATCGGGTCGATGATGTTGCCGATCACCGAGAGGGTGGGATCCGCGCAGAACGGGTCCATCACGACCGTGGTCGGGTCCGGCATCACGAGCATGTCCGACGCGTTGATCGGCTGCCATCCGCGGATCGAGCTGCCGTCGAAGCCGCTGCCCTCCTCGAAGATGCTCTCGTCGAACTCGCTCATCGGGATCGTGAAGTGCTGCCAGGTCCCGATGAAATCGAGAAACTTGAAGTCGACGCAGACCGCCTTGTTCTCCTTCGCGAACTTCACCGCTTCTTTGGGCGTCATCTCGGGCTACCTCTCCTTGCTTCTCGGCCGGTCGTTGTCGGGCCGCGAGCCGCGCGAGGCCGTTCGCTTCGCGGTCGCGGGTCGCTGCGGGCCCCGGGACCCTTTCCCGGGCGCTTCGACGTGCCGAACCGGTCGACGCCTGCGCATCGACCGGTTCGGCTCTCCTGCTTCTCTTGCTGAAACGGGACGGTGGAACGGGTCAGAGAGCTTCGCTTCCGCGCTCGCCGGTGCGGATCCGGACGACTTCCTCGACCGGCAGGACGAAGATCTTGCCGTCGCCGATGCGGCCGGTCCGCGCGGCCTTCTCGATCGTCTCGACCACCTTCGCGACGCTCTCGTCGGAGACGATGATCTCGAGTTTCACCTTCGGCAGGAAGTCCACGACGTATTCCGCGCCGCGGTAGAGTTCGGTGTGGCCCTTCTGCCGCCCGAACCCCTTGACCTCGGTCACGGTCAGTCCCTGGGCTCCGATGGAACTCAGGCTCTCCTTCACCTCGTCGAGCTTGAAGGGCTTGATGATGGCTTCGACTTTCTTCATGGCTCCCTCGATACGGAGTTCGTCCGGTCGGATCAACCGATCGGGCCCGCGGCCCCGGCGCCTCCCGTAACCCTCCGACTCCCCTCCGGATTCAATCCGCGACCGAGCCCAGAACGTAGGCTCGTTCGCTGTGCTGGCTCAGGTCGAGACCGGCGTATTCGTCGTCCTGGTCGGCCCTCAGCCCGACGAGCGCGTCGGTCAGCTTGAGGAGGACCCACGCTCCGGCGAAGCAGTAGGCGAGCGTCGCGACGACCGCCGCGACCTGCGTGAGCAGGAGCCCCGGGCCGCCGTGCAGGAGGCCGTCGGCCCCCGCCGCGTTCACCGCCTTGGACGCGAAGATGCCCGTCGCGATCGCGCCCCAGACACCGCCGACGCAGTGCACGCCCACGACGTCGAGCGCGTCGTCGACCCCGACCATCTCCTTCAGGCGGATGCCGTAGTAGCAGATCACGCCGCCGAGAAGTCCGATCGCGATCGCGGAGAGCGGCGTGACGAAGCCCGCGCCCGGGGTGATGGCAACGAGTCCGGCGACCGCGCCGGAGGCCGCGCCGAGAACGGTCGGCTTGCCGCGCTGCAGCCACTCGATCCCGACCCATCCGCAGGTGGCCGCCGCGGCCGCGACGTGGGTCGTCACGAAGGCGTTGGCCGCGAGTCCGTTGGCGGCGAGCGCGCTGCCGGCGTTGAAGCCGAACCAGCCGAACCACAGGAGCGCGGCCCCGACGATCGTGAACGGCAGGTTGTGCGGCGGCATCGGCTCGTGGCCGTGTCCGAGGCGCTTGCCGATCATCATCGCGGCAGCGAGCGCCGAGATGCCGGAGCTGATGTGCACGACGGTTCCGCCCGCGAAGTCGAGGGCGCCGAGTTCGCGCATCCACCCGCCCACGCCCCAGACCCAGTGCGCCATCGGGTCGTAGATGAAGGTCGCCCAGAGGAGGGTGAAGACGAGGAAGGCCTTGAACGTCATGCGCTCGGCGAAGGCGCCGGTGATGAGCGCGGGCGTGATGATCGCGAACATGCCCTGGTAGGCCATGAAGACGAGGTGCGGGATCGTCGCTGCGTAGGCCGGGTTGGGATCCTGGCCGACGCCCGCGAGGCCCAGGAAGTCCAGTCCGCCGATCCAGCCGCCGTGGGTCTCGCCGAAGGCCAGCGAGTAGCCGAACAGGATCCATTGCAGCGTGATGACCGCCATGCAGGTGAAGCTCTGCATCACGACCCCGAGCACGTTCTGGCTGCGTACGAGCCCGCCGTAGAAGAGGGCGAGGCCCGGGGCGGTCATCATCAGGACGAGGGCCGTCGAGACGAGCATCCAGGCCGTGTCGCCGGTGTCGATCTTCGCTGCCTCCTCGGCAGCCGAGGCCGTGGCCGCGCCCGCGAGCAGAATCGTCGTCGCGAGGACGGAGGCGATGGAGGCACGTCGGTGCGGAGAACCTGGCAGAAGACTCATCGGGTCGATCCCTCCCTGCGGAAGGGGGCAGCAAGCGGGATGCCGTCACCAGGCTGGCGAAAGGCCGGGAGTTTTGCCGGCACACCGGGCAGTCCCGGCGCCCGTCGATTGGGCAGTGCCCGATTTCCGGGCAGGGCGGCTCGGTCGCTCGGCGTTCAGAGCCGGAACGAACCCTCTCGACGCTCCCGCCGGCGCTGGACCGCACGGCCGAGGAGAAACCCGAGGACCCCGGTCGCGGCCGCCACGGTGAACAGCACGATCGGCTCGTCCAGCCGGGGGACCGGGGTCTCGATGCGAGCCGCCATCCGTTCCTGCATTTCGAGCAGCCGCTCCATGCGCTGTTCGAGCCCGGACCCGATCCCGGCTGCCCAGGGGGGTGGGGTGTCGCCCCGGGAGAGCTCGTCGACCCTCCATCCGAGCCGCTCGACCGCCTGCTGGAGTCCTCCCTGGGCGGGAGCGAGCAGGGATCTGCCGGCCTCGCCCGGGTGGCTGCCGGGGACGAGAGTCCCGATCGAGGCGGCGTCCGTCCGGGCCGGTGCGGCGGCGCTGGCGGAAGTTCCCCGGGGTGCGATCGACCACGCCGGTGCCGCGAGCATCGCCACGCAAAGGAGCGAGCAGACGAGCGCGAGCCGCAGTCGATCCACGGCGCCTCGTTAGGACACCGTCGCCCCCGTCGCAAACTCAGCGACGGCGTCGCAGCTCGGCGAGGATCGCGTCGCGGTCCGCGTCGAGCTCGGGCGGTGGCCGGTGCGTCGGAGGCTCGCTGCGCCCGGCGATCTTGATCGGGTTGCCCGCGACCCGGAGGCTGCCGAGCACGGGGTCGTCGAGGTCGAGGATCATCCCGCGCGCCGCGACCTGAGGATGGGCCGCGACCTGCGCGACGTCGTTCACCGGCGAGCAGGGGATCCCGGCCTCCTCGAGCACGGCCAGCCAGTCCGACGCGGTCCGCGTGCGCAGCGTGGTCTCGAGGTCTCGTCGCAGGCCGTCGGCCGCCGCCCGCCGGCGCTCCGGCGTGTCGTACCGCGGGTCGGCGACGAGTTCCTCGCGGCCGATCGCGGCACAGAGCTTCGCGAACAGGCGGTCGTTGCCGGCCGCGATCACGATCGGTGCGTCGGCTGCGTCGAACACGCCGAACGGGGCGATCCGCGGATGGCGGTCGCCGAGCGGTCCGGCGACCTCTCCGGTCGCCCCGTACACGGTCAGCGCTCCCTCGAGGATCGCGACCTGGCAGTCGAGCATCGCGACGTCGATCATGCTGCCGACGCCCGTGCGCTCGCGCTCGAAGAGCGCCGCGACCACGCCGCTGGAGAGGTAGAGCCCGGCGGCGAGGTCGCCGATCGAGACGCCCACGCGGGTGGGCGGCCCTCCGGGGTGGCCGGTGACGCTCATGACGCCGCCCATCCCCTGCACGACCATGTCGTAGGCGGGTCGGCGCGCGAGCGGCCCGGTCTGCCCGAATCCGGAGAGCGCGCCGTAGACGAGGCGCGGGAAGCGCTCGTGGAGCATCGGCCAGCCGAGCCCGAGGCGTTCCATCGTGCCGGGCCGGAAGTTCTCGACCAGCACGTCCGCGTCGCCGAGCAGGTCGAGGAAGAGCTCGCGTCCGTCGGCGGACTTCAGGTCGATCGCGATGCTCTCCTTGTCCCAGTTCACCGAGGAGAAGTAGAGCGACTTGCCGTTCTTGAACGGCCCGATCGCGCGCCCGTCGTCGCCGCCGCGCGGAGACTCGACCTTGATCACGCGCGCGCCGAGCTGCGAGAGCAGGAGCGTGCAGAACGGACCCGCGAGCACGCGGGAGAGGTCGACGACCCGGATGCCGTCGAGCGGCCGGTCTCCGGGGGCGGGCTCGCGGCGGCTCATCGGCGCTCCCTGCCGCGCCTGCCCGATCCGCGATCCGGACCGGGCCGGCGGACGGCCACGGCGAAAGTCGGGGTGACAGGATTTGAACCTGCGGCCCCTGCGTCCCGAACGCAGTGCTCTACCAGTCTGAGCTACACCCCGAAGGAATCGAAGCCCGGACCCGCGGGCGCGCACCGCGCCGGGAACCCGGACCCGCGGGATCTAGCACGGGTCGGCCCGCTCGCAACCGCCCGCGGCGCGACGCGGGCCGGCCGTCCGGTCGGGGCGGCGTGCCGCTCAGGCCCGGTGGGACTCGCGCCGCAGGCGCGTCGCGTGGAAGCCGTCGAGACCTCCCTCCTCGGGCGAGGTCCGGAGCGCCCCGTCGGGGCCGACCAGGTCGTGCGCCGCCTCCGGGAGCCATTCCCTCGCGTCCTCGCGCACGAAGCCCGGGTCGGTGGCGAGCAGCGACTCGACGACCTCCTCGTTCTCCTCCCGCAGCAGGGTGCAGGTCGCATAGACGAGCCGCCCTCCCGGCCGGACGAGGCGGGCGGCACGCCGGATCATCTTCCGCTGCAGGCCCGCGATTCGCGCGACGTCGTCCGCGGTCCGCCGCCAGCGGATCTCGGGATGGGCGCGCAGCGTGCCGAGCCCCGAGCAGGGCGCGTCGAGCAGGACGGCGTCGAACGAGGCGTCCGCGAACGGCGGGGCGAGGACGTCGGCGACGATCGCCGCGATGCGCCGGCCGTCGGTCGCCGCCCGGGCGAGCGCTGCGACGCGGCGCATGCCGGCGCGCGACCGGTCGGCCGCGACCACGATCCCGCCCGCTCCCGCGACCTCCATCGCCTCGGCCATGGCCGCGGCCTTTCCACCCGGCGCCGCGCACAGGTCGGCGATCCGCTGGCCCGGGCGTGCCCCGACCAGGTCGGCGACGAGCTGGGACGCCTCGCCCTGCGGACACGCGTGTGCGAGGCCGAGGCCGCCGCGCGCCGCTCCGGCGAGGACGATGCCGGCACGCGCGCGCGCGGTCGGCCGCGCCTCGACGCCCGCGGCCGCGAGCTCCGCGATCACCTCGTCGCGCGTGCGGCGCCGGCGATCGACGCGCAGGACGGTCGGAGCCTCGCCGCAGTTCGCTTCGAGCAGTCGCTCGGTGCGCTCGCGGCCGCGCTCGGCGAGCCACCGCTCGACCAGCCACTCCGGGTGCGACCACCGGATCGCGAGCGACCGCGCGAGGCCCTCGGACTCGGGCGGCGGCGGACGTTCGCCGCCGCGTGCCGCCGCGCGCAGTACCGCGTTCGCGAAGGCGGCGCCCCCCGCGCCGGCCGCCGCCTTCGCGAGTTCGACGCTCGCGTCGACGGCCGCGTGCGCCGGGATCCGGTCGAGTCGCGTCAGCTGGAAGAGCCCGAGCCGCAGCGCCGCCCGCACGGGAGGGTCGAGCCGGTCGAGCGGCCGTCGCGACAGCCCGGCGAGCGTCCAGTCGAGCCGCCCCTGCCACGCGATCGTTCCGTACACGAGCCGGACGAAGAGGGCGGCCTCCCGCGGCTCCATCTCGCCCCGCGCGAGGGTCTGGCCGACGAGCGCGTCGCAGAACGCGCCGCGCTCCACCCGCTCGAGCACCGCGGCCGCGCGGCTGCGCGCGTCGAGCGGGGGCATGGCTCAGGCGCCGAGGCGCTCGCCCGTGGCGAGCCGCGCCCCGCGGGCCCAGTCCGCGGCCGGCATGCGCCGCTTGCCCGCCTCCTGCACCTCGAGCAGCCGCAGCGTACCCGCGCCGGTCGCCACGGCAGGGCCGTCCGCGTCGAGCGCGAGCACGGTGCCGGGCGTCGCCGCCGTCGCGCCGTGCTCGACGCGCGCGCGCCAGAGCTTGAGCGGCTTGCCGGCCCGCTCGGTGACGGCCGCGGGCCAGGGCGCGAAGGCCCGGGTCGCCCGCTCGATCGCGTCCGCGGGACGGCTCCAGTCGACCCGTCCGTCCTCGCGCCGGACGAGACCGGCATGGGTCACGAGTGCCGGATCCTGCGGCTCGGCGCGCAGCGTGCCCGCGCGCCACGCGACGAGCGCGTCGGCGAGGGCGCGCGCGCCGAGGTCGGCGAGCCGCGCCTCGAGCCCACCCCCGTCGTCGTCGGGTCGGATCGGCGTCGTCGCGCGCCAGAGCACGTCGCCCGCGTCCATCTCGAGCACCATCCGCATGATCGTGACGCCGGTCTCGCGGTCGCCCTCGAGGATCGCGCGGGTGATCGGGTCCGCGCCGCGCCAGCGCGGGAGCAGCGAGGCATGGACGTTCACGCAGCCGAAGCGGGGCGCGTCGAGCGCCTCCTGCGGCAGGATGCGGCCGTAGGCCGCGACCACGGCGAGGTCGGGGGCGAGCGCGCGCAGAGACGCCGCCGCGCTGCCGTCCTTCCAACTCCGTGGCTGCTCCACCGGGAGCCCGTGCTCGGCGGCGAGCCGCTTGACCGGGGGGGCGACCGTCGCGAGTCCCCGACCGCTCTGCGCGTCCGGCCGGGAGAAGACGCCGACCACGCGATCGGGCCCGGCGAGCAGCCCGCGCAGGATCGTCGCCGCGAAGTCGGGCGTGCCCAGGAAGGCGATGCGCAGCGGCGGCGGCGGCAGCGGCGCGAGCGGGGTCAAGCCGACTCGCCGGCGGATCGCTCGGGGGCGATCGGCCGTCCCTCGCGCAGCGCCTTCTTCACGCGGCGCGAGTACATCTCCCGCTTCAGCCGGCTCAGGTGGTCGATGAAGAGCGTGCCCTCGAGGTGGTCGATCTCGTGCTGCAGCACCACCGCGAGCAGACCGTCGGCCTCCAGCGAGACCTCGCGCTGCTCGGTGTCCCAGCCCTTCACGAGCACGCGCGCGGCCCGCTTCACCTCGGCGCGGAAGTCCACGACCGACAGGCAGCCTTCCTCGAACACCGACTCGCCCTCGGCCTCGACGATCTCGGGGTTCACGATGCGGAGCAGGTGCTTGCCGCGCTCGACTTCCTCGTCGTCGTCGACGCCCACGTCCACGACGACGATCCGCTGCGGCAGCCCGACCTGCGGTGCGGCGAGACCGATGCCCGGCGCCGCGTACATCGTGTGGACCATGTCGTCGATCCACGAGACCGTGCGGCCGTCGATGTTCTCGACGGGCTTCGCGACGTTCTTCAGCGAGGGCTCGGGATACGTGAGGATGCGTCGGATCGCCATGGGCGCTGCCGGCGCGGCGCGACGCGGGTCGAAGCGGCGCCGCAGGACGAGGTCATAACATGCTGCTCGGATCCACATCAACGAGGACGCGGACGGGCGAGCCCCTCCCCGACGAGGCTTCCTCGATCGCCGGCCGAGCAGCGGCGAGCAGGCGCGCCACGCCGCGGGGCTCCCGCGCCTTCGCGAGCAATTGGTGGCGATGGCGTCCGCGCAGGCGCTCGATCGGCGCCGGCGCGGGGCCCAGCACCTCGATCCCGCCCGCGGGCGGGCCGACCTCGAGGGCGGCGCTGCGCAGTCGCGCGCCGAGGCGATCGGCGCGGCGCTCCACCTCCGCCTCGTCGCCCTCGAGGACGACGCGCAGCAGCCGGCCGAAGGGCGGGTAGCCGAGTTCGCGGCGGGCGCGGAGTTCCGACGCGGCGAAGGCGCGGAAGTCGTGGCTCTTCGCCGCGACCAGGCTCGGGTGCTCGGGCTGACGGGTCTGCACCAGGACTCGACCGGGCTTCGCGCCGCGGCCGGCGCGACCGGCCACCTGGGCGATCAGCTGGAAGGTGCGCTCCGCCGCGCGGAAGTCCGGGAAGTTGAGCGACGCGTCGGCGAGCACGACGCCGATCAGCGTCACCCCCGGCGCGTCGTGGCCCTTGGCGACCATCTGGGTCCCGACGAGGACGTCGAGCGCGCCGTCGCGCCAGGCGGCGAGCGTGCGTCGCACGAACCCGGCGTCGACCGCCGTGTCGCGGTCGAGGCGCGCGATCCTCGCCGCGGGCAGGAGCGCCCGCGCCGCGGCTTCGACCTGCTCGGTGCCGAAGCTGCGCGCCGCGAGCGGGGTGCCGCAGCGCGGGCAGGCCGAGGCGGGGCGGCGGGCGTGTCCGCAGTGATGGCAGACGGCTGCGCGATGCGCGCGGTGGACCGTCAGGCTCACGCTGCAGTCGGGGCAGGTCTCGACCTCGCCGCAAGCCTCGCACTGCACGAAGCGGTCGAATCCGCGACGGTTCAGGAACAGCACCGACTGCTCGCCCGCGCGGTAGGTCTCGACGAGCGCGCGCTCGAGCGCGGCCGAGAGCACGAGCGGCGCGCGGCGCGGCGGCCCGCCCGCGGCGGGTGCGGGATCCGGCCGGAAGGGCTCGACGCGGAGGTCGACGAGATCGACCGACGGCATCGTGGCGAGGTTCGCGCGACTCGCGAGCTCGACGAGGCGGTAGCGCCCGTCGCTCGCCGCCTGCCAGCTCTCGAGCGACGGGGTCGCCGACGCGAGCACGACCGGGCAGCCCTCGAGCTTCGCGCGCATGACCGCGACGTCGCGCCCCTGGTAGCGCGGCGACTCCTCCTGCTTCCACGCGGCATCGTGCTCCTCGTCGACGACGACGAGCCCCAGCTCGCGCAGCGGCGCGAACACCGCCGAACGCGCGCCGATCGCGACGCGCCGACGCCCGCTCGCGAGGTCCCGCCAAGCGTCCGCGCGTTCCGCGTCGGACAGGCCGCTGTGCAGGACCGCGGTGGTCGCGCCGAAGCGGCGCGTCGCCTGCACGACGAGCTGGTGGGTGAGTCCGATCTCGGGCACCAGCAGGAGCACGCTGCGACCGCGGGCGAGGGTCGCCTCGGCCGCGCGCAGGTAGACCTCGGTCTTGCCGCTGCCGGTCACGCCGAACAGCAGGATCGGCGCGAACTCCCCGGTCGCGGACTCGATCTCCTGCACGGCGCGCGCCTGCTCCGGGTGGAGATCGACGCGCTCGGTCGTCTTCGGGTCGCGGCGGGTCTCGTCGCCGACGTCCCCGGGCGCGACCGCGGGCGCGCCGTCTCCCGTGCGCCGCTCGTCGTGCCGCAGGAGCCCGCGCCGCACCATCCCCTCGGCGATGCGGCGCCCCCCGGGAATGCGGGCCTCGATCTCCGCGGCCCCGACGGGATGCGGAGCCCGCGCGGCCACGTAGTCCCACACGCGTCGTTGCGCCTTCGCTCTTCGGGACGGCTCGCCCGGGCCGTCGGGTGCGGTCGCGTACCATGCGCCGGCGGGGCGTCGGGAGACGTCCACGTCGACCACCTCGACGCGCCCCCCCGCCGCGAGTCGTCGGAGCGCGGTCGCGACGCCTCCGCCCATCTCCTGGCGCAGCACCTCGACGTCGAGGCCGCCTGCCGGAAGCCGGGCCAGGATCCGCGCATCGAGCGAACCCGGCGCCGGATCGGCCCCGACCCCTGGTGCCCCGGGGGCGCCGACGAGTCGGGCGACGCGCCGCCTTCGCCCCCGGACGGAGGGCGGCAGCAGGGCCCGGAGCAGCATCGCGTGCGGGGCAGCGTAGTACCTCGCCGCCCACGCGGCGAGGTCGAGCAGGGGGCCGGGGACCGCGGCGTCGTCGATCCGCCGCTCCACCTTGCGGAGGCCCCTCGGCGCGGGCGCGCCGGCCCGCCCCAGGACGACCCCCGTGACGCGCCGCGTCCCGAGAGGCACGACGACCAGCGTCCCCGGGGCGGCGGATCCTTCGAGCCCCGCCGGCAGTTCGTAGGTCAGGCGTGAGGGGGCCCGCCCCCCTTCGGCGAGAGCCACCTCGACCAGGTGCTCCCCGGCGGCTGCGGCGGGGTCGTTCGGCACGTCGGACATCGTCGCGCCGACACTAGCGTCCCCGCGGTTCGGGCGTCGAGGGGCGCGCCCCCTATGAGGTTTGCAGGCGAGATCCGACCCGTGCTAGCGCGACACGGGGTGGTGCGGTCGGGATGCCGGGCGGCGTCCCGTGGGGGCTGGGGACCGCGCCCGGTGGAGGGGAGCTTCGGGATGGAGGTCGGACCTGGCTCGACCGCACTGTCGCGTCCGTTTGCGGCCGTCTTGCGGCGCTTCAAGTCCCTGGGGCGCGACTCGTTCCTCGCCCTGGACATCGGTTCCAACGCACTGAAGGCGATCGAGGTCCGGGGGCCGGGAACCGATCCCGAGGTCGTCGCCGTGGGCTCGATCCCGCTCGGCGAGGGCATGCTCGTCAACAACACGCTCGTCGACCCCGAGGGCGTGGCCCGCCTGATCGTCGACGTGCGCAAGCGCAGCAAGATGACCGCTCGATCGGCCATCACCGCGGTGCCCGGGCCGGCGGTCATCGTGAAGAAGGTGAGTTTCCGGCCGGGCCCCGACGACGACATCGACGCGCTGGTGATGATCGAGGCCGCCAACTTCATCCCCGAGAACATGGAAAACGTGAACCTCGACTTCCAGGTCGTGCGCGCCGACGGAAACGACGTCGACGCGCTCCTGGTCGCGGTTCGCAAGGACATTCTCGCGGGCTTCATCACCGCGGTCGAGGATGCCGAACTGGACCTGCGCATCGTCGACGTGGACAGCTTCGCGCTCGAGAACGTCTACGAGCTGAACTACCAGCCGACCGCCGAGGACGTCGTCGGCCTGGTCGACATCGGCGCCCGCTACTCCACGGTGAACATCGTGAAGGGCGGCCTCTCGACGACCACGGGCGACGTCCCGGCCGGCGGCAACATGGTGACCGACGCCCTGGTCCGCCTGGGCGGGATGAGCCCGCTCGAAGCCCGCCGCGCGATCTCCGGCGAGGCTCCCGACGACCGGATCCGCGGCATCGTCGCCGATGCTTCGGCCCAGCTCGCGGACTCGATCGGGGACTTCGTGAGCTTCCTGTCCCGGACCGGCGCGAGCGACCTCCCCGTGCGCACGATCTACGTGGGCGGCGGCGGCGCACTCATCCCCGGCGTCGTCGACCGGCTCGCCTCGAACCTCGAGGTTCCGGTCGAGACGCTCGACCCGTTCCGCCGCGTCCGGCTCGGGCCGAACGTCGACCCGGTCGAGCTCGAGGGCATCGCCCCCCTGTTCGCGGTGGCCATGGGACTCGCCACCCGCCGTCCGGGGGACGAATGATCCACATCAACCTGGTGCCGCGCGAGACCGCGCGCCGTCAGGCCGCGTGGCTCCGGTATCGCAACTACGTCGCCATCCTGCTGCTCGCGTCCGCGACCCTGCTGCTGGGGGTCGAGTCGTGGACGCGCCGGTGGGCCAACGAGATGGACGTCGAGGTCGAAACCTACCAGACGCAGCTCTCCGAACTCTCCCGCCGCCACCAGGAAGCGAAGCAGCTCGAGAAGCGACGGGCGAACCTGCAGGTGAAGCTCGCGACGATCGGCGTCCTCGAGCGCCAGCGTCGCGGCCCCGCGCACGCTCTCGAAGACCTCGCCGACGCGGCGCCCGAGCGCCTCTGGCTGGTCGAGATGAAGGAAGCCGGCGGCAACGCCTCGATCGTCGGCAAGGGGCTCGACAACCAGACGATCGCGGAATTCATGCGTCGTCTCGCCTCGTCCGACTATTTCTCGAACGTCGACCTGGTCGAGGCGAAGCAGATCGAGGAGGGCCAGGCGAAACTCAAGCAGTTCACGATCAGCGCGCGCGTGGACTATTCGGGGCGGGCGGCCGTGCAGGCGGCCGCCCGGAGGCGGCCGCCCGGAGCGCCGGGGGCCGCGGCGGCGCCCGGCTCCGACCAG
>Ga0075471_10000928_pt1 | contig 18496 bp, 18 predicted proteins | sample DEB19_08_DNA_2_FD_74787 | JGI IMG/M metagenome (GOLD analysis project Ga0075471, IMG submission 74787) | Aqueous microbial communities from the Delaware River and Bay under freshwater to marine salinity gradient to study organic matter... | ecosystem: Environmental > Aquatic > Marine > Coastal ... | reverse complement strand
AGGATCGTGTCCCACGCGCTGGTGAGAGTTACATGCGCGAATTCAAAGCTCTGAGCCTCGGATCGATGAAGCTGCCAGCAGGCCGTGGCCTGCTCACGCTGAAGGCACTCGATATCCCTGGTCAAACCGTGGCGGAGGTGCGTCGTGTGACGTTGACCTTGAAACATTGAGCCGAATCAAGACTTCGTTGAACTGATGAAGACCACCCGTCGCCGCCTTCTCGCCGGACTTCCGGCTTTCAGTTGGATCCACGCTCAGGCTGAGGAATCAAAACCACTCGAACACATCGTCTTTGGTTCCTGCCTCGATACGCATGAGCATCCCATGCTCGACCGAACGCTTTTGCTGCCGCGTGATCTATTCATCTTCATGGGAGATAACGTGTATGCCGATCAAGGCGGCATTCCCCTGATGCGGGAGAAGTATGCGCGGCTCAAAAACAGCCGCTTCTTTCGTGGATTGGTCAACAAGCCTATTCTGGCCACTTGGGACGATCACGACTTTGGTTTGAATGACGGTGGCAGCGATTATTCGCAGAAAAAGGAGGCGCAGGTCGAGTTTTGGAACTGGCTCGATGAGCCGATGGATTCACCGCGTCGCAAACAAGAAGGCGTTTATCATGCGCAGAATTTCGGGCCGTCTGGGAAGCGTGTGCAGATCATCCTGCTCGACACCCGCTACTTTCGTAGCCCGCTGAAGAAAGTGTCAAAGGACAAAGCCATGCTTGGTGGCACTTCGGTGCCCACGGACGATGAAATGACCACCCTTCTCGGCGCGACGCAGTGGGCGTGGCTCGAGAAAGTGCTCCGGGAGCCTGCCGAAATAAAAATCGTTGTCTCCAGCATTCAATTCGCTCCCGAAGCGCATGGCGGTGAATGCTGGGCCAATTTCCCCCACGAGCAAAAACGCCTGCTTTCCCTCCTCAAAGGCCACAAAGCCCTCATTTTGAGCGGAGACCGTCATTGGTGCGAGTTTTCAAACAATGGCGTGCTCGACTTCACCTCCAGTTCGATGACGCAAAGGCATCCTCGTGGCACGCCAACGCCTAACGTGCGTCGCATTGTGCCGAAGACCTATCATCTGCCTAACGTGGGGCTTTTAAAAATCGACTGGAATGCGCAGGCCATTACCGCTCAAATCTTTGGCGAAGCTCCCGAAGCTCAGATCGAGCTCAGTTTGCGGTTTGGCGACCTCCTCGTTTGATTCGTCATTCGACATTCCACATTCGTCATCCATCTTCCGGCCCATGGCGAAAGATCTCGAACCTCGCATACCAGTCCTGCCCACGCTTATGACGGCGGGGAATATCCTTTGCGGCTTCATCGCCATTCTACAAATCTTTGATGGACGCCATCTCGACGAGAATCTGCATTATCACTACGCCATCCTGCTGATTCTAGTGGCCTGCTTGTTTGATGCATTGGATGGTCGTGTAGCGAGGATGAGCGGCAGCGAGAGTCCTTTCGGACGTGAGTTGGACTCGCTGGCGGACATTGTGAGCTTTGGTATGGCCCCGGCACTGCTGGTGCATGACATCGTTTTGAAGGAATTGGACACGCCCAAGGGCATTGGCCTGCTCATCTCATGCGTCTATCTTGTTTGCGGAGCCATGCGTCTTGCTCGCTTCAACTGCTTGGCGGCGGCGGATGTGAAGTGCAGCAGCAAAAGCTTCCGTGGTTGCCCCATCCCAGCCGCTGCGGGAGTAATCTCATCCCTGACCCTGCTGCTGCTGTGGTTTGACAGCAACGAGCGTGAGATTGGCAATTGGAAGTACGCTCTTGCCGGACTTATGGTACTGCTGAGCTACCTGATGGTGAGCAGTCTGGAGTACCCCAGCTTCAAGGCGGTCAATTGGCGCACGAAGCGTTCGTTTCATTGGGTGTTGATGAGCATTTTCATCATCGCCTTCACGGTGATGAATTGGCAGTGGATGCCTTCGGTCATTTTTGTCAGCTATCTGCTCTACGGTCTCGCTCGTCCTTGGGTGAGCCGCAAGTGGCGGCAGGAGATTGAGATCGAGCCAGAGCTACCGGACACGGATAACATTGATGAAAATGCCGCTCTTTCGGGCAGCGAGGACGAACTGGATGCCACGCGTTTGATGGATGTGGGGCGGGGTCGTGTGTGATTCTGATGAAATTCACTTCACAGTTTCGTCGCTTGCGTTAAACGAGGGCAGACATGGCCGATTTTTACCAGCACGCCCGCGTTCCAACGTTGCATCACCTAGCGCATGCAGACGCAGCGCTTCGTGAGGAGGAGTTGCGTGAATGGAGCGTGCAAAAACCTGTGATCCTGCTGCTGCCCGCCTTGTATGCCGAATGCGAACGCCCAGCGCTGCCCCTGATTCTCGAGCGTGCTGCCGACCTGCCGTATGTGAGCGAGATTATCCTGAGCATGAATGGCATGGATGCCTCGCAGCATGAACTGGCGTTGGAGCTCTGCCGCCGCACACTTCGCGGAAAACCGGCCCGGATCATCTGGAATGACAGTCCGGAAATGAGCCATGTCTTTGAGCTCATGGAGCAGGCGGATCTCCCCGGTTATCTTGCCGGAAAAGGCACCAATATCTGGATGGGAGTTCTCGAACTGCATTCGCGTGGCTTTGATGGAATCGTTGCAAGCCATGATACCGATATTCTGAACTACAGCCGTGACATGATCTGGCGCCTTTGCTACCCGCTGATGCATCCGCGCATGGGCTATCGCTTCGCCAAAGGTTACTACAGTCGAGTGGCAGAGCGTTTGTATGGCAGGGTCACGCGCCTGCTCATCTTTCCTTTGATACAGGCCTGCCGGGATGTGTTGGGTTCGAAGCCGTTGCTGGAGCATTTGGAGAGTTTCCGTTACCCGCTGAGTGGAGAGTTTGCCGCCGACATGTCGGCCATCAATAGCTTTTCGCTGCCCGGAGGATGGGGGCTTGAGATTGCCACCATGTGTGAAACGCATCACAAGATGCCGGTCAGCGAAGTTTGCCAAGTGGACCTAGGTTTCCATTTTGAGCACCGTCACCGTAGTCTGAATCCTAGCAAGGCAGGGCTGCGCGAGCCCGGGCTTGTCACTGCTGCTGCGGATGTGGCTCGGTGTCTTGCTTGGCAGGTGCTTAGAGACTGTGAGCCCAAGAGTGTCGAAGAGATGCTGCGGGTGATCGTTGCCCGCTACCACATCCGTGCGACTGAATGGCTCGCTCGCTTTGAACATGTGGCGCTGCTGAACGGTTTGGAGCATGATCCGGCAGAGGAAACATCTGCGGTGAATGCCTTTGGCCATGCCTTGGAGCAACTGCTTAAGACTGCGGCAGTGGAAGGACTGCGCGTGCCTGCCATGCGGCCGCCTGTGCGCAGCGTGCTTCAGCGCATCCCGGAAGTCGGAAAACGGATCGAAGCCGCCACGACGATCGTGTGAGCATGGTTTATCGACTCGTTGCAAGGCATGGGAGCTTGATGCCGTTCGTTCAACACTCATGAACCGATTCTTTTTCGCCTCACTCTTTCTTTTTACCGTTCCGGTCTTGGCCGCTCCCCAAGATGATCAATATACCCTTGGCCCGGATTCGCAGATCCAAAAGAGCGTGCCTCAGGGCAAGGTGATCCAGATGCCCGCTTGGACGAACTCGAAAATCTACCCTGGCACAACGCGTGATTGGTGGATCTACGTGCCCGCCCAATACAAGGCCGAGCAACCCGCGAATGTGATGGTGTTCTGTGACGGTGGCGGCTTCGTAAAGCTGGATGGCCCGTTCCGAGTTCCTGTGGTTTTCGACAACCTGATCGCCAAAGGCCAGATGCCAGTGACGATTGGCATTTTCATCAACCCCGGCGCATTTCCGACTTCCAATCCGAAGGATAAGCCGCGCAGCAACCGCAGCTTCGAGTATGACTCACTAGGTGATCTGCATGCGCGTTTTTTGATTGAGGAAATTTTTCCGGAGGTGGCGAAGAGCTATAAAATTACCTCCGACCCGGAAGGCCGTGCGATCTGCGGGAATAGCAGTGGTGGCATTTGTGCCTTTACGGTCGCATGGGAACGTCCAGATGCCTTCCGCAGGGTCGTGAGTCACATCGGCAGCTTCACGAATATTCGCGGTGGGCATGTTTATCCCGCCTTAATCCGGAAAGCGGAAAAAAAGCCACTTAAAGTTTTTCTTCAAGAGGGCAGCAACGATCTCGATAACCAGTTTGGCAACTGGCCGCTGGCCAACCAGGACATGGCTGCCGCGTTGAAGTTTGCTGGCTATGACTACCAGTTTGTCATGGGGGAAGGCACCCACAATGTCAAACACGGCGGTGCCTTGTTGCCGGAAACGCTTCGCTGGCTGTGGAAAAAGTAATCGCTGTCGCTGACCTGTTCACATTTGAATCCCTCTCTGCATGAAACACACGCTTTTTGCTTTTGCCCTGATCACAGGCATCCTCGCTGCCCAAGATACGTCGCTACATGAATACCTCAGCGATGATCAGCCATGGAAGGAGGTTGCCGGTGGGTTTGCGTTCACGGACGGGCTTTGCTGCGATGCGGAAGGTCATTTGTTCTTCACCGATGTGAAGGCAGGGAAGGGAATTTACAAACTCAACACTGCAACGGGACAAACGGAGCTTTTCCTCGATGGTTTGCCAGGTATCAGCGGGCTGCAAATCGGGCCTGATGGCCGCTTTTATGCCTGTCACAATAAGGAGCAGCGCATCATTGCCATCACCATGAAAGGTGAGGTGGAGGTGCTTCTCACCGGCGTGAAATGCAATGATCTTGTCGTGAGCAAAGCGGGCCATGTTTATTTTACCGAGACGCCGACGCTGAGTGTGCATCTCATCACCCAGAACAAGAAGCACCTCATTGTCGACGAGGGACATGTGCAGAAGCCGAACGGCATCACGCTGTCTCCAGACGAGCGCACGCTGGTCGTTTCCGAGCATGGTGGTAAGCATGTCTGGGCATGGCGAATCGAAGACGATGGCACGTTGAGCGCAGGGGCACCTTATATGACCCTTTGGCTGCCGGTGGGTAAGGAAACCGCCAGCGGCGATGGAGCCACGACGGAGTCGAAAGGTCGCTTTTTTGTCACAAGCGAGCTCGGTGTTCAGATCTTTGATCCTGCGGGTCGGCTAGCTGGCATCATTGCTAAGCCCACGCGGCAATCGAAAGTGGTCAGCGTTGAGTTTGCCGGAAAGGACCATTCCACGCTGTTTGTTGCTGCAGGTGAAAAGATTTTCGCGCGACAGCTCAAGGTCACCGGCTACTTTCGCTAAGCGTGAAAGCAGCTTTCGACTTCTTGGAGCCTCAGGGCCTCGTCTTCGTCGGTCTTGGTGTCTTTGCGGTCATGTTTGTCAGGCAGCGTCAGAGGTTGTTGGCTGCTTTCGCTGTTTTTTTGTGGCTCATCACAGGTCTGGTGAGTTGCACCCCCTTTGCGAGTTGGCTCATTTTCAGGATCGAGCGGCCATGGAAGCCAGTTAAATTGGACTCTCTTGAGGTCTGCGATGCCGTCGTTTGCCTCGGTGGTGGTTTGGAGCCTTCCCGATTGGAACCCACAGGTCTTCGCACCAAGGGTGGCGCGGATCGCTTGTTTTGTGCATTGGAAATGACTCGTCAGGGCAAAGCCAAGGCTCTAGTGCTCGGCGGAGGGGGCTTTCGTTTTCATGACGAGCGTGGGTCCGAGGCCGAAGCTGGCATGGCTTGGATCAAGGCGTGGAAACTCACGGATGCGCCGCTACACAGCCTCGGCATTTGCAATGACACGCACGACGAGGCGCTCAAAACGGCGGCTCTGGCCACGCAGCAAGGCTGGAAGCGCATCGCTCTCGTCACCTCTGCTTATCATATGACGCGTTCGAAGTCCACGTTTGAGAAAGCAGGCCTCCGAGTCGTGCCGGTGCCGTGCAACTATGTGAGTCAGCAGATGCGTCAGGAGCAGTCTTACTGGTTCAAGACACCCGATGTGACGGGTTACGGCTATGCGGAAGCTTGGATGCACGAGGTCGTCGGTGAGTGGGTGTATCGCTGGCGGGGTTGGATCGAGTAGCAAAACGCGATGGCGAAGCCGCAGGAGGTTGTTATGATCCACTTGCTATGCCCAACGACGACTCTCCCTCCACTTCGACCACTGCGGAAACACTTCTCTGGAGCGGTCACACCTCACAGTGGGCCCACTTGGGTTTCTACTCTCTTTGCGTCATCCTCGCTGTTTTCATCGTGGTGTTTGCCACGTTGTTCGCCTTGCCCACCGCGGGCCTCACTTATTTGACGCTCATCATTCCTTTGATCCTGTGGATGGTGCGATGGTGGGTGACGAAGTGCACAACTTATGAGCTCACGACCCAGCGTTTGCGCATTCGCAGCGGTGTGTTGAATCGTCGTCTGGATGAGCTGGAGCTCTATCGGGTGAAGGATTATGCGATGGAGCAACCGCTGTTCTTGCGCCTTGTCGGGCTTGGGAATCTCACGATCATCACTTCTGATGCCACCAACCCTCAGGTGGTGATCCAGGCGATTCATGATGTTGAAAAAGTTCGTGAGAAGCTCCGCACTGCGGTGCAGAGCGAACGTGACCGCAAACGCGTCCGACAGCTGGATGTGGATAGCCATGACGAGCATGGAACGGCGCTGAACTGAGCTTGGAATCAGTCCAAAAAATGGCCGAACCATGTGAGTGGCCCGGCCGTTTTTTTTGAGCAAGGATCAGGCGTTGTAGCCGCTCTCGCCGTGTTCGGCGAGGTCAAGCCCTTGATTTTCCTGCTCTGCATCGACGCGCAGGCCGATGGTGGCCCCTATGATTTTCAGCAGCACCACGCTCACCACTCCGGAGAGCACGATGGTGTAAAGAGATGCAAGCAGCTGAGTTGTGAGCTGGCTGGCCATCGTCATGCCATCGGCATATCCCAGCCCGCCAAACGTGGGAGAAGCAAAAATGGCCACAAGGATTGTACCGATGAAACCTCCCACACCATGCACGCCAAAGACATCCAGCGAGTCGTCATACTTGAGCTTTTGCTTCACTTTGGCGCAGAAAAACCAACATACGAGGGCGCTGATGCTTCCAATGCAGATGGCTCCGATAGGACCCACTTTGCCGGAGGCAGGTGTGATGGCTGCGAGACCGGCGATGGAGCCAGTGGCAATGCCTAGAGCGCTTGGCTTGCCAACCTTGATTTTCTCAATGATAGACCAGACGACGCACGCTGCGCTCGCGGAGAGGTGGGTGACGACGACAGTCATTGCGGCGCTGCCGTTGGCAGCCACTTGGCTGCCTCCGTTGAAGCCAAACCAGCCCACCCAGAGCATGCCGGCCCCGGCAATGGTGAAAGGGAGGTTGTGTGGCATCATCTGTTGTTGTGGAAAGCCTTTGCGCGGGCCTACCATGATGCAGGCCACGAGGGCAGCTACACCGGCTGTAATGTGCACGACAATGCCGCCAGCGAGGTCAATCACGTTTTTGAGGCCAAAGAACTCCATTTTGTGCCACACACCCCAGCAGGTGGGAGCATACACTAGCAGGCTCCAAAGAGTGCTGAAGACCATGATGGCGCTGAACTTCATGCGCTCGGCAAAAGCGCCGATGAAAAGACCAGGTGTGATCAGGAAGAACATCATCTGGTAGGCAAACCAAAGGTGCTCCGGTATATTGGGATAAGCTGCGTAGGTGCTGGTGGGGGTCACTCCCTTAAGGAAGATCTTATCGAGGGTGCCGATACATCCGCCATCGCCTGTGAAGCTGAGTGAGTAACCGCAGACAAGCCATACGAGGCTCAGCACTGCCGTCAGGGCAAAACATTGCATGAAGATTGAAAGCACGTTCTTGGTGCGCACGAGGCCTGCGTAAAACAGTGCGAGGCCGGGGATCATCATGAAGAGCACGAGAGCGGTGGAGGTCAGCAGCCAGGCAGTGTCTCCGCTCTGGATGGTGGTGGTAGTTTCAGCGGCATGCAACGACGTGGAAGCATAGCAAAGCGCAGCACACGCTGTGTAATACAGCTTGTTGCCACGCCCGCGACGCGTAAGCGCAGGGTGGATCATGGTTGGTTGAGGTGGTTGGCTGGTTGGTGCCGTTTTGCAGAGGGTTGGTCGCAAAGATGGCAGATTCATGTAAGCAGTTATCATGCCGAATTTGCGGGTATATGTTCTTCAGCTAAAGACGGTGATCGGCTGCAGCCTCGTTCCTTGCATCGCCACCATGAGACTGTCCCGCCATACCGACTCAGACAGGGCTTTATCACAGCCCGCCTAAGCTCAGATCATCCCTGTGGTTGTCTCGCTTTGGACGAGACCGAACTCTAGTGCAGCACTGATGTCGCGATCTCATTCCACAGTTGGTCGATCGCTTTGGGTCCGTGCGAAGGCTTTTCGGCCTTCGAGAACCAATAATCGGCATTCCATTGATCGCCCTCGATGACATGCAGAAGCGCGTGAATCCACGATCCCATCTGGGTGTGAATATCTTGGGCGATGTTGTGAGCGGAGTCCCAATCGCCGTTTTTGATCTGCCACAAGGCCTGTGCCTCGGGTGAGAGTTTCGACGGGTCTTTGAGGGCGATGAGTTCGGCGGGTGTCATGGTAGATAATGACGCATGAATGACGAAGTTGTTTAGCCTTCGTCATTGGGGTTTCATCACTGCCGTGAAGCGGTTCAGTCTTCTGGCATCGGGCGGCCCTTGGTCTCGGGGAGGAAAGCAAGAGCGACGAGCCCCAGGAGGAAGATGGCGCTCATGTAGGTGCAGGCCGTGCGGAAGGCATCAAGCTTCGCTTCGGGCGTGGTAGCGCCGGCTTTCAGGGCGGCCTGCAAGCTGCCAAGAGTGAAAGGACCGCTGGCAGCCACAAAACGGCCAACGTTGTAGCAGAAGCTTGTGCCGGTGCTGCGCAGACTGGTGGGGAAGAGCTCAGGCAGATAGATGGCAAAACCGGCAAATAGGGCGAGCTGGCAAGCTCCCATCACAGCGCTCATCCAGATGTCCCCACGACCATTGAAGAACTGGAAGAAGCCAACCGTGGCGATCATGGCGGCGACGTAGGCGATGGCGAAGGCGGGCTTGCGGCCGCGGCCCTGCGCAATCTTCGTCATGAGCAGCATGCCAAAGAAGGCACCTAGATTTTGCACGATCGAGTTCACGCCGATCCAGTAGGTCTTCTCACCCGCGATCTTTTCCGGAGCCACGCCTTCGGCTTTCAGGGAGCGCTCCATCACATCTCCAACCAGTTCAGGGCTGAAGAATCCGATGCCCCACAGGCCAATCACACCCGCCACGCAGAGCACCATGCCGAGGAGGGCAGACTTTCTCCAGCGCACATCACCTAAGAGTGAAGAATAGGAGCCAAACTTCACTCCAGCCGCTTTGCCGGCCGCACGTGCTTTGACCCACTTCTCCGGTTCCTTGAGGCGGATCTGGATGAAGACACAAAGGAAAGCGGGGAGTGCTCCGACGAGGAACATATACTTCCATGCGGTCCCGGGCTCGATGACCTTGGAAGCCTCCAAGCTTCCCATATACATGCTTGTGATACCTGCTGCGATGTTTCCAACCGCCGAAAGCGCTTGCAAGGTGCCTAGTGCACCGGCTCGAGCTGTGTCAGGCAACGTATCCGCCACCAAAGCCACAGCGAGTCCAAACACTCCACCAACGCCAAGACCGGTCAGGAAACGATAGATCGCAAAGTCGATCCATCCCTTGGAAAAGGCTGAGAGGCCGGTGCAGACGGAGTAGATGAGCACGGTGAGCGTGAGGGTTTTGGCTCGACCGATGCGATCGCCTACCGAGCCAAAGATAAGCCCTCCGGTGGCCCAGCCAGCGACAAAGATGGAGGTCGCATAGCCGCCGTATTTGATAGCATCCATCTCCGGCGGCAGCAGCGCTTTCATGGCCGAATTACGGGCCAGAAGGAAAAGTTGCTGGTCTAGGCAGTCAAACAACCACGCCAACGAGGCCACGATGAAAACGAACCAGTGGTAGCGGGTCATTTGTTTATACCATGGGGCGGAGACGTCGGGAGTGGCGGAGGTGCTCATGCGGGAAAGTGGCGCGATGTTGAATGACGGGGCAGGGGATGACAATCGCGAAAATCAGACGAATCATGCGCCACAGGATGGAATCTTCTTTCAAATTACTCGGCATTGGTGCGGAAACACACGACACCTTTTATGTGGTGCCGGAATTCAAAGCGGAGGAAGGTGTGATGCAGGCGCTGTCACGTGCGGAGGATCTCGGCGGGCCTGTGGCAACAGCGCTGGCGGTTTTGCGTGCCCACGGACATGCCTGTGAGTTGCTCGATGGCCCACCGGCTGAGGCGGTAATCCTTGTGCGGCAGCGGGATGGGGCACGACAGATCGTCTTCAGGCCTGCAGAAGCTTCGGAGCCAGTGTTTGAACCATCGATGTTGAACGGCGTGCGATTGCTGCATCTGAATGGCCGCCACGAAAAGGCCTGCCGGGCCGCCATAGCGCAGGCCCCACTTCAAAACGTGGAAATTTCCTTTGATGGCGGTGCGGGGCGCTATCGAGACTCAATCCGCGATCTTTTTGAGGCGAGCCATGTGCGCATTGTATCGCGTGATTTTGCTGAAAAGGCCTCAGGATCTTCTGACCTGAGTGAAATGGTGCACAGGCTCCTTCGTGGTCCTGCACGACTTTTGGTCATCACGGATGGCGTGCACGGCTGTCATGTTGGGACACCCGATGGTAATTTGTTTCATCAAGCCGCCTATGCGGCATCCCCTTTGGTGGACACAACAGGATGTGGGGATGTGTTTCACGGCGCTTTTCTGCATGGTTGGCTGTCCCAATGGCCGCTGGAACGCTGCGCAGAGCATGCGAGTCGTCTGGCGGCAAAAAATGCGGAAGGGCTGGGAGGCAGGCACGTTCTGAAATCTTCCAACTTTGAACCTTGAAGAGTCATCATGAAAAATTAACTAGGACCATGCGCCGTCACGTCTCCTTATTGCTTCCCCTTTTTCTCGCGATCGGTTTGGTCGTGGCTGCCTGCACGACGCCTTACAATGGAAGTCGAATCAGGAATTGGGAAGCTCGTTACCAAGATAGCATGCTTGCACCGGTGACGCCGGACCAACTGCTGGCTGAGGCTCGTGTGAGGCTTGATCTCATTCCAGCGGGCAAGATGGGACGACGTTACTACCGCCCCATGGACGTGCGCTACATCACCATCCACAGCACGCAGAATTACACGGGTAACGCCTACAATCATGCCCTCGCTTTGAAGCGAGGAGCCCTTCGCGCCAACAAGCGACCTGGCGGCAACCGCATTGGATTCCTCACTTGGCACTTCACCGTGCAAGAAGATGTGGCCATTCAGCACCTGCCTTGCCGTGAGCAGGGCGAGCACGCGGATTTTGACGGACCTGGTAACAACTACAGCATCGGCATCGAGATGTGCGAGCATCGCGGCAATGACATCGCGCTCACCATTGACCGCACGGCGCGCCTTGCCGCGTATCTGATGAGGGCTTACAATGTGCCGCTCAGTCATGTGAAGGCGCATTACCACTGGCCACGCAGGGGGTTGAGTGTGCCCAACAAGGACTGCCCCCACTTCCTCATGGACCGTGGTCGCCCTGGCCCCACTTGGCAGTGGTTCCTTGGCCGTGTTCAGCTTCATTACAACCGGATGCTGCCCGGTCCCGCTACCCCACTCGGGTGATCTCCACCATGCGCCCCCTTCTATTTGCGCTTCACTTGTTTGGCTTAGCCGTGTTCGCGGATGGCCAAGAAACGATCATTCCTTCTCAAAGCGAGGTGGTGGCTAGACTGGCGGACACGCGCATCAAAGAAAGCTCCGGCTTGGCGCGCAGTTCGAGGCATGAAGGCATCTTTTGGACGATGAATGATTCCGGTGGTGAGCCTTGCGTCTTTGCCATCGATCTGAAGGGGCGCACCCGAGCCAAAGTGCGAGTGGCGGACGCCGTCAATTTTGACTGGGAGGATATCGCTAGCGGTCTCGACGAGAACAACCAGCCAGTGCTTTATGTGGGAGACATCGGAGATAATTTTCACGTAAGGCCGACTGTGCAGATTTATCGTATTCCGGAGCCGAAGATCGCGGCGGAAGGTGTCATCGTTGCGGAAACCGTCAGTGCGGCCTCGGTGCATTGGCATGTGACCTATCCCGGTGGACCCAAAAACGCCGAAGCTTTGCTTGTGCATCCTAAGACGCGCCGCATCCATGTCCTGACGAAGTCGGCTGACGGGCGCTCCGGACTCTATGCCTTTCCGGAAGGGCGTGATGTTCTTGGCTTAGCGGATACGGGTTCGGAGAATCACAAGAAGCCTGTCTTGCTCGAAAAGCTGGCAGATCTGACTTTCTCCGGGCATCAGCGGACGGGGAAACGTCCTTCGGACGACCTTCAATGCACAGGAGCGGCTTTTTCGCCAGATGGCACGCACATGGTGGCATCAACCTACAGCAGCCTGTACGAGTGGCCGTTGCTTGGAGGCAAATCGATGGCCGAAGCGCTGGCCTTACGCCCGCTGCGGCTGGTGCCAGATCTGCTGCGCCAACTGGAAGCCGTGACTTACGATGCCGATGGAAGCACACTCTGGCTCACGAGTGAGCATCTGCCCACGCCACTGGTGCGTGTGAAGCGTTGAAGCGGGTTCTTGTGCCTTGGGTTGACTGGCATGCGCCGTGCTGCATCCTACCGTTCCCCCACATGAAATTTGCCCACCTGATTGGATTGATGATGCTGCCACTCGTGACCGTCATGGCACAAGTAAAGCTCGAAGATGTGAAGGATCACGCGAGTCTTGAAAAAGTGGCCGCCCAGCTCGCAGCTCAGCCGTATGTGGCACCTTCGCAAAAGCTCGATCCTTTTTTCGAAGGACTGAAATACGATGGCCATCGGGACATTCGTTTCCAGCCGTCCAAGGCACTCTTCAGTGACATCGGAGATGTGTATCGCCTGGAGTTTTTTCATCCTGGCTGGATGTTCAAGAAGCCAGTGCGCTTCTTTACGATGCGTGAAGGTGCCACTCGCGCGGTGCCGTTCGACCGCAGCTTGTTTGACTATGGCAAGCTCATCGTTCCACCCAATGTGGTGAATCCGGAAGGTTACGCTGGCTTCCGTGTGTTGGCGCCGGAAGCCCTGCAGAAGCGCCGCATGTAGTTTCTGGTTTTCATGGGGGCCAGTTATTTTCGCGCGGTGACGACGGAGCTTGGCTATGGCATCTCTGCCCGCGGTGTGGCGGTGAATACGATTGGTGGAGAGCCGGAGGAGTTCCCGGATTTTACCCACTTCTGGTTTGAGGCTCCAAAGCCGGGGGCTGCCTCGATCAAGCTGCTGGCACTTTTAAATGGGCCCAGCATCACCGGAGCTTATGAATTCGAGTCCACACCGGGGCGAACAACTCTGATGAAGATCAAAGCCACGCTCCACTTGCGCAAGCCGGTGAAAATGCTCGGCGTCGCCCCTTTCTCGAGCATGTTCTGGTTTGGTGAGAACTCGCACCCGAAGCCCTACGATTTTCGGCCGGAGGTGCATGACTCCGATGGTCTTCAGGTCGAGATCGAGGGTGGCCCGACGATCTGGCGTCCGCTCGATGTGAGTCGTGACATGCGTCTGAGTCTTTTCGAGACGGACAAGCTCAAAGGATTCGGACTCGCGGAACGTGACAGAGACTTCAACCACTTTCAGGATCTTGAGGCGAACTACCACCGTCGTCCTGCAGTTTGGGTGGAGCCGGTGAGTGGCTTTGGTGCGGGTGCGGTGACGCTGGTGGAGCTCTCCACCGGTGAGGAAACGTGGGACAACATTGTGGCGATGTGGAGCCCCAAACATCTACCGAGCACACCTGCGGAGCCTCTCCGTTTGGCCTACAATCTCCATTGGTTAGACCAGCATGAGCCCGGCAAGCTCTGCCAGGTGCTCAGCACACGTCGTGGCTTTGTGATGGACTCAGATGATCACCTTTATGTCATCGATTTCTCCGCAGGGAAGCAGGCGTCTCCCGCCAAAGCCGAATGGCTGCCGGACATCGATCTTCATATCAGCTCAGGCGACGCCAAGATCCTCGACAAGCGTGTGATGCGAAATGCCGAGACTGGTGGTTGGCGTGCGTTTTTTAAGCTCGATGTGCCGGAGAAGACCCACCTTCTTGAGATGACAAGCGAACTCAAAGACGGTGAGAAAGTCATCTCGGAGCGTTGGATGTATCAGTGGCGTCGCTGATCAGATGGAAGACCGCGCCTAGACAGCCGGCGCTATCTCCCAGTGCAGCAGGCACCAGTTTGGCCTGTTGGCCACCGGGCCGCCATTCAAAGCCATCCAGCATCTGGCGAAGCGGGCCGAAAAGGCGCTCTCCTGCACCTACGGCAATGCCGCCGCCCACGATGACGATTTCAGGGTCAAGGATGTTGATGAGCGAGGCGATGGCTGCGGCTAGCGTTCTTACCGACTTGAGCCAGATCTGCTCCGCTTGCACATCACCGGCGGCATAAGCATCCAGTAGATCGTGTGTCGTGCGATAGCGTCCCTGACTTCGCAGGCTGATGGTTTGATTGCCGATAGCTGCTTCGAGGCTTCCTGGCGTGTGGAAGAGATCGCGTTCGCCATTCGCATCCGTGCAGATATGCCCGATGTGACCTGCGCGGCCGATTCGCCCCTTCAACAGCCTGCCACCGCTCCAAATTGCTCCACCCACACCCGTGCCCAAGGTCAACATGAAAGCATCTTGAGTGCCTTGTGCGGCACCAGCCCATACTTCTCCCAAGAGTCCCGCATGGGCATCATTGAGAACACGGCAGGGGCGTTGGAGGCAATCGGTCCAAATCCGTTTTTCGAGGCCCTGCATGCGGCCTGGCATCCAATCTATGCAAGAGCCGTCTGGATTGGCTAAGCCGGGTGCTGAAAGACCCACGGAGAGTTTTTCACCTACGCGAGCTTCAAACGCCTCGACGATCTCGCGTACGGTGATGGCAAAGCTAGGTGTAGAACCTTCGAACTCGCCATCCCGCGTTGGTTTAGACAGGGTCGCGAGGATCTTCGCCGTCTGCGTGTCCACGAGCGCGGCTTTGATGTAGGTGCCGCCAAGGTCGATGCCGATGGCTGGTCTCATTTCAAAGGCCGGGCTGATGTTTCACGGCATCCCAGGCTTCATCCATTTCCGCAAGGCTGAGTTTACCAAGTGGCTTGCCTTGTTCATGGAGTTTGTTTTCCATGGCATGAAAACGGCGCACGAATTTGTCATTTGCAGCCGCGAGCGCGGCCTCCGATTCGATCCCGAGCTTGCGGGCGAGATTGACGACACTGAAGAACAGATCGCCGATTTCCTCTTCGATGTGTCGTTTGTCTCCGCTTTGCACGGCGGCTTCGAGTTCAGCAGTCTCTTCGCGAATCTTGTCAAAAACCGGTGTTGCATCCGGCCAATCAAAACCGACACGGGCCGCCTTCTTTTGGAGCTTTTGTCCTCGCATCAGGGCAGGGAGACCGCCACCCACGCCGTGCAGCATTCCCTCGTGCTGTGTGCCTTTTTCCTGGCGCTTGATGGCGTCCCATTGGTTCAGCACTGCGGCGGAAGTTTCCGCCGTGGTCTCACCAAACACATGCGGATGACGTCGGATGAGCTTGTCGCACAAACCGTGCGCCATCTGATCGAGGTCGAAGGCCCCCCTCTCGCTGGCGATTTCCGCATGCAGCACGGGTTGCAGCAGAACATCGCCCAGCTCATCGCAAATCTGAGCCGCATCACCTCCACGAATGGCCTCAGCCACTTCGTAAGCTTCTTCGATCACATGAGGAATCAGTGATTCGTGCGTTTGCTCCATGTCCCACGGACATCCGCCAGGTGCCCTCAGCCGGTGCACGACATAGCGCAAGCGGGTGATGGCATCGGGGTGGTGGAGCATCGTGGCGTCATCGTGCATGCGTGTTGGTAGCGTGCGGTGTGGCAGGTGCGAAGAAATTTTTTACCGGACACGATGAGGTCTTGGCAAACGAGGCATCCTCCCTGAGTATCGTTAAACAACCTCATCAAAGACCATGCCGCGCAAACTCAGCCATATCGCCCCGGACTGGTGGGACTACACCACCTTGGATTTCGACTTCATCAACGATGCTGCAAGGCTCACGGAGCGGGATCTTCGCCAGCTCTCGCGTCCCGGTTTTAAGGTGGTCATGTATGACACGTTGGAGGATTTTTATCTCGCGGAGGCCCTCGAATACATTCACGCATGGAAGCAGGCCACGCCGGACAATCCTGCCGGCATCTGCGGTCCGATTGGCCCCACGGAGCAGCTCCCACTCGTGGCCCGTTTGATCAATGACTTGGGTATCTCCATCAAGGACGGGCACTTCTGGGGCATGGATGAATGGTATGATGAAAACACCAAGAAGGAGGTCAGCATGGAGCATCCGCTTTCGTTTGAGCGGGCGGATCGGGCGCTATGCTTTGACCGCATGCAGAAGAAGCTGTGCATGCCGGACAGTCATCTCCATTTCCCGAAGGCAGACGTGACGGAATATGTGAAGAGCTGGCAAAGCGGTGTGCGTTGCGTGCTCATGCAGGGCGGCCAAGGTGACATCAAGCACTGGGCCTTCAACGATCCACCCAAGCGCGCCGGCAAATGGAAGAATGAGCCGCCACCACCGGCTGAGTATCGCAAACTGGGAACGCGCATAGTCGATTTGCATCCGGTGACCATGGCTCAAAATGCCCGCACCTCCGGTGGAGGAAACATCACCATGGTGCCCAAGATGGCCATTACAGTCGGCCCGCGTGAAACATGGATGGCGGAGAAGGTTAGCATCTGGCACGCCGGTGTGCATGATAACCCGTTGGGCCAGCGCCTGACGGCCCTCATGATCTCCAAGCGGCTCGCGGACAGCGCCGTGCCGATGTCTCTGCTCGCAGATCATCCCAACGTACAATTCAACTACTACCGCGGTGGACTTGGCCACTGCGAGGTGGAGATGCATTGATTCAAACTCAATCGCCAAGCGTGATGGGTGAATCGCACGAAAAAGGTTTTCAGCAGCGTTTTACCTGACATCGCGAAGGTAAAAGTGACAACATCGCAGTCTCTCGTCATAGTGCGGAGTGCCCCCCAACGAAGACCATCCCATCCATGATGCCCGCGAGGCTTTGCGAAAGCATTTTGGCTTTCGCGAATTCCTCGATGGTCAGGAACAGGTGATGGCCTCCATCCTCTCGGGACGTGATACGATGGTCATCATGCCCACAGGTGGAGGGAAATCGTTGTGTTACCAACTTCCAGCGATGGTGATGGATGGCGTCACGATTGTCGTGAGTCCGCTCATCGCTTTGATGAAGGATCAAGTGGATGCACTTCAGCGCCGTGGCATTCCAGCCACGCTGGTGAACAGCAGTCTCACCCTAGCTGAGCAGACGGAGCGCATCGCAGGGCTGCGAAATGGCGATTTCAAGCTCGTCTATGTGGCACCGGAACGCTTCCGTAGCCGCAGTTTCACTCATGCGCTCAAACAGGTGCAGATCGCTCTTTTTGCGGTGGATGAAGCGCACTGTCTTTCGCAGTGGGGGCATGACTTCCGTCCCGACTACATGCGCCTAGGCGAAGCGCTCGAACAGTTGGATCGTCCACAAGTTGTGGCTCTCACGGCCACCGCCACACCGGAAGTGAGAGACGACATTCTCCGCACTTTGGCTCTGCGTGATCCGCTGGTCGCCATTCGTGGCTTTGAGAGGCCGAACCTGAGTTTAAACATCCTCCCGACGAAAACGAACGACGACAAGTATCAGCGTCTCATCAAGCTCATCGCCACGCACAAGACCGGCATCGTGTACTGTGCCACGCGAAAGAAGGTCGAGGAGGTCGGTGCCGAACTGCGTGAGCGGAAGATCAAACTCATCGAGTATCACGGCGGGCTTGATGACAAAGAGCGCGAGAGTCGCCAGACGAAATTCATCGAGAAAAAAGCCGATGTCGCTGTCGCCACGAACGCTTTTGGCATGGGGATCGACCGCTCGGATGTGCGCTTTGTGGCCCACTTTGATGTGCCTGGTAGCATCGAAGCCTACTATCAAGAAGCTGGACGCGCTGGACGCGATGGCGAGCCCTCGCAGTGCGATCTGTATTTCAACTTTGCTGATACCCGCACGCAGGAGTTTTTCATCGAAGGCAATAACCCGCCGCCCGAGATCATCCGCAGTGTCTATCAGGCTCTTTTGAACCGCGCTGATGCGCAAAACGAGGTCCACGCTTCGATTGACGACATCACGGACTTTACCGGCGCGAAAAACAGCATGGCCATCTCATCGGCGCTCAGCCTACTGAACCGCATGGATGTCATTGAGCGCTTTGACATCCCCGGCAAACGCATCCGTGGCACACGTCTGCTGCAGCCCCAGTTGCTTGCACGCGATCTCCCTCTGGACTTGAAGGCTCTTGCCGAAAAAGACCGTCGGGATCGGGCCAAGCTCAAGGCGATGATCGATCTCTGCTACGATGACAAGGCCTGTCGTCAGGAGCAGATTTTGCGGTACTTCGGTGAGGAGGAATCCAGGCCCTGTGGTTCCTGCGATGTTTGC
>Ga0075471_10000927_pt1 | contig 18503 bp, 23 predicted proteins | sample DEB19_08_DNA_2_FD_74787 | JGI IMG/M metagenome (GOLD analysis project Ga0075471, IMG submission 74787) | Aqueous microbial communities from the Delaware River and Bay under freshwater to marine salinity gradient to study organic matter... | ecosystem: Environmental > Aquatic > Marine > Coastal ... | reverse complement strand
CGCTCCAAGAATTCGTGGTTTGAAATCCCGCTGACGGCAGATGGCTTGGTTCATGGCCAGAGAAGCTTCGCCGGCGCCAATAAATCCCCCGGAACCCGCCAATCAGGCAATGGTTTACGCACAATCCCTAAAAGATGGGATTGAATCAGCCACGGAGGCGGGTAAATTGCCCAGACGCTGTGCAACTACACTTGCTCAAATCAAAACTGCACCGGGCCCTGGTCACTGCCGGCAGCCTGAATTACGAGGGCAGCCTTGCCATTGACGAAGAGCTGATGGATCAGGCTGGTTTCCTTCCCTACGAGAAGATCCTTTGCGGCAACATGTCCAACGGCAACCGCTTTGAGACTTACGCGATTCCGGCCAAGCGCGGTTCCGGCGATATCATCCTGAACGGTGCCGTTGCCCGGCTCGGAACTGCCGGCGATTTGCTGACCATCATGAGTTTTGCCTCCGTGGACGCGGAGGAAGCCGGCACATGGGAGCCCAAAGTGCTGGTGCTGGGAGCAAACAACAAAGTCGTCAACACTCGTGGACTCTGACTCAGCCACCAATCTCCAGCTTGATTTTTTGGAGATTTCTGGCTGAGTCAAAGGAAGTTACCGCAGCGCTCATGAATTCCGCCCTCATCATCGACGACGATCCGGACTTTCGCGCGCTTGTCGGCGATGTGTTGCGGGCGAAAGGATGGCAGATCTGGGATGCTGACAATGGTGAGACCGGCCTTGAGATGGCCCGTGAACACCGCCCGCGCATCGTCATCTGCGACCTCCTGATGCCGCGCAGCAATGGATTTCACGTCTGCCGCGCACTCCGTGATGACCCTCACTTTGCATCCACGCGAATCGTAGTCACCACCGCCCGCGGCTACGACGCTGACCGCAAGGCGGCATATGAAGCCGGTGCGGAGGAATATCTGACCAAGCCTTTCGACTTGAAACAGTTCAGCGCCCTGATGGAAAAACTGTCCGCGCCGGCGGCAGCGATCCCGGGCAGCACCACCTTCCTATCCCGAGACGGAGGCTCATGGGTCAAGTTCTGGGGTGTGCGCGGCTCGATTGCAACGCCGGGGCCTTCCACCGTTCATTACGGCGGCAACACCTCCTGCGTCGAGGTTCGGACCAAAGGCCAGATCATCATTCTCGATGCCGGCACGGGATTGCGTCAGCTCGGCCGGGCACTGACCCAGGAGTTCAAGGAACGACCGCTGGCATTGAACATCCTGCTGTCACACACGCACTGGGATCACATCCAAGGGCTGCCTTTTTTCCAACCACTCTACCAACCCAACAACCGCATCCGCATCCTCGGTTATGAAGGCGCCCGCAGCGGCCTCTTCAATGTGCTCTCCAGCCAGATGGAAAGCCCCCACTTCCCGGTGGGCTTGAAGGAACTCCCCAGCAACGTCGAGATCGAGGAACTGCGTGACATGGAATTCACCGTCGGCGACATCCACATCGAGTCTTACTTCGCCAACCATCCCGGCATTTGCGTCGGCTATCGGATCTCGACACCGGAAGGCTCGATCGCTTTCTTCCCGGACAACGAGCCACCGCACCGCTTGAAACACACCTCGCGCAAGATCGAATCTTTCGACACCGCCCGCACCGCGTTCGTAAAAACCGAATCGCGCAAGCTAGCCGAGTTCATCAAGAACGTGGACGTGCTAATTATGGATTCGCAATACGACGCGCAAGAATACGAACGCCATCGCGGCTGGGGCCACGGGTGCGTGGACGACGTGGTTCAACTTGCCGTCGAAGCAGGCGCAAGGCGGCTTCACCTTTTTCACCACGACCCTGACCACGACGACGCCAAAATCACCGCCATGGTTGAACACGCGCGAAGTCTGGCTGCTGCTGCGGGCTCACCCATTCAGATCGAGGCCGCCCAAGAAGGGATGAAGGTGCAACTCGCGCCGAAAGCTTGAGAAGATGTGCCCCGCGGAAGCCGGGACGATTAACCCTTCCAATCCAAAGCGCCCTTCTTCAGCGCGTAGATGTATCCGATGAAGAGAACCCCGAGGAAGGAAAGCATCGCACCCAGAATGAGGGTGGCATTCTGCACGAGCATGTCCTTGTAAACCACCGCCCAGGGATAAAGAAAAACCACCTCGATATCGAACAAGATGAACAACATGGCCACGAGGTAGAACTTGACCGAGAGGCGCGTGCTGCCCTCGCCCACCGGCAACATACCGCACTCGTAGGCGGTGTCCTTCATCTTGTTGCTGCGCGCCGAGCGGCCCAGTGCGACCGAACCAAGCAACATGCCGACGGTGGCCAGCACGGCCAACACGGCCAGCATCAGGACGGGCAAATACTGTTGAAGCTGCGTCGTTTCCACGGGCGTGATTGTAGGCGGAACCCTCCCCGGTTCAAGCGCGAGTTAATCCGCCAGCATCATCGTTTCTCGATGCACGCGTAGGCATTGTGATTGTGGATGCTCTCGTAGTTCTCCGCCTCCACCTTCCACCAAGTAATCGCCTTGTGCGCCTTGAGTTTCAAGGCCACGTTACGCACCAGATCCTCCACGAAGACCGGATTTTCATAAGCCCGCTCAGTAACCGCCTTTTCGTCCACGCGCTTGAGGAGCGCAAACATCTCCGAGCTGCCCGACGCCTCCACCATCGCAATGACGTCCTCGATCCACACGATGCGGTTTGACCGCAATGTCACCGCCACTTCGCCGCGCTGGTTGTGCGCCCCGTATTTGGCGATGGCCTTGGAGCAGGGGCAAAGCGTTGTGACATTCGTCTTTACCGTCAGCACGAAATCCGTCTCACGCCCGCAGGCCGAGGCATCAAACCGAACGTTATAATCCACCAGGGCCACCTTGCCCGAGACCGGGGCGCGCTTGGTCATGAAATAGGGAAACTCGATCTCGAGATGGGAGGTGCGCGCACTCAACTTGTCCTGCAGGGCGAAGAGAATCTCCTCGATGTTTTCGACGTGGATCAAATTCCCGTGGGCATTCAGCACCTCGATGAAGCGGCTCATGTGGGTGCCCTTGAATTGCTTCGGCAGGTCCACAAACATCCCGATGGTCGCCACGGTGCTCTGATGCTCCCGCGTTTTGTCGCGCACCTCGATGGGGAAACGCAGACCGCGCACCCCGACTTTATCTATGTGCAGTTTGCGATGGTCGGGCTCACTCTGCTTGTCGTGCAGGCGGACTTTGGGTGATTTGGCTGGCTTGGCCATGTGCGCAGAACCTAGCAGGCCTGGGGCAATTTGCAAAAAGTGAAAGCAAGAGGGTTTGCGATAAGCGGGGGCTGAAATGAACACGCGCGAACGGAATCCCCGCGCTCCTCACACCGTCATGATTTCCTTCTCTTTGTGTTCGAGATGCGAGTCAATCTTGCCGATGTATTGATCGGTCAGCTTCTGCAATTCCTTTTCCGCGTGCTTCTCCTCATCCTCGGGAATCGAGCCGGCCGCCTTCTCCTTCTTCAAAGCATCCATCGCGTCGCGGCGCACGTGACGGATCGCGACACGCCCCTCCTCAGCAAGGCGTTTGGTCAGTTTAACAAATTCCTCGCGGCGCTCCTGCGACAACTCCGGCAGCACCAACCGGATCAACTTACCCTGAATCGTCGGGTTCATACCGATGTTGGCCTTCTGGATAGCCTTCTCGATGGGGTGCAGCGAACCGACGTCCCAAGGCTGGATGACAAGCATGCGCGGTTCGGGCGTGCTGATGTTCGCCAGTTCACGGATGCGCATCATGGAGCCGTACACTTCGGCTTGGATGTTCTCCACGAGCGCGGGAGAAGCCTTGCCGGTGCGGACGGCGGCGAATTCACGCACCACCACTTCCTCCGACTTCATCATCTTGTCTTCCGCTTCCAACAAAATCTCATCGCTAGGCATAAGTGGGGCGGACGCTAGCAGAAACGGTTAGAAGTGTATAGCGACATCTGGCACCGTGCGATTTCTGATCTTAATCCTATTTCGGCTTGCGTGTTCCGTTACCCAAGTGGCATTTGCCAATGAACCTGAAGATAGGGCGCGTCACTCCGTGCGCGCCGTCGCGGGACAGCGGCGTTCTTTGCAACGTTTGGGGCGCGCGAGGACAACGCGCCCTACCCGCTGCGGGTTCACGGAATCAATGCGCATTCATTTTAAAACGAAGTTCTCCACCAATCAGCTCCGGAGGTGCGCAAGATAATAGCCCACGGCGCGAGCCGTGGGTGCAAACGTAAAAAAGATGAGCCCCAGCGGGGCGAAAGAACCCTGTGGCCCTAGTGAACTCCCGCGCGATAGAAATACGGTCCACCATTCGTGGCCGAGAGGTCATTGAAAGTCTTCACTCCCGTCACGCCCGGGATGTTGGTGGCAATTGTCTGGAACGCCGGTGCTGTGCCCAAATCCCCGCCACGCTCCAGCCAGTAGCTGCGACTGGACACACTGTCCCACGACACATTCAACCCGACGGGCGCATTGGTCACCGTGGCTATACGCAATGCCGAGGCCGCATTCGTGGGAACCGTGCCCGACCGCCACTCCTGCCAGTTGTCCATCCCCTCGTTGTCCGTGTCGGCAAAATCTGCCGAACCATCGGTGGGCAGCCCATACTGCTGCGCCCACGCATAAGACAACGCCGAACTCGGCGACTGAAACTCATACGCCCCCATGTCCACCGTGCCACCCGCGATGCGCGGGTTGCCATCCAAGTCGGTGCTGCTGGTCACGTAGGCGTTGTTGCCCGCGTTGATGGAGGGGGAGTTGGATTGGAGGCGCAGGTCAGCCCAGCCATTCGTGTTCGCGAAACCCGGCGCATTGGTGATGTTCCCAATCCCGGCAGCCGCCGGGGTGGTGCAGCAATACCCAAGTGTGCTGGAGGCATAGTTCGCTCCCGCCCCGCCAATGTTGTAATACGAAACGCAATTCGTCAGGGCCGACAAGTAGGCTCCAGAACGGCGTTGGCAGTATTTGCCACAATCGTTGAGTTGAATAAGCTGCTGGCGAACGCCCCGCCACCAGCACCCGCCGCCTGGTTGGCAATGAACGCGGAGCTGAAAACTGAATTGGAAGCCACGCCGCCACCTTGATACGCCACATTGGAAATCACCCTGGAGTTATAGAGCGTTCCAGAAAACACTCCGGCTCCGAAGTGATGAGCCACGTTGCCGGAGATGACGCAGTTAGAGACGGTGGCGGTTGCTGATTCGCACCATACTCCACCACCACACCGCTCCTTTACTGCATCGCCGAGTGCACGGGTGGCACCAGTGTTGAGTGAGAAACCGGTCAGCGCCGCCCCGTTGGTGAGATAAACACAGCGAATCGCAGCATCGCCAAACTTGAGACCACCCAGCTGATTGCCTTGAATAGTGGTAGCTAGCGGCCCATTGACACTGGCCACGGTGATGGCTTTGTCCACCACTACGCGGTTGGTCATGGCCCCGAACACAACCCGCCCGCCGGTCGCATACACCCCATTCGTCACCAGCACCGTGTCGCCGTCCTCGCGGCATCCACGGCATCCTGAATGTTCGTCGCGGCGGCCAGCCAGTTGGTGTAAGGCGGCGTCGGGCTGGGGTTGTTCAGGTTGACATAGTGCGTGTCGGCATTGGCGGCAATGGCCAGCGCGACTATCCCGATTGTGAGTGGTGAAATCCCCGATTCATATCCTTGGTTCTCGGGCTGTTTTACCAGCCCAGCCGAACGCGGCGAGCCAGGAGTTTATGGAGATTGGCCACCGAATCTCGCGCCAGCGTCTGGAGTGCGTGCGTCTTCAGCGCCGCTGTTCCAACTTCAGATGACATTAAACCATCTCAGGGTAATCCACGATCAGGCCCATACCGAAAGCGGTGCTGGAATACACCGCAGTCCAAACGCTTCGCGGCTTACGAAACCATCCTTCTGACTCAAGTGTCTGGTCTCAGGGCGCTCATTCTAGCCCCCTAAATTCCCAATCGTTTGTGCCGATTCGGAGATCGCGATTCACCAGCCCAGTTCCTCCCGCAAACGCTTCTCCGCCTCCTCGTTGGTCAGGCCGTGACGCGCGCGCAACACGGAGACGCCCACCACCGGCGGATACGCCTGATCCGCTTTCATGCGCGGCTCGACGTATTCGAAAACTTCAAACAACAGCCTGTTCGCGGCGACGTAATCCAGATTCGCCAGTCGCGAGATGTAACGCGTGGCGCGGTCAATGAGCTTCAGGTTGCTCGGCACCACCCAGATCATGGTGTTGCCCATCACGCGGCCCAAGCGGACCATCGTGCAGGTGGAGAGCGCGTTCAGCAGCATCTTGAGGCCGACGCGCATCACCCCGTCCAGCAGCAAGTCTGTCTTGGGCGCGGGCACCAGCACGGCGGCGCATTGCGGATTCCACTGCGCCACAAACTCCCCCATTTCGCGACAGGAGGTTTCGCTGCCCACGAAGATCAGGCCTGTCCGTGCGCCAGACTTCACCGCCTCCTCCAGTTGCACGCGTTGAAACCCATCCGGCGCGAAGAATGATTCTTTCTCAGGCTCCACCACCAATGCCACCGCGCAGTCTCCCCGCCCCAACGGACGATTCGGCAAGCCATCCAGCCCGATGCGAAAGCGCATCAACTCGCTGTAACCGATCTTGCCTATGATCTCAACGGTGCGGGCGAACCTGTCGTCGGGCACCAGGCCGCGCACGTCGTCCGCCCTCCAATCCACGCAACGCGGCGTGCGTTTGCAGATGCGTTCCCACGCGGTCGGCGAATCAGCATGCGGCACGAAGAGGAACGCCCACGATTCGCTGGCCGTGGTGTCGTCGAATTTGCGGAACGGGGGTGTGCAATATGTGGGTGAGCGCTCGGTGGTGTCGGTCAGCATGTCGATCCCCACACGGTCGGCGTAGTAATTGTTCCTGTGGCCGGAGCGGTAAACAGATTCCTCCAGTTCCACGAGCCTGGCGAGTTGAGCGAGAACGGCCGGTGATTTCAGCGTCGCGTGCAACTCGTTCAGCGCGGCGAGAAAAGTTGCCGGGAGGGCCAACGTCCCTGAAGGCTTGTTGCCAGCAGATGTTGAGGAGGCGGCCGGCAAGGATGCTGGAGCGCCCAGTTCCCGCACGACCATTTCCATCACCGTCACCATCACGGCGAGCTGGATGCTGGTCGCTTGCATGCGCGTGGAGCCAGTGATGGCCATCGGCCCAGTGGTGAGATTGATCTTCTCGATGCGTGCATCCTGGATCACTTCACGACTGCGTTGCACGTGCTGGCACAGGATGCCATCGGGATTGTTGTAGATGAAATAAACCTTTGCGCCCACTTCGACGCCCCTCCAGGCCGTGCCAATCACGAAGGACGTCTCCCCCCCTTCGGTGATCGCAAACACAACATCTTTCGAGCACACGCCAAGGTCAGCGATTTGCTTTTTGCCGAAGGCAGTGAAGTCCTCAAAGCCCTCCACAGCTTTGATCAACGCGAAGTCGCCCCCCGCCATCACGGGGAAGGCGCGATCCTCCCAATCACTGGCTCGCGTTCCGTGTTCCGTGTCCCGTGTTTCAAGTTGTTGCCAATGATGGCGCCAGATGGAGGCAAGTTGAATGCTGAGGCGTCCCGTGGAGCCGCAGCCGGTGAAGAAGATTCGCCCGCCATTACGCAAGGCCTGCACGACAGTCGCGGCCATCTGCGTGACGCGTCCACCGGCGACGAACTCGGCGTACTTGCGCAGCACATCATCATCCACATCGAACAACTGATTCAGTCCCGCCGCCGTGTCGTTCCGCGCGATGTCGCTCAAGTTGGCCGAGGTCGGATGAGAGGATTCGGTAACCAACGCGCCAAGTTTGAATTGATCGGCGATGCTTAAAAAATCAGCGGACCGTTGGTCAGAGGTGGCACTCATGGTGGAGGGAGGATGCCACAAACAAAAACCGGAAGCCAGTTTCCCGGCTTCCGGTCCTCGAGATCCGATTTGATCAGAACGACCAGTTCACGAAGGGGAACACCTTGGCGAGCTTGTTCGGGAATTCATCAAACCAGCCGTTGTTCATGGCGATGTTGGCAAAGCCGATTTGCACGCCATTGAGGTTGTCGGTGTAGTTGACCAGACCCCATTGGAGACCGTTCATGTTCTTGGCGTAGTTGACATAACCGGACTGCAGGCCGACGAATGAGCCCTGGGTGTAGTTGACGGCGGCGCCTTGCCAGCCGGTGAAGTCGCCCTTGCAGTAGTTGAAGAACGACCATTGAACTCCGGTGTAGTTCTCCGCGTAGTTCACCAAGCCCCAGCTAAAGCCGCCACTGTCGCCAGTGCTGCCGTTGACGAAGCCGAGCGTCAGGCTGTGCTGCGGATTTTCGCCCCAGATGTTGAGCGAGACGCCACGGATGGCGGTGTCCTTGGAGTGGAGGGCAATGTCCGGGGTGAGCGAGAGCTGGAGGAATGCTTCGCCACTGCTGCTGGTCGTGGCTTCCGCCGCGTCAGCCGCCTTGATCTGGGTTGCCAAAGCAACCATCGCTACGAGTAACAATGTTTTTTTCATAGTAGTCAGTTATAGGGAACGGACGATTTAAGCCACGCCAGTGGTGAAATGGCAACCGGAAACTGTGCCAGCGATTGGCTTCAGGGGAGCGGTTCACCTCGCGCCGCCACGAACAAGCGATACCATTCCTCGCGGTCCAGTTGAATGTCCGCCGCCTTGGCCGTCTCGCGGATTCGGTCCGGGTTGGCCGTGCCGATGATGGGCATGATGCCGCTCGGATGGCGCATCAACCAAGCCAGTGCAATCACCGTGCGACTCACGCCTCGCGCCGAAGCGATTTCGTCCAGCACCGGCAACAACGTCTCCAGCTTGTAGGCGCGCTGGGCCGGCAACAGTTTCGTGGCACCGTCACCCATCAAGCCGCCTGCCAGCGGACTCCACGCCAGCGGGGTCATGCGTTTGGCCATGCACTGATCCAGGGAGCCATCGGTGAACGGTGCCAGACGAGCAAGACTGATCTCCAATTGGTGCGTGACGATGGGTTGGCGGCAGACCTTAAGCAGGGCCGCGATGAAACCCGGGCGGAAGTTGCTCAAGCCGAAGAAGCGGGCCTTGCCAGATTCATGCAGCCGATCAAATGCGCTGGCAATTTCCTCGGGGTCGCCGAGAAAGTCTTCCCGATGAATCATGTAAAGATCCACACAGTCCAGTTGTAACCTTTGGAGCGAAGCCTCGCAGGCAGCCATCAAGTATTCAGCCGAGGAATCATAGCGATGCGGCGAGCCGGGATTCGGCTCACCGGGACGACGAATCCCCCCCTTGGTTGCGATGACCACGCGCTCGCGCATGGCCGGCAATTCCCTTAACGCCTGCCCCAAGATGCGTTCGCAGACGCCACCTGTGTAAATGTCGGCGTTATCAAACAAGGTGTAACCGGCATCGTAAGCCGTATGAATTGCCCGCCGTCCGGCGGCTTCGATGTCCGCGGTCACCTCGGTCGGATTCCACGTTCGGGCAATACGCCAACAACCGTAGGCCAGCGCACCGCATTTCAATCCACTGGCGCCAAGTTCAACCGTTCTCATTTCCAAAACTGTAGGTTAGGACGTCAGGAGTCTCCAATTGAAAATGTCCGCCAGACTTGTCAACCGCCCAACCGTTCCGCCAGCATCTGCGCGTGGGCGATATCAACCAGGACGACCTCAGCATCCCGCTCTGCGTGGACCTTGATGGCACGTTGCTGAACACGGACATGCTCTGGGAATCCCTCAAGGACGTGGCCCGCAAGCGGCCTTGGTGCGCGCTGCTGGTCCCATTCTGGTTGATGCAGGGCCGCGCCCATTTGAAGCAGCGGGTTGCTGCGCTCGCGAGTGTGGATGTCACCGCCCTGCCCTTTCACCGTGGATTTCTCGAATTCCTAAAAAAGGAAAAGGCGCGCGGACGGAAGCTGATCCTCGCCACCGCCTCGGACCAAGCCATTGCTGACCAAATCGCGGCGCGCTTTGGTCTCTTCGATCAAGTGCTGGCCAGCAACGGCCAGCGCAACTTGCGCGGGCATTCAAAAGTTGCCGTGCTCAAAGAGCGCTTCGGCGAGAAGGGATTCGATTACGCGGGCAACTCACACGTGGATCTCCAAGTCTGGCCCGCGACGCGGCGTGCCATCGTGGTGAACGGTTCAGAGGAATTGGTCGCACAAGCCCGGGCAGTGAGCGCTGTGTCGCACATTTTCCCGGAGGAAGCGGGCAACCCTTGCAAGGCACCGTGGTAGTCAGCGCGCTACCGGCACCCGCCCGATGAAGTTTGCCCCCATCCTGCCCAGCAATTGTTGCAGGGCATCAGCCATCTGGCTGTTTGAACCTTTCGCACCCAACTCGACGCAGCCTTCGCAAACCGTTCGGGCTGATCGGGGGCGGGACTGCATTTAGGATAGAGGACGAGCCGAACACCCTGAACAGGGAGGTAGCGGCTGGTTTTCTGTGAATTGAAGGGGTCTTGGAATTCATGGGCGGTCACGGTGTGCCTGGGCGCGCCGCTTTGCCCAGGATAGGCACTCACCCGTTCCCCGGGCTGCACGGCGACAACAGGAAGCTCAACCTTCTCCGAACTCTCGTCCATGGAGCAGCCCATGACTTAACTTGCGGTCAGCGGTGTCTCCGCCTGGAGACCAGCGGCACCGGGCAAAGCGGTCGGCACCCCTTTCAACTCCACGTCCTCCGGCTGCGGACTTGGTTGCGCTGCCAGAGTGATGTTGCGTTGAAGTTCCGGCGGGGCATTTTCCCGAATCCGCGAAGTGAGCATCATGGAACGCGAAGCGCAACCGGCAACGAGGAGTAAACCGACCAGAGCACCCACCCCGACCCCAACCCTGAGTGTCGTTGTTTGCACGAGGCGGAGTTCAAGTTGAGGCGCCGGGAAAGCCATCGCCCAGCGGTAATCCAGCAGCGCCGGCAGGCCGCCCTCGAAACACACCTGCCATTTCTTGCCGGGGCGATCTCCCGTGGATTTAAAACCCGGAGCGAAAGAGTCGCCCGTCGTCTGGTAAAACAAGTTGAATGCGTAAAGCATCAAGCGGCCCGCCCACAAATCGGGATACACGGAGGCTGCATAGTCGACGGCCAGCCTGACCTTGGCGTCCAGAGCTGGGAGCAGTGTTCGCTCAAGCGCGAGCCGCGTGGAACTTGGCTGATAGATCGTCCCTGGAAGAAGAATCCCCACGTGAAAGTTGTGGAACGGAACCTCGCCCTGCCATTCGCCTTCGTTCCGACCGACGAGGAGGCCAGCACATAATCACGATGCTCCGGCAGCGGCTTCGGCGCCGTGAACCGTCTCAGAAAAGCGATCATGCCTGCATGAGCCGCTTGACCCGTTCCATTCTCAGTGCAGGATCGGATGCCCGTGCTTCTGGCGCATCAGTTCGGCATCCAGGTCGAGGTAAAAGTCCAGACGGCGTTGAGTTTCCGGCTCGTCAATGTGCCGCGCCATGATGAGGTACGTGGCATAGTGGTTGCCCTCGGACTCCACCAGCCCTGCATAGAACTTGGACAAAGCCGGTTCAATATGCTCAAGCGCCGCCGCGAGCACCTGGAACTTCTCACAACTGCGACCCTCGATCAGCGCCGCACAGATGAGATGATCGATCGCCTGGTGCCGGCTGCCGTTGCGCACGGAGCGCATCAGCCCGCCAATCCACGGACTGGGATGCGTATTGTGAAACGAAATCCCGCGCTCGCGCAACAGCCCGAGCACGAGTTCAAAATGCTGCAGTTCCTCGATGGCAATCGCATTCAACTCATGCACGCGGTCATGAAGGTCAGGATACTTCTCCAGATTGAGCGCGGAGGTGGCGGCTTTGCGTTCCAGCTGGGCATGGTCCACCAGCACTTCGGGCAGGTTCGCCAGCATGCGTGGCAACCAGCCGGCAGGAATCTTTTCGCGGAAGAGGAGCATAAACCTCCAACGAGCCAACTCGTCAGCCGCGGTAGCCCTCCATCGCCGCCAACATTTCCTTCACGGCTTGCGTCATGCCCACGGTGATGGCCCGGCTCACGATGCTGTGACCGATGTTCAATTCCACCAAGTGCGGCACGCGATGCAGCATGGCAAGGTTCTCGCAGTTCAACCCATGCCCGGCGTTGACTTGCAGGCCGAGCCCATGCGCCTGTCTGGCTGAAGCAATCAATCGGTTCAATTCCGTCTCACCCTTCTCAGGGTCGGAAAAATGCTCCGCGAATGAGCCCGTGTGCAGTTCGATGAATTGTGCGCCGCACTGGGCGGACGCTTCAACCTGCGCCGGATCCGGCGCGATGAACAAACTCACCTCTATGCCCGCATCCCTCATGCGCTGCGTGGTCGTCGTCAGCCCGGCCAAGCTGCCCACAACATCCAACCCACCCTCGGTGGTCACCTCCTGCCGTCGCTCCGGCACCAGGCAAACAATGTCAGGCTTCAGTTTCAGCGCGACCTCAACGATCTCCGGCGCATTGGCCATCTCCAGGTTAAAGCGCGTGCGAATCATCTCGCGGAGTTTCCACACATCGCGGTCCTGAATGTGCCGCCGATCCTCGCGCAGATGCGCTGTGATGCCATGCGCCCCGGCAGCCTCGCATTGCAGGGCCGCAGCAACCGGGTCCGGCCCGCCCACCACGAGCCCACGATAGCGCGCCTCGCGAACGGTTGCCACGTGGTCAATGTTGACGCCTAGTTTCAGCATGAGGGCGTCTGTCTGCCACAGCAGGCCACGGTTAGCAAACGAAACAATTGAGTTTGCCCCAGCGGACGATTCTCCAGATGGTATGCACCGTGCGCCGCCTCTGGTTGTACATCAAATACTGGCTCCCGCCGCTGCTCTGGATGTCCCTGATCTTCCTTGGCTCGGCGGACCGCGCGTCCGTCAACCGCTCCTCGCGGATTCTTGAACCCCTCTTCCGGTGGCTGTTCCCCGAGATGTCCGACGCGGGCATCGGCACCTGCATCCTCATCGTCCGCAAATGCGCCCACCTGACTGAATACGCGTTCTTTGCGATCCTGATCTGGCGTGCGCTGCGCCAACACCCACCTGGCGACCATCGCCCTTGGAGTTGGCGCGAACCGAAGTGGGCGCTCCTGATCGTCTTCGCGTATGCCTGCCTGGACGAACTGCACCAGACTTTCGTGCCCGGGCGCCAAGGTGCTATCCAGGATGTGCTGCTGGACACGCTCGGTGGTGCGTTCGGCCTGGTGTTGCTGTGGCGGATGGGCAAGCTTTTCAAGCGCTGGTAGAACCGCTCACCAGTCCACCGCCGCTTCATGCTGGAAGTGGGAAACCCATTCCCGCGCCGCCTGACGTTCCGGGCGTGAGCCTCCGCGCAATTCAAAACGGCCGTCGCCCCGCTTGAGCAAATGCGCCTCACCGAAGCTGACCACCACACGCCCACTGCGCCGGGCAAACCGATTCAAGAGGAATTTCAATTTCATACGTGCGGAGCATGCCGCGTGGGGTGGGACAATTACGGGGCTGGCACCAAAATAGTGAAAAGGTCCTTTAAACCGTGTTATCAGACCGCTTGCATTCGCACGCGGCCCACGTGGCCTCGTTGACTTGTCGCGCCGCGCTCCTTAGGTTGGACGTGATGAAGTTGCTGCAAGAGTCCTTGATGGAGTTGATCCGTCGCACCTCCGCTGAAATACCCGACGACGTCCACCGCGCCACCCTTGCCGCGCTTGAAGCCGAGAAGAAAGGCACCATCGCGGAGTCGGCGATGAAGATCATCGAGCAGAACATCCAGCTCGCGAAGAAGAAGTCGCAGCCCATTTGTCAGGACACTGGCAGCGTCATCTTCTACGTGGATTGCCCCGTTGGGTTTGACCAAATCACTTTTGAGGAAGCCGCGCGCAAGGCGGTGGTGGAAGCGACGAAGAAAGGTTTTCTCCGCCAGAACTCCGTGGATTCCATCACCGGCAAGAACGACGGCACCAATCTCGGCCCCGGCGCGCCCACCGTGCATTGCCACCAGCATCGCTCCGCCGAGGCCAGCGTGCGCCTGATGCTCAAAGGCGGCGGCTGTGAAAACGTCGGCGCACAATACTCATTGCCCAACGAAAAGATCAAAGCGAACCGCGACCTTGACGGCTGCCGCAAAGCGATTCTCGACGCTGTGCTTCAAGCCCAAGGCAAGGGTTGCGGCCCCGGCATCCTCGGCGTGTGCATCGGCGGCGACCGCGCCACGGGCTACGAACAATCCAAGGTGCAACTGCTCCGCAAGATTGACGACGCCAACCCAAGCACCGAACTCGACAAGCTGGAGAAGGACATCGTTGAAACCGCCAACAAGCTCGGCATCGGCCCCATGGGTTTCGGCGGCAAGACCACATTGCTCGGTTGCAAGATCGGGGTGCTGAACCGGGTGCCCGCTTCGTATTTCGTGAGCATCAGCTACATGTGCTGGGCGTATCGGCGCCAGGGTGTGGTGCTGAACGGCGAAGGCGGCATCAGCAACTGGCTGTATTAACCCCAACCATTTCAAGCACGATGACCAAACTGACCACCCCCATTTCCGAGGCCACCATTCGCTCGCTGAAAGTAGGCGACGAGGTGCTGATCACCGGCACTCTTTTCACCGGACGCGATGCCGTTCACAAGTACCTGCACGAGGGCGGGAAACTGCCTGCGAACGTGAACCTTGCCGACGGTGTGCTCTATCATTGCGGCCCCGTGGTCATCAAAGACGAGCAAGGCCAATGGAGATGCGTCGCTGCGGGCCCGACCACCTCCATTCGCGAGGAGCCCTACCAGTGGCAAGTCATCCGCGACTTCAAGTTACGCGGGGTGATCGGCAAGGGTGGCATGGGCCAGAAGACCGCCGATGCCTGCAAGGAACACGGCTGCGTGTACCTCCACGCGATTGGGGGCGCAGCGCAGGTGCTCGCCGAATGTGTCACCGAGGTCAGAGGCGTTTACATGATGGAAGAATTCGGCGCACCTGAAGCCATCTGGGAATTCGAGGTGAAAGATTTCCCCGCCGTTGTCACGATTGATTCTCATGGCGGCTCGCTGCACAAAGACGTCATGGCCGCCAGCCAAGCTGAGCTGGCCAAACACCTGCAGGCACCTGCCCCTCTCACCACCCAGGGGGATAGGGACGGAGCGAGGGCAGCCGAGTGAATCCGTGCCGATCCGTGGCTGCGTTTCTGGCAGCTTACGTGGTGAACGCGAGCACCTTCGGCTTCACCAAGCGCTCAAAGTCATCGTAGTTCATCCGCAGGATCTCCACGTGTGACCCGGCATTGAAGGCGATCTCCTGGCTCAGCGCCAGTTCCTCCGACGCATACACCTCCATCCCATAAAGATTGCCGAAGGGCGGCATCGCGCCGACCTCGCAATCCGGGAATCGCGACTTGAAGTCCGCTTCGGCAGCGAACTTCACATCATCGCACCCGGTCAGTTCGCGAAGGTCATGCAACACCACCTTGCGAGTCGCGGGCAGCACACACATGGCCAGCTTCCGGCCCAGTTCGATGATGACCACCTTGGCCAGCTCAGCTCCCGGCATGTGCACCGACTGGGCAACTTCCTGCGCCGTGTAAGCCGGCGAGTGGATGATGCTCACGTATTTGATCCCGTTGGTGTCCAGGAAGTGTTTCAATGTTTTGACTGGCATAACGCACTCCTTCCTATTTTGGGTTGCTGCAACGTAAGCCTCCCCCACGGGGATGCAAGTGGCACCCGGATTGCCCGCGCTAATCCCTCCTGTTAGCCTGCCGACATGCCGGACATTGTGCTCAGCACGCTCAACGCGAAATACATCCATGCCGCGTTTGGGTTGCGTTATCTGTTCGCCAACCTGGGCGAATTACAGCCGCGCGCCGTCATCGCTGAGTTCGACATCAATCAGCGTCCGCTTGAAATCGCCGAAGCGCTGCTCGCCAGGAATCCGCGCATCATCGGGCTGGGTGTTTACATTTGGAACGTCACCCAATCCACCGAGCTGGTGGCCGCCCTCAAACGCATCCGCCCCGACGTGACCATCGTCCTCGGCGGACCAGAAGTGAGTTACGAGACGGAACAGCAGGCCATTGTTCAGCTGGCCGATCACGTCATCACCGGCGAGGCAGATCTGGAATTTGCGAGGGTGTGTCGGCTGCTCTTGGAGCGCCGAACTCCTGTTCGGCCCGGGCAGAATCCCAAAGCCGAACTCGCCGATGCAGAGATCGGCGCTCTGCCCCCCAAAATCATCCCCGCTCCCCTGCCCGACTTCGCCCAGCTCAAGCTGCCCTACGAATTCTACACCGCCACCGACATCGCCCATCGCGTGCTCTACGTGGAGGCGTCACGCGGCTGTCCGTTCTCGTGCGAGTTCTGCCTGTCGTCGCTCGATATTCCTGTTCGCCAGGCTGCGCTGGCTGAATTCCTCGCCGCCATGAAGCGGCTGCTGGACCGCGGCGCAACGCAGCTTAAGTTCGTGGATCGCACATTCAATCTTAGCGTGCCCGCCAGCCGTGCCATCCTCGAATTCTGCCTCGCCCACTGGCAACCCGGACGATTCTTCCACTTCGAGATGGTGCCCGATCGTTTGCCGGAGGCGTTGCGCGAGGTCATCGCCAAGTTCCCGCCCGGCGCGCTGCAATTTGAAGTCGGCGTGCAAACCTTCGACGAGCCCACGGCCGCCCGCATCAGCCGCCGACAAAATTACGCGCGGCTGGAGGAGAATTTTCTCTGGTTGCGAGCCAGCACGGGCGTTCACATCCATGCCGATTTGATCGCGGGATTGCCGGGCGAATCCCTGGAACAGTTCGGCGCAGGCTTCGACCGCCTTATTGCACTCCGACCGCAGGAGATTCAGGTCGGGATTCTCAAACGCCTGCGCGGAACACCCATTGTCCGTCACGACGCAGAGTGGGCAATGACCTACAATCCCCATCCGCCCTACGAGATTCTCCAAAGCAGACACCTCGACTTTGCCACCATGCAACGCCTGCGACGCTTCGCGCGTTACTGGGACTTGGTCGGCAATAGCGGCAACTTCGTCGAAACGGTCGGTTTGATCTGGAGCGGCAGCACCTCGCCCTTCCACTCGTTCCTGCGCTGGTCGGACTGGTTGTTTGGCCACGCCGGACGCACCGATGGCATCGCACTGGCCCGGTTGGCGGAACTGATGTTCCGCTTTCTCACCGAGCAACTCGAACTCAGCCAAACTTCGGTCGCCGAAACCTTGTGGCGCGACTACCAACGCGGCGGTCGCCCTGACCAGCCCGAGTTCCTGCGGCCATACCTGACGCATTTGCCTGGCCCAAAACGCTCTGCCAGGGCTATGCAAACAGCCCAGAAACGTCAGGCCCGGCACCTGGCTTGATTCGTGTTTCGCGGCTTGAACTGAAAGCGCGGAAGGCTATCTTTGGCGCGCATGAAATTCGTAATGGCAATGCTGACGTTTGGGACCATGGCCTTCATCCTTGGCTGGGGCATCGTCACCTTGGCGCAACCCGACGGCAAACCCTGGCTGCTGGTGACGGGCATCCTCGGCTACCTCGTGCTATTCTGGCGTGTCGGTTGCGCCGAGGAACATTGATTTGCCACTTCACCCATCCCCTCTCTCGCCCCGCCATCCGCGGGGCTTTTGTTTTGTGGCGTTCAAGATGGAACCTCTTGACGTGACTCAGTTTTTTCAGACCACGTGAAGTGTTAGTCTGGGCCGAAGAGAGGATGAGACCAACACTTCACACGGCCCGGAACAACTGAGTCACGTCAGGGGAAGGAGCAACCGGCAACCTGAAGGGCTGATTCCGGGTTGCGCTTTGGCCAATATGCTCCACTTTCCCAGCCATATGAAAACCGACATGACCGTTTTTGAGGCCATTGAACAACGCCGCGCCATCAAGCACTACGACCCGGCACATCGCATGACCGACGCGGAGACGCGTCAATTGCTCGAACTGGCGATGAAGACACCGACGGCGTTCAACATCCAGCACTGGCGGTTTGTGGTGGTGAGCGACCCGGCATTGCGGCAGCAGATCCGGGCAGTGGCTTGGGACCAAGCGCAGGTCACCGATGCGTCGTTGCTGGTGATCCTCTGCGCGGACTTCAAGGCGTGGAAAAAAAATCCCGACCGTTACTGGCAGAAGGCACCGCAGCCGGTGCAGGATTTTTTGGTGCCCGCCATCGGTCAGTATTACACCGGCCGGGAACAGGTGGAGCGCGACGAGTGCATGCGCTCATGCGGATTGGCCGGGCAGACGTTGATGCTGGCGGCCAAAGGCATGGGCTACGACTCTTGTCCCATGGACGGGTTCGATTTTGAGGCGGTGGCGAAGTTGATCCGCCTGCCATCGGACCACCTGATTTCTTTCATGATCGCAATCGGCAAAGGGACAAAGGAGTCATGGCCACGACCGGGCCAGCTGGGCTATAACGAGGTGGTCATCCAAAACCAGTTTTAGCAGCAAGGGAGTGGGGCGACGAAAGCGACAGGACCAAGGACGACACGATTGCAGCTCCCCACCCTGCCCTACGCTGCCACTTTTAACTTGATGACGTTCTTTGGCAGACGTTCCTCGCGCTCTTTCTTTTTAGGTGGTGGCGGAGGCATCACGGCAAACCATTCCTTAGCCAGTTC
>Ga0075471_10000926_pt1 | contig 18517 bp, 17 predicted proteins | sample DEB19_08_DNA_2_FD_74787 | JGI IMG/M metagenome (GOLD analysis project Ga0075471, IMG submission 74787) | Aqueous microbial communities from the Delaware River and Bay under freshwater to marine salinity gradient to study organic matter... | ecosystem: Environmental > Aquatic > Marine > Coastal ... | reverse complement strand
AGTTTCGAAAAGACGAGTTCATCCACAAAATTGCTCACCGGTGGCAAAGCAGCCACTGGAGCACCCAGCGGTACCGTGGCGCGGAAGGTGGACACCTTGCCTTGGTAACGCACCATCACTGCGACATCACCCGGCAAGTCAAAGAGCTTCACGAGTCCGGTCTCACTGGTTTCGGCCATGGCTTTCTCGTTGGCCTCATAGAGAGCACGCTTCGTCACATCGCGCATCGAGCCATCGTTGTAATGTGCAGTCACCTTGAGCTGCTGTGAGCCTTGGAGCGGCATCGTCAACTTGGAGGGCTCTACGCTGATGCGTGCCATTTTCGGATCGGTGTCTTTGCCGTAAGGCATGCCCTCGCGAATCCAGCGCACCAAGTCTGCGTAGTCCTCGGAAGCCGGATCGAGTTTTTTGCCACCCCCGTGCGGGGTCTGCGCAGTGCCTTTGGTCAGCAGCAAGCTTTGCTGGGGCGCGGCTGGGAAGAGGCGGCGTCCGCGCGCCTCCTTGACGATATGTTCATAATCTTCCTGCGGCTCAAAACCCAGAAGCGATAGCTTAAAACCGTTCTGTCCACCCGCCTTCCCGTGGCAGCCACCGCTGTTGCATCCGCCCTTCGTTAAAATGGGCACGATGTCGTTCGCAAAGTTGAGCGGACGCAGCGTGTCCGCCGCGAAGGCGGGCGCGGCAAGCAGGAGGGGGAGGATGGGACGCAAGTTCATGTCACTTTAACCTACGGGCCCCGGAACGCCTTTTTTGCCGATTTGAACACAATCAGGGAGGATCGGCCTGATCACGCAGTTGGACGATCACAGACCTGTGATCGGAGCCCACCTCTTGACCGATGGTTCTCTGCGTGATGCTGAGGCCGCCTTTGACGAGCACGTGGTCGATGGGAATCATCAGAATTGTTTCGAGGCCCCAAGTGGGTTGCCAGACGGGATCGGCGGAGCGGAACTGGAGGCCGCTTGCCTTTAGAAGAAGGCGCGTTCCGTGGCACCAAGGTGTGGCATTAAGGTCGCCGGCGAGGATCAGGTCGTGGGGTATGGTTGAGACAAATTTGGCTATCTCGATGAACTGTCGCTGCCAGATGGTGGCGGTTTGAAGTGTCATGGGCGGGGGCGGATGCGTGGCAATGACAGTGAGAGGTTTGCCATCGCGCTCCAGCTCCATCACGAGACTGGGGAACCCCTCGTGGGCAAAGTATCGCGTCGTCAGCTTCCTCACCGGCAGTCGGGTGAAGCAGGCCATTCCGAAGGCGCCGTATTCAAGCTGCTCGGCATGGTGTGGATATTTGTTACGCAACGGCTGGAGGTGTTTGTCCCAGTTCGAGTCGGTTTCAAGGAGGCAGACGATGTCAGCATCAGCGTTCAACACATGCTCGATGACCCGTGCAGGCTCTGGGTGCCCGCAGAACACATTGAAGGTCATGAGCTTCAGGTTCCCTTCGCCAGGTTCTCCGGTGTGGTGAGCTTGAAAAACGGGCCAAGCATTCGCAAAAAGTGAAGCCACTGCGACAAGGCCCAGCGACCGCTTGCGTCTCCATAGGGCCCAAACAAGCACCAACGTGCACAGGATGATGTATTGCAGCCGAAAGTGCGAAAAGAGATCGAGCAGCCAGTGAAGGGAACCGAGGCTACCGAGCCAAGTGCCAGCCAGCGCGAGGAAGCAGGCGGTTTCGATCAGGCCCGAGATGGAGGCAAAGGGACGCCAGAAGGAAAGTGTGTTGTCCATTTACTTCACTTCGAGCAGCGTAGGCAGCTTGTTCAGCGCATCAGGAATGGACGGATTCAAGGTGGGCGCGGCTTTCGGATCGGCCGATTTGAGGAAGCGGAAGAGGTCGCTGTCGGTGGTGAAAATCAGCTGGGTTCCCTTGGTCACAAACTTTTTGTAGGCGTCCATGGTTTTGAGAAACTCAAAGAGTTCCACGGCCTCCTTGGACTGGTTGTAGGCCTTCGCATAGATCTCGGTTGCCTTCGCATCCGCAGCTCCTTCGACTTCCTGGACCTTGCGGTAAGCCTCGGATTCGATCTCAGCGAGGTCACGCTCACGTTCTCCGAGAATTTCAGCCGCCTGACCGGCACCCTCGCTTCGATGCATCTCGGCGATCTTCTGGCGTTCCGTCATCATGCGCTGATGGATGGAGGCGCTGACACTGGAATCGTAGTCGATGCGCTTGAAGCGGACATCGAGCAACTTCACGCCGTATTCCTTCACCTTGGATTCGGCGCTCTTGAAAATCTCCTCCTCCAGCATGACGCGGCCCTTCATGATCGATGGCAGCCCTTGCGGCGGAGCGTCCTTGGTGTGGGTGGACATGGCGGCGCTCATGGCAAGAGCTTCGGGTGAGACTTGGCGGTCCTTGGTGGTGCGCACGGCCTCGATGAAATTGTGACGGGCGATCACATTGCGCGTCTCGCTACCCAAGATGTCATTGAGGCGGCTGAGGGCGCTGCGTTCATCACGCAGCTTTTTGAAATACGTCATTACGTCGTCCACCTGCCATCGGCCAAAGGTGTCGACGACGATGAAGACCTTGTCTTTCGTGGGCATCTTGGCAGCGGGCCCGTCCCATTCCATGACGCGTTTTTCAAAGCGGTTCACGCTTTGAATGAAAGGAGTCTTCCAATGCAGCCCGGCTTCCGTGACGGGTTCGCTCACGGGCATGCCGAACTGAGTGACGATGACCTGCTCCGTCATATCAACGGTGTAGAAACCCGAGCCGAGCAGGATGGAGAGGGCGATGAGGCCAATGAGGATGAGCGTGGCTTTCATGGGATTACTTCGCTTGGGAGTTGAGGTTCATGAGCGGGAGGAACTGTGGCGCCTTCTCATCGAGGATAACCTTGTTGGGCACGCCGGGCAGGATCTCGGACATCGTTTCGAGGTAGATGCGCTTTTTCGTGACCTCGGGGGCTTTCTTGAATTCAGTCAGTAGGGCCTGGAAGCGGTTTGCATCGCCCTCGGCCTCGTTGATGCGCTTGGTGGCGTAGCCTTCGGCGGCACTGATTTTCTGCTTGGCTTCGCCGCGGGCACGCGGGACGGCCTTGAAGTATTCCGCCTTGGCCTGATTGACGGAGGATTCTTTTTCCTGCTGCGCCTTGTTTACATCGCTGAAACTCATTTCAACACTGCGCGGCGGGTTCACATTGCCAAGCTGGATTTGGTCGATGCGGATGCCGATGCTCAGGGTCTTCACGAGTTGGCGGAGGCGTTCGGCGGCTTTGATTTCCATCTCTTGGCGCCCCACCGTGAGCACTTCGTCTACACTTCGATCGCCCACTATCTCACGCATGGAGGCTTGGGACAAATCGCGAAGTGTTTGTAGAGGATCGCGGAAGGTGAAGAGATACTTCTCCGGTTCCTCGATGGTGTATTGCACCACCCACTCGACGAGCGCGGTGTTCAAATCACCGGTGACCATGGTCTTCTCTTGCTCCATCTCCTCGTAGGTCTCGGCGTATTGGTAGGAATTCGTGGCTCCAGGCGTGGCAAAGCCAAACTCAAGCTTTTGCTGTCGGGCAACTTCGACCGGGGTGATGGTATCAATGCCCCAAGGGAGCTTGAAGTGCAGTCCGGGCTCCGAGGTTTTGAGGTAAGCGCCGAAGCGCTGCACCACAGCCACAGAGTTCGCAGGCACAGAGTAAAAGCTCGAAAAGAATCCCACGACGATCACCAAGGCGATCAGGATGCCGAGGATAAGCTTCGAGTTGATACGGATCTTTGGAGCGCCGGGAAGGGGAGGGAGAGCAGCCATGGAGGTTGCTCCTTAGCAGGGTCCGGCTTTTGGCGCAAAGTGCATAAATAGGCGGAAATTACACCCTAAAGCGCTAACAGCGGCGCGGGCACGAGGAAGGCGTGCTGCTCTAGCAGGCTCCAAACACCGTTCCAACTTAAATAAGGCGCGGCATAAACGACGATCACGTAAGCAAGCGCCATGGGGAAGATGCCGAGGCGAGCGGTCCAGCGCCAAAAACCGTGCTGTGGGGCTTCGCGACGTTGCGCCCGACTTATTGCCCAACCTGTAAGCAAACGGGCGGGGAAGATGCAGATCACAAACAGCAGCGCCGGCAGCCAACTGAGCTCACGAGGTGTGAGCTCGATCTTCAGCAAATAAAGTGGGACAGCCAGTAGCACGGTGATGAAAAAAGCCATGCAGAACGCGATGGGTGCCCGCAGGAACCGGCGTCGCACCTCACGAATGTCGAAGATGGCTTGGAAGCGTTGGGTTTCTGCCAGATGCGCTTGCAGAAACGGCAGGTGAATCACCACGAAAAGCAAAAGAAGCCCCCCGAACAATGAGAGCGCCAGCGCGCCGCCCGGCGGCATTCGTGTGGCCGTGAAAAGAATCCCCGCAGGCACCCCGAGCCATGCCAGCGCTCCGGCAAAGCCTCTCACGCCAAGCCAGAAGTAAAATGGCAACCGCAAGCCCAGCACATAGGTATGCAACGCCTGGTTGACCTGTGAAAAGCTGTCGGCTGATTTCAGCCAGTGATGCAGCTTGAGGGGCGCAGGCCACAAAAAGTGCCACCAGCGGCCGCCACGCAGGCAGGCCCACACGATGTGGATGAGCGTCAAAGCAAACAGCATGAGGGTTCCCGCCTTCCAAATCATCACGACGTGGCTGTCGGCTGCGATGGTCTCTGCGTCACGCCAGAATTCCGAGGCGATCCGCGCAGGCCACATCACCACCCAGGCGCCGGCGGCCGCGCTGCCAATGACGGAGGCTTTTCGCACGCCAATGAAGCCATCCCGCCATTTGCCTGACCTCGCCACGGCACCGCTCACGTGCAGCAGGTAACCAAGGCTGAGAAGATTGAGTGCGGGAATGACCGAACAAACCGCTACAAGAACCATCACCGCCGCAAATCCGAACATCCAGTCGATCCATGAGGCTGCGCGGTTGGCGAAAGACGGTGTCGATGTCATGGAGTCGAATGGGAGAAGCACGGGGGCCTAAACCCCCGGTGCAATGAAGGTTTCACAGGTGGATTCTTAACTTTCGAAACGCCGGTGTTTCAGGCTTTTCATCTTTCTCTACGAAACACCGCAGAAACCCCACTTGAGATTTCCTCTTCAATACAAGCGTAGCCAAGGAGAGGGTGGTGGAAAATCGGATGATGCGACCTACCCATGCCGAACCGGGTCAGATCGCTAGCACACATTTTCCGGCAAATGAGCGCTCGGTTTGGAAATGGAGAGAAAATCAGTTTATGCCAACTCCCGATGATCCCCGGCACGACCAGTTTCTCCGCCTCTTCGCGGAGAGCGAGGCTGCGTTGCATACCCTGCTCAGGGCGATGCTATCTTCCCGCGAGGATGCTAGCGAGGCGCTGCAGGAGACGGCGGTGGTGCTTTGGCGGAAATTCGATGAGTTTGATCCTGCCCGGGATTTCCGTGCTTGGGCTTCCGGAATTGCTCGGAACAAAGCCCTAGCTCTGATTCGCGACCGGCAGCGGGATCGTCATGTCTTCGACGTTGATTTGGCGAACCGACTCGCGGACCGGGCAGAGGCGCAAGAGACGCGGTACTCCTCGGAACGCGAGGCGCTGGAGGAATGCTTGCAAAAATTGCCGTTGGACCGGCGTGAATTGGTCTTGTCGGCTTACCGACAAGGCATGCGGATGGATCAACTGGCCGCACAACGGGGGCAGACGCCGATGTCTCTCTACAAAGTGCTGCAAAGGATTCGGCAGACGCTGCACGATTGTGTCCGGCGGAACCTAGAAAAAAACGAGCTCGCATGAAACACGATTGGAACGATCTCATTCAACGGCATCTCTGCGGCATCTGCACCCAGGCGGAGACCGAGGCGCTCCTTGAAGCGCTGCGTAGCGATGACCGGGTAGCCGATTTGTATCTGAGCCACGTGAATCTTGATGTGGCGCTCGAGGGAACGGCAGCCGGCGTCGCCTTACTTGAAGACCTGCGAGCCCCTAGCTCGCCGCGCTCGGTCTCCCGCATGTGGCGGCAGCCCGGCCTTGTCCGGATCGTGGGGATGGCGGCCTGTCTGACCCTGGCCCTCATCGCTTGGAAGCTGGTGGGTCCCGATGGATCGTGGGCGACCGTTCTTCAAACCGAAGGTGGCGTGGAAATCCTGCGCGATGGGCTGCCCCTGCCCGCAGTGCAGGGGGAAACCCTGCGGTCGGGAGATCGTATCCGCGTCGGTGCGCAGGGAGGTGGTTTGCTGGAAGTGAGGCGTCTTGGACGGGTGACCCTCGGACCGGAAACAAGGCTCCACCCGGCGCGCGAGCCTCGGATGTTGGAATTGGAAAGTGGCTTCATCGAAATCGAAGCGGAGAAACAGCCGGCAGACAGACCTTGGCGGATTCGGACCGCACAGGCCGAGGCGGCGGTGATGGGCACCAAATTTACCTTGGCCGCAGCGGATGCCCGCACGGTGTTGCGGGTTAGCGAGGGCATGGTCCGTTTGACTGGTTTGTCCTCCGGAAAGGCAGAATCGGTGGAAGGGGGGCGCCGTGCGTTCGTCAATGGGGATTCGCCACCGGCAGTGGCTGGCAGCCGCACCGGCAGTGTGCTCCTCCTGACTTCGCGAACGGCTCCCCACGCCGACTGGGACCGTTTCAATCGGCTCATCGGTGACAAATTGGTTGGCACGAGGCTCTGGCGGCTGGGATTCAAGGTGGAGACGCGCCACTTCGACGAGGTGCAGCCAGCGGATTTGCAGGGCCGGGCACTGGTGATTGTTTCCATCTTCGACGATGGGGTGGGCGAACCGGTGCTGGAACGCCTCCGTCTGGCCACCGCTGGCATGCCGCTGATCTGCCTAGAACCGGCCGGATACGCCACGCTCGGCATGGCTGGCGGCGGCAGCGAGGCAGCCTACGGCTTCTCCAGCGGAGCCTCCGAGGTGATGATTCTTTCGGGCGCGCATCCGATGCTGAAAGGCCTGTCCATTCCACCCGCCAGCTGGCTGCGTACCCTGCAGGGCTGGGGATGCCCGCCACCGGGCGGGGCACGGGTCCTCGCCCATCTTGCCGGACGTCCGGACCGCGCTGTGTGGTTCGCCTACGAAAGTGGTGACGTCATGGCCGCTCCCGTGAACCGAGCCCCTGCCCGCCGCACTGGGCTTTTCCTTGATCCCCGCGCGATGAGCAATCCCAGCAGCCCGGTCTGGCAGGTCTTCGAGGCCTCAGTCGACTGGAGCGTTTCACTCGAGACATCTCCATGAACCCCATTCTTCTTTCAATCTCCCTCAGCTTGCTCCTCGCGGGCCTCGCCTCCGCGGAGGGACGCCCCGTTGGCGATGCTTTCAGCGATCCTGAAAATCCGATTCGCAAAATCTGGGGTGGGGAGCGTCTCGATCTGTGGTCGCTAAAAAAACCCGTCCGTACTGCGCCGCCCGCAGGATTGGCTCAGCAAAATCCGATCGATGCCTTCCTGCTCGCTAAACTTGCGGAAAAGAAGCTTGAATTCTCCCCTGAGGCAGACCGCCGCACCCTGATCCGCCGCCTGTTCTTCGACCTGACTGGCCTGCCACCGTCGCCCGCCGAGGTCCGCGCGTTTGTCGCCAATTCCTCGCCCCGTGCCTACGAGGAACTGGTAGACCAGCTCCTGGCTAGTCCGCGCTACGGGGAGCGCTGGGCGCGGCACTGGCTGGATGTGGTTCGCTACGCCGATACCAACGGCCACGAACGCGATGAGTTCCGGCCCGAGATGTGGCGCTACCGTGATTACATCATCCGCTCCTTCAATGAGGACAAGCCTTACGATCGCTTCATTCGGGAGCAGCTCGCGGGTGACGAGCTCCTGTCCGGCCCTCCACGCACCGCCGCCGAGGCTGATCTGTTGATCGCCACTGGGTTCCTGCGTGCTGGCACCTACGACAGCACCGCCAGCATTTTCCAAGAGGAGAAAAAGGCCCGCAACGAACTGATGGCTGACCTCGTCAATACCACCGGCTCAGCCTTTCTCGGTCTCACGTTCTCCTGCGCAAACTGCCACGACCACAAGCATGATCCCATCTCCCAAGCCGATCACTTTCGCTTCCGCGCCTTCTTTGCCGCAGTGCAGGCGCGGGACGATCTGCCCTTGGACTTGGCACCCCAGCAGGAGGCCATCAAGGCCCATAACGCGGCGATCGATGTTCGGGCTGCTGGGATCCAGAAGAACATCGATACCCTGCTGGGACCGATTCGGGAGCAACGCATCGCTGAGCGGCGGGCCAAACTGCCCATGGAGATTCAGGAGCTGCTGCACATCCCGGAGGCTAAACGCGATGATGCCACCCGGAAGAAACTCCAGCCCCACCTCGATGCCCTCAAGGTGACGGACAAGGAGATCATCGAGGCGCTGGATGCGGCGGTCGGGAAACGCCACTCCGCTTTGCAAGCCAGCCTTGACGCCCTCAAGAAGGAACGGCGTGCCTTCATCACCGCCCACGTCATGACCGACACCGGCAAACCTGCCGAGACCACCCGGATCTTTTACCAAGGCGACCCTAACGAGCCGCGCGAGGAAGTGCAGCCCGGGTTTCTTTCCGTCTTCGATCCCGCCCCGGCGGTGATACGCACCACCGGCGGCCAAACACTGGGCCGTCGTCTCACCTTGGCCGATTGGATTGCTTCGTCCGACAACCCTTTCACGGCCCGGGTTTTGGTGAACCGTCTCTGGCAGCATCACTTTGGGGTTCCGCTTTTTGGCAATCCCAATGATCTGGGTCGCGGCGGTCCGAAGCCGACGCACCCGGAGTTACTCGACTGGCTGGCCACTGAAATGATCGCGAGCGGATGGTCCATGAAGGCCATGCACAGGCTGATGGTGACCAGTGCCGCCTATCGTCAAGCGGGTGTCGAGAGAAGAGGAGGAACTCTGGGCCATGCCATGGTCGCCGACCCCTCGAACCGCCTTTTCTGGAGGCAAAACGCCCGCCGCCTCGATGCCGAAACCATGCGTGATACGCTTCTTGAGGTTGCCGGCAAGCTCCGTGCCCACGCCGGAGGACCAGCGCTATGGCCTCCCTTGCCAGATGAGATCCTACGGGCCCAGCCGGGTGTGCTCGAAGCGCTCGAAGGAAAGGATGGCGGCCGCCGCCAGGGATGGTTCACCAGCCCCGAGGATGCGTGCGACGTCCGCACGCTCTATCTGATCCAAAAGCGCAGCGTTCCGCTGCCATTCCTCCAAGCTTTTGATCTTCCCGATACCACCGCTTCCTGCGCCCGGCGGGATGTCACTACCGTGGCTCCTCAGGCGCTCAACCTCCTGAACAGCGACTTTGCCCTGCGCGTCGCCACCCAGTTTGCCGAGCGGGTTGAACGTGAGGCGGGTGCTGACCGCGTTGCCCAGATCGATCACGCCGTCTGGCTCGCCCTCGGCCGCGGTCCTACTGCGGAGGAGCAGCGGAAAGCCGCTGCCTTCCTTGCCGCTCAGGGGGAAGGCTCACTCCCCAATCTTTGCCGTGCCCTCCTGAATCTGAACGAGTTCGTTTACATCGACTGACATGACCACCCCCTACAGTCCCCTTTCCGCTTCAGTCACCCGCCGGGACTTTCTCGCCCGTTGCGGTGGCGGTGCTGGCGCGCTGGCCCTCACCACCTTGCTCTCGGACGAGGCACGTGCCCAAACCTATCTTCAGAACCGGCACATCGATCCCATGCGCCCCATCGCACCCCGCGAACCTCATTTTCCGCCGCGCGCCAAACATATCATCTGGCTCTACCAATCCGGCGGTCCGCCGAGCATGGACCTCTTCGATTACAAGCCCGACTTGGCCAAACTCCACGGCCAACCGGTGCCGGACAGCATCCGAAACGTAAAGGACAAGGTGGGCGGTGTTTTCAACTCCTCCAAAAACGAACTCATGGCCGGCCCTTGGAAATTCGCGCGTCACGGCCAAAGCGGCCAGTGGTTCAGCGAACTCATGCCTCACACCGCGCGGCATGCGGATGAAATCTGCTTCGTCAAATCCCTCCACTGCGATTCCTCGAACCACGCGCCTGCCACTTACCAGATGAATACCGGCGTGATCTTGGGCGACCGTCCCAGCCTCGGTTCCTGGCTCACGTATGGTCTCGGCTCTGAAAACCAAAATCTGCCCGGCTATGTCGTCCTCTTTCAAGTCGGTGGATTCGGCGGCACCGCCAACTGGTCCAACGGCTTTCTCCCGGCCGCCTTCCAAGGTACCCGCTTCCGCCACGAGGGCGAACCCGTCTTTAACCTACGCCCCCCGGCCCGGTTCGCCTCCTCCCAGCGCGCCACCCTCGATCTGATCCAGAGCCTCAATCAACCGCATCGCGATGCCCGGCCTGGCCTGGCCGACCTCGATGGACGCATCGCCGCCTACGAACTGGCTTACCGCATGCAGGCGGAGGCTCTCGATGTCGGCGATATCCGTAGTGAATCGGCCGCTACCCTCGAGCTTTATGGCGTCAACGATCCGGACAAAGCCAAGGCCATGTATGGCCGGCAGTGTCTCCTCGCGCGGCGCCTCGTCGAACGCGGAGTCCGAGTCGTGCAAACCTACCAGATGGTGGACAAGTTGGGCTGGGATGGCCATTCCGACAACAAGTCCTACGCCGAACGCAACGCGCGCCAGACCGACCAAGCTGTCGCGGCTCTGTTGACCGATCTCAAACAGCGCGGATTGCTGGCGGAAACGCTGGTCGTCTGGGCCGGTGAATTCGGCCGCACGCCGATGATGCAGGGCAACGGCGGCCGCAACCACAACCCCTATGGCTTCACCGGTTGGCTGGCCGGCGGAGGCATTCAGGGCGGCCAAAGCATCGGTGCCACCGATGAGATCGGTCTCCGGGCTACCGTGGACCCCCACACGGTCAAGGATTTCCACGCCACCATCCTGCACGCCCTTGGCCTTCATCACGACGAGCTGTTTTTCGAGCATAACGGCCGACCGGAACGGCTCACTGGGGTGGCCGGATCTGCCAGCGTCATCTCTCGTGCCTTCGCCTGATCCTGTCGGAGAGAGGCCATAAGGGCCTCGCTTCAGCTCGCCAGCTTCTCCATTAGCTTCTGCGTCCGCTGGATGATGCGCTGGGGCTCATCTAGCAAGCCGGCGCTCAGCAGGGCATTGTCCAAGATCTGCTCCGTGATGAGTGCAGCAGTGTCGGGATCACTCTTTTGCAGTTTGGCGAGGCCTTTGACGAGCGCATGACGCGGATTGATCTCAAAGATGACTTTGGGCCCCGGCATGCCGTTTTCCTTGCCGAGCGCCTTCATCATCTGTCGCATCTGCGGGGTCATTTCGCCTTCCGGCGTCAAAACGAGGGCAGGGGAGCCCACAAGGCGCTTGCCGGGGCGGACGCTGTCGACCAAGGCGTTGAGGCGCTCCTTGATCCAGTCGCACAACGTGTTGGTTTCGGCTTCAGGAAGGGCTTCGCCGTCCGCGTCGCTGTCACCAAGGTCAATGTCATCGGCGTTGACGGCTTTGAGATCCTTGTCGTCGAACTTGCTGAGGCTGGAAACGACGTATTCGTCGATGGTCTCGAACAGGTAAAGGACCTCAATCCCCTTCGCCTTGAAGGCTTCGAGATAGGGGCCGCTCTCGATGGCATCCCGGCTTGGAGCGACTTGGTAGTAGATGGCCTTTTGTTCGGCGGCCATGCGCTTCACATAATCGGCTAAACCGATGGTTTCGCCGGGCTGCGTCATGCTGGATTCAAAGCGCAGCAGCTTCGCGATGGCCTCGCGGTGGGTGTGATCGGTGGCCACGCCTTCTTTGAAGAAGCGGCTGAAATCCTTGTAGAAGCCATCCCACTTCTTCGCGTCGTCGGAGGCCTCCTTGTCGAGCTGCTTGAGCAGACGCTTCACCACCACGTCACCAATTTTGCGCACGAGGGCGCTATCCTGCATGCTTTCGCGGGAAATGTTCAGCGGCAGGTCCTCGCTGTCGATCACGCCGCGAACGAAGCGCATCCATTCCGGCAGCAGCTTCTTGGGTTTCGGATCGATGAGGACTTTCTTGCAGTAGAGCGATACACCGGGCTCCATCTGGCCCATGCCAAAGGACTCCATGTTGTGCGTGGGTGTGAAAAGCAGTGCGTTGATGACCAGCGGGCTATCCGCTTGGAAGTGCATGCGGTAGCTCGGATCATCGAAGGCGTGTGCAGTGAACTTGTAGAACTCTTTGTATTGCTCGTCGGTAATGCTGTCCTTTGGCTTCAGCCACAGGGCCTCGACGGTATTCACGCGTTCGCCATTGAGCAGGAGTGGGAAGCTGACGAAGTTCGAGTGCTTCTCAATGATCTGGCGCACCGTGCTGGCTTTGCAAAAGTCAGCCGCGTCCTCTTTAAGGTGCAACACGATCTTGCAGCCACGCTTTTGATCCGGCGCTTCATCGATGGTGTAGCTGCTCTGGCCGTCACTGGTCCACACGAGGTGCTCACCGTCATTTTTCCACGAGTGGGTGTACACCTGCACCTTGTCGGCAACCATGAAGGCGGAGTAAAAGCCGACCCCGAACTGGCCGATCAGCGTGGCATCGCCCTGCTTCCCGGCATTCTTCAGAGCGGCGGCGAAGGCCTTCGAACCACTGTGGGCGATGGTGCCGAGGTTCTCGACGAGCTCGGCCCGGGTCATGCCGATACCAGCGTCGGCGATCGTAAGGGTTTTCGCCGTTTCATCGGTGGTGATGTGGATCTGCAGCTCGGCATTGGCATCGAAGACATCCTTTTCCGTGAGTTGCGTCAGGCGCATCTTCTCCATGGCGTCGGACGCGTTGGAGACGAGCTCACGGAGAAAGATCTCGCGATCCGTGTAGAGCGAATGGATGACGATATCGAGGACTTGTTTGACTTCGGCCTGGAATTCGTGGGTCTGGCTCATAAGGGTGAATTTTGAGGGTTTGGGGGCGTGAAGAGTAGCGAGTGCTGATTTTGGGTCAAGAAGGTGACCATCTTGACTTTGCCAAGCCCTTCCCGACACTCAGGTTCCCATGGGACTCTTCGACACACTCGCTAAAAACGCGCTGGGCAGCATGCTTGGCGGCGGCTCCAGACAAGACCCTGCTGCGATGCTCAGCGGTCTGCTCAGCGAGGCCGGCGGCATGGAGGGGCTGATGTCCCAGTTTCAATCGGCGGGTTTCGGCGGCCAGTTTGCCTCTTGGGTATCCACCGGGGAAAACCAGCCGCTTTCGGCGGACCAGATGCAGAATGCTCTTGGCATGGAGGCTCTCCAAGGCCTTGCGGGTAAGCTGGGCATGAATACCGGCACGCTCCTGCCGCTGCTGGTTCAATTCCTCCCACAGGTGATCGACAAACTGACTCCTCAGGGCCAAATCGCCGACAATCACCCCTCCAGCAGTCAGCTTCAAAGTGTCCTGACGAGCGTGATCAGCAGCAGCTTCAGCGGTCTTTTTGGAGGTCGGAAGTGATCACTTGAACAGTTTTCTTTCCGCGACATCATCGCGGCCATGTTGTCGCTGCCGCCTGCTGCCGATGAATCTGCCAGTTCCGAAGTGGATTGGCTATTTCTCGATTTAAACAGCTTCTTCGCGAGTGTTGAACAGCAGGAGAATCCGGCGCTGCGAGGCAAACCAGTGGCTGTGGTGCCGGTGATGACCGATGCCACCTGCGCCATCGCCGCCAGCGCCCAAGCGAAGCAGTTTGGCATCAAGACCGGCACGAACATTGGCGAGGCCCGCCACAAGTGCCCAGACCTTCAGCTCGTGCTCGCTCGGCATGACATATATGTCGAGTATCACCACAAGATCATCCAAGAGGTCGAGCGGCACTACCCCGTGAATGCGGTTTGCTCCATTGACGAGATGGCGCTGCGCCTCGACAAGCGGCGCCGCCCGCTTCCGGCTGCCATCGACCTCTCGAAGCGCATCAAGGCCGGGCTGCGCCGCACGATGGGCGAGTGCATCACCTGCTCCATCGGTCTGGCGCCGAACCGCTTCTTGGCGAAAGTGGCCTCCGACATGCAGAAGCCGGATGGCCTAGTGTTTTTAACCGCCGCGGATCTTCCCGGCCGACTGCTCGACCTCGAGCTACGTGACCTTCCCGGCATTGGTCGTCGCATGGAGCCTCGGTTGCATGCGGTGGGCATCCGCACCATGCGGGAACTTTGGGAGGCCTCGCGTGAGGACATGCACCATGCTTGGGGAGGTGTCGTGGGAGACCGCTTTTGGATGGCGTTGCATGGAGAACCCTCCGAGGACGAGCCTGAGCAGGACCCCAAAAGCATCGGGCACAGTCATGTGCTCTCGCCGGAGCTGCGAAAGCCTCCGCAGGCCGCCATCGTGCTGCGTCGCCTGCTTCTCAAAGCTGCCAGTCGCCTGCGCCGCTCCAACCACCGGGCTACCGAAATGCGTGTGAGCCTTCGCATGGAGGACGGACTGCGTGGCGAAGCCAGCCAACGCTTTCCTGCCGTGAATGACAGCCTCGCGCTCACCGATGTGATGCGCCGCTTGTGGGAAAGCGTCATGCAACAGACCCGCTGGCAGCGGGTGAAAAAAGTCGCCGTTACGCTATCCGGTCTCGAATCGCTCACCCAGCCCCAGCAGCTCGATCTCTTCGCCCGGGGTGAGGACTCGCGGCAGCGTCGCGAGTCCCTCTCTCGTGTGCTAGATGACATCAACAAAAAGCACGGTCGTGATTCCATCGTCATTGGCTTCACGCCCGATACAGTACGCACCTTCTCCGGATCCAAAATCGCCTTCAACCGCATTCCTGACCGCGAGGAGTTCAAAGAGTGAGCGATACGTGAGTCGCCGCAGCGGAACAAAACCCTTGCGTCCACACCGGTCGCGGTTAGTCTCCGCGCCCTTTTTCAGTCACACCTCCTTCCCATTCTCGTTTTTCGCCATGTCACAGCATCGCAGCCTCAAGACCTCCGGCTCCGTCGGTACCAAGCGCAGCGTTTTGAAGCGCGGTGAGCGTATCAAGCTCCTCAAGTCCCGCGGACTGTGGAAGGAAGGCCGTCTCCCGACCAATCTGCCGAAGACCAAGCCGGAGTAAGCCGCAGCGCCAGCCCTGTGGCGGCGCGAATTGACCCCGCCAGCCCCGCTTCCTCGTGCGCCTGAACCGCTATCTCAGCCAGTGCGGCGTCGCCTCGCGTCGTGGTGCCGAGCAGATCATCTTGGAAGGCCGTGTCTCGATCAACGGACACGTCATTACCAACCTCGCCACACAAGTGGCTCCTGACGATAAGGTCGTGGTGGATGGAAAGCCCGCCCAAGCCGAGTTGCCTGTCGTCATCGCCATCAATAAGCCGCGTGGCTACATCTGCTCCCATGGTGACACGCATGAGCGAATGACGATCTACGATCTCCTGCCGCTCAAGTACCAGAACCTCCACCACGTGGGCCGGCTCGACAAGGAGAGCGAGGGGCTCATCCTCATGACCAACCGGGGAGATCTCTCCCACCGCCTCATGCATCCCAGCATGGGCGCTGAAAAGGAATACGAGGTCGTCGTGGACCAGCCGCTGCATCCCGATGTGCTCGCCAAGCTCATCAAAGGCATGATGACCGAGGAAGGCCACGCCCGCGCCGAACGCGCCTGGCTGGTGAAGCCAAACAAGGCGCATGTCGTGCTCAAGCAGGGCCTGAAGCGTCAGATCCGCCTCATGTTTTACCACCTCGGGTACGAGGTTGAGCGCCTCACTCGTATCCGCATTGGCTGGCTGCAACTCCGCGGCCTGCAGCTCGGCGGTTGGAAAGAGCTCAAACCTTCGGACGTCGAGCGTTTCTTCAAGGAAACAACTTCCGTTTCTCGCGAACGCGCCAAACCGGTTCGCAAGCCCGCCCTTGATGAAGGTTCAGACACCTTCGCGCCGTCCAAAAGAACCTCCGCTCCCCGCTCACGGGCCTCCTCCCCCAGCCCTGCCAAGCGCAGCGCACGCTCGGGACCCTCGGATCGTCCCCAAGGCCGCTCCGCTTGGAGCAAGACGCGTCGTCCACGCTGAGTGCGCCCTCAAAAGAGGTGTGAGCCACGTCGGACAGCTCTCCTCATGCCACCAGTTTGTCCAAGTGCTGACAGGCCCGCGCGATCTCCGCGGTCGTCTCCGACGCTGTCGGTAGGATGGGAATGCCGCGCGGTGTTGGATGCATGAAGATCTCCGTCGGGCCTGTGAAGTTCACGGCTTGGAGCGCATCGAGCAGCGGCTTCCAGTCCAGCGGACCACGGCCGGGCATTTGCTGGAGCTCCTCCTCCTTTGGCATGGGCTTCATGCAGCCCTTGCCATGTTCCCAGGCATAAAAGAGCGTCATTTTCTGATCGATGTGCCGGATGAGGTCGCTCAGCAGTTTCGTGTCCTGCGGCAAATGATAAGGTGCTAGCGCGATGCCGATGCCGGGCATCTTGCGGATGGCATCCGCCAGCCAGCGGAGACTGTCCGGTGTGTCGATGAGGTTATTCACGTGGTTCTCGATGCCGATGGTGACACCGTTTTCGGCGGCGAGAGCCGCGTGTGGCTTCATCTTTTCCACAAAGGCCTTCACGTTCGCTTTGAGTTGATCCGGCATGAGCCCTTTCCAATCCCCCGCGCCACCAGTGACGATGAAGGCCCCCCCCAGCTTCTTCACGATGGAGATCTCCTCGGTCAATTCGAACGGTCCCAAATCATACCGCGTGGTACCGCCGAAGCCCAAATCGTACTGCTTCAGCATCTCGGCGAATCTCTCATGCCCGAGGGTGTTCAGTTCCTCGCGTTGCGTGCCATGCTTCTTCGGCCACAACTCAATGGCGGAGGCACCAGCCTTTCTCACCTCTGGCAGGATCTCCGCCAGGGGTAGGTTGCCATACATCGAAGAAGCCAGCATGTAATTCAGCTTCCAAGGACTTGGCTTGGAAAAAGCGGGCGCGGTGGCGGCAGCAGCGATGGATTGAAGAAGGCGACGGCGGTTCATAGGCGGTTTAAACGCCTGCCCGCCGCTCGCTTCATTCAGACTTTGATGCGCTCTCTTCAGGATTCACGGCAAAGCTTATTGAAGACCGATACCGGGTGCTCCCCGCTGTTTCATGGGGCGTCTCCGCATGCCTCCTCCGGCGTCGGAGGCGCAGGATCAGGATCACGAGGGACCTGCTGTGGGCATCAGTTGCACCGCAGGTGGCGGCATTTGCTGCCAGGAGGGCATCTGCGGCCGCTCCGTCTGCGCCTTGATCAGCAGCCAGAACAGGCAGGCCAGCACGAAGGCCACCAGCTTCTCGCGCCAGTTGCGAGTGATGAGATCCCTAGATTGTGTGGCCCATTTCATGGCTCTCCTCCTTGTGTTTGTTCGGCGCGTCTTCATCGCTCGCATCGCCCGCTAGGATTTCGTTGATGCGCTGGCGCAGGTCGTCCGCCTCCAGATCATGCTCCAGTTTGCCCTGGTAGCAAAGTGACAACGCGCCGGTCTCCTCGCTCACCACGAGGGCGATCGCATCGGTCTCCTCCGTGATGCCCATGCCAGCACGATGGCGCAGGCCGATCGCGCGGTCTTGGATGTCACGCTGACTCACCGGGAAGACGCATCCCGCGCTGGCGATGCGCCCCTGATCAATGATCACACCACCATCATGCAGCACCGTTTTCGGATGGAAAAGGGTCGCGATGAGCTCGGTGGAGATCCTCGCGTCGATCTCCACGCCGGACTCCGCATAAGGCTTGAGGTCAATGCCTCGCTTCAGCGCGAAAAGAGCCCCACAGCGCCGGGAAGAGAGCTGTTGCATGGCTTCCATCAGCAAATCGAGTGCCTCGGGGTCCGGTCGGTTGAAGGAAAAAAGGCGGCTGCTGCCCAGCTCCGCCAGCACACGGCGCAGCTCCGGCTGGAAAAGTACCACCATCGCAATCGCGAGGAAGACGGACACCCGCTGCAGCAGCCAAGTGATCACCTCCAGCTCCAGCAGCAGGGAGATCAGCGCTAGGCTCAGCAGCAAAATCAACAAACCCGTGAGGATGCGGGCGCCGCGCGTGGCACGAAAAAAAAGATACCCATGATACGCCAGCGCGGCGAGGATCAGGATCTCCACGCCATCGCGCCAGTGCGTTGTCAAAAAGTCCCACATGGGTTCAAGTGCCGCCCATGATGCCGCTCACGGCGCTTTTGGCAAAAGGAAGCTGAGCCACACGTCGGTTTCGATGTCGCGGTAGCGGAAGCCTTCATTCAAGAGGGCGGTGGGGTCTTCGTCCTTCGTGTTCGCACGTTGTTTGTCCGCGTTCGTGCCTGTCTCTCGTGAGCTTGCCGTAGGCTTCGTCGCTGGCGCTCCAGGTGAGGGAGGCATATTGGTCAGCCTGGGCGACGATATCGCCTCGGCCATTGCTAAAGTTGTAGTGGAGCGTGCGGAAGGAGGAGACGGAGACAGATTCGCTTCGCGAGGTGTAAAGAAGGCCGCCGCCGCCGTCCATGTCGGGGCCGCGGGTGTATTCGATGGTGGGTATGCTCTCACCTGCACCACCTTTATCAGGCGCGAAACGCAGTATATCGATCATCAAAAGCTATCGAGGATGCCCCAATTTGTCAGCTAATGGCACCCGACCCCGTTTCCCTCGTGCCCGCCTCGTCTGTGATTGGATCGCCAACATGACCGACCGTTTCGCCTTCCGCACGTATCGCCGGTTGTTT
>Ga0075471_10000925_pt1 | contig 18525 bp, 13 predicted proteins | sample DEB19_08_DNA_2_FD_74787 | JGI IMG/M metagenome (GOLD analysis project Ga0075471, IMG submission 74787) | Aqueous microbial communities from the Delaware River and Bay under freshwater to marine salinity gradient to study organic matter... | ecosystem: Environmental > Aquatic > Marine > Coastal ... | reverse complement strand
CGCGTTGGGTTTGACAAGCCGAAACACAGACAGGCTGAAGCCTGTCCTACGATGGCCGGCGCAGGGTGCGCAGCATCGCGAGCCAGAAGCCGAGGAAACCGAGCACGCACGCCATCACGACGAGCGGGCGGCGGATGTCGTGGTTGAGCGTCCAGGCGCCGGCGGCAAGGAGCGCGCCCCAGATCACGATCGCCACCATGATCCAGCGGATGATCCGGTCGGCACCGGGTGGGGCGGCGGGCGTCGTCATGCGCAAGTTATAGACGCGCCGCAGGCGGATCGGGGGGGGCCTGAAAACAAAGGCCCCCGGAACGGTCCAGGTCCCAGGGGGGCGGAGAACCTGAACCGTTTCCGGGAGCGATTGGACGATCACTGTGGTGGGCCCGAGGCTCCGGCCGCTTCCGTGCTGCCGGCGTGCCTCGGGGTGGGGCGATTCCATCTGCCCATCGAGCCTTCAGGCGGGCGGACAGTAGGGAGCGGCATTTTGCGAATCAATGCCGGTTTTGCAGCTGAAAAATGGTTGGTTTTCACCGCGAAATTTCCCCTGCACGCTATGCTCTCGCCCAGTTTGCCACCCGCTTGGAGCACATTCCCCATGGCCACCCCCGTCGAGATCACCGCCGCCGCTGCGTCCACCCCCGGCGCGGGCGCCCCGCCCACGCCCGCCGCCTGGCAGGCCGCGTTCGAAGCCGCCCTGCCCTATCGCGCATTTCTCGAACGGCATGCAACCCCGGATCAGCGGTCGCGCTGGGATGCGTTCCACGGCCGCGTCTCCCTCACGCCCGCTCAGACGTCTCTCCTCGGCGGGTTCACGCGAAAGATGCCGGTGCTCGTGCTCGCCGGCGCCTGGTGCGGCGACTGCGTGAACCAATGCCCGATCTTCGCCCACTTCGCAGCCGCCTCGCCCGCGCTCGATGTCCGCTTCCTCGACCGCGACGCCCGGCCCGACATCGCCGCGCACCTGAAGGTGTGCGGCGGCCAGCGCGTGCCCACCGTGATGTTCCTCTCGGAAGACTTCACGCCCATCCTCTTCTACGGCGACAAGACGCTCTCCGCCTATCGGGCCGCTGCGTCGGCCCAACTCGGCGAAAGCTGCTCGAGCGGCGCGGTGCCCCCGCCGGCCGATGCGGTCGCGGCGGTCGTGTCGGACTGGCTCGATCAGTTCGAGCGGGTGCACCTCATCCTCCGGCTTTCGGGCCGGCTGCGGCAACTGCACGGCGACTGACCCGACGACGCCCCGGAGCTTCCCCATGACCAGCCGTGAACGGTGGACCGTGTATCCGTTGCTCTTCCTCGCGATCGGCCTCGCCGTGCGAGCCGTCGCCGTGCCAGAGGAACGATTCGCCGCGGCCCAGATCGGCGACCTCGAAGCGGCCCGGCTCACCTGCCGCGAGATCGTGGTCGAGACAGACGACGGCACGGTGCTCATCCACATGGGGAGAGTGATCGGCGCCGGCGGCGGCCGGATCGAGATCAAAGACGAGAAGGGCCTCGACGCAATCGCGATCGGCACGCGGCCGAACGACCGCACGGGCACCGTCGAGTGCTACGATGCCGATGGCCAGCCCACGCCCTGCCTCACACCGTAGGCCGGGCTTCACCTCGTCACGGCGATCGAGACGGCACAGGCGTTCGACGATGTGCGGGCGCCATCGGTCACTCTCACCGAGAACGCGACGGCCCTGCCGCCGGGCACGAAGCCCGGCATCCAGCGGATCTTTCCGCCGGCGCTCATGAGCGGCAGCGATGGATTGCCAAATCGGCCGACGGTCGGCGGGATCGTCACCCACGCGCGGCCGTTCCAGGTCTGCAGCCGGCCGTTGGGCACGGAGTCGACCACAAACTGCAGGCTCCGGGTGGTGGGCGACGCCCGCGTCGCGGCGACGAGCTGCGCGTAACTGATCTCGAGCCACTGGCCCTGCTGGCCACCCTGGAGCCACGCCATCGTGCCGATCCGCGGCGCGAACGCCTGCAGCGTGCTCCCTGGGGCCACGTTGATCGTGCTCGTCGCCGACGTGCCCGTGAGCGTGCCGTCGGTCGCGGAGAACGTGAGCGTGCGCGGCGTCAGGCTCGGGCCCGTGGCGGTGTAGGTGACGCTGCCCGGGGTCTTCAGGAACGTGTTGAGGTCGGCCACCGAGGACGTGATCTGGAGCGTGGCCGAGTCCGAGCCGCGCACCGCCACGCGGCCGGCGACCGGCGCGGCTGTGAGCGTGCCCGCTCCACCGGTGACGGTGAGCGTGGCCGTGACGAGCGGCACGTAGGGATCGGCGACGGGCGTGAACGACGCCGGCCAGACGAGGTTGCCCGCCACGCCCTGCGTCACGTTGAACTGCGCCGGCGCCTGCACGACCGGAGCGGTGGTCGTGCCGGTCGCCCAGCGGTTGAACGTCACGGCGAGCCCCGAAATCGTCTGGCCCGTCGCGGGGTAGGCGTTCGTCGTCGGATAGGGTATCTGCACGTTGGTGGACTGCCCGTTCTTGTCGGCGTAGGGATAGCCGTAGCTCAGGCCGTTGAAGCTCACGTCGAGCCGGGAGAAGTAGGCCGCGTACCAGTTCGACGTGGTACCGGGGGCGTAGTACGTGAAGAGCGTCGAGGCGGAGCCGGTGGGCGGCACGCCCGTGTCGATCCACTTGGTCTGGCCGTTGGGACCGCTGTTCGCCTGGTAGCCCCAGAACACGGGCGTCGTCCACGAGCCGTCGGTCCGCTTGTAGCTGCGGTAGATGTTGAAGCCCTTCGCGGTGAGGGCCATCGACAGGCTGCCGGCGGGATTCACGGCCGTCCACTCGACGGTGGCGTTGTTGTAGCCGCCGGGCACGTACTTCTCGACCACGACGCTCGGCGTCGTCTGCGTGGTGGAGGTGTCGCCATTGATGCCGACGGCCGTGATGAAATACCGGTAGGTGGCGTCGCCGGCGAGGCTGTCGCCCGCCTTGTATCCCGGGGTCACCGACTTGAGCACCGGCGAGTTGGCCCAGTAGGTCGGCGGCAGCACTGCGTTCCACGAGTTGCCGCTCCGCGTGGGCGTGAGCCCGCGGTTGAACGCGGAGACGATGTTGTTGTAGAGGTTTGCCGAGTCGCCACCGCTCATGCTCGTCGCGCTGAAATTGCCGAACACGCCATCGCCGGCGAACACCATCGTGGCGGGCGATTCACCGCTCTTCGCCGCGGGGAAGCCGGTAGACGTGGGGGGGCACGGCGGCAGGCCGGCGTTGCCGGTGTTCGATGAGAAGAACGGAGCCACGACCCAGATCTGTTGGTTTGCGAACTTGTTCCCCCACGTGCCCTGGATGCCCGTGAGGACGAGGGCGGTGTAGCCGCCGGCCGAGCCGATCGTGAGCCCTGTTTGGGTCTGGCCCGTCCACTTCGTCGCAGTGGCCTGGTCGTCGAGCACGAACGTGTTGCCGGCCCCTTGGATGCCGAACGGCGAGAGCGACGTCGGCGCGTAATAGGCGAAGAACTCCTGGAGGGCCGTCGTGTAGTAGCTGTTGAGCGGGTCGTAGAGATAGTTGCTCGTCGGCGGCGGCGCGACGGTGCCAGAGTGGCTGCCGGGGGTCTGATCAGTGAATGCGAGGCCCTGCACGTTACTCGCGATCTTGCGCGCGGTCGTGACGTCGTTCGACGCGCTCCAGTAGACGTTGTAGCCCGTCGCGTAGGGATACGCGCTCCACGTGAGTTGGAGCGCCGCGTTCGACGACGTGGACGTGCCCGAGATGCCGGCCGACGCCATCGACTCGCCGCCAGTCGCGCCGAGGGCCGTGATCCAATAGGAGGCCGTCGCGCCCGTGCCCACTCCGCCCGCGGGCGTCACGGCGGTGAGCGTCGGCGGATTCGTGAGGAGCACGCCAGTGATGTCCTGGGGGGCGGTGATCCGCGTGCCGGCGGCGAACGGGGCGTTGAGCGCATTCGGCGCTCCCCGGAGGAACTGCCAGGCCTTGCTGCTCGTGAGGCTCGTGTTGTTGATGAACGTCGAGAACCCGTCGAACAGGGTCGTGCGGTCCTGCCGCATCCCGACGCCGTTCACGGGATCGGCCGGCACCGGGGGCGGCGCCCCCTGCGTGGTCACCGAGAACGGGAAGCCCACTTGGTCAACCTCCGACACGTCGAAGTCGAGCGACCCACTCGTGAGGCCAAACTCGAACAGCCCGAACACGTCGTCGGCGTTGGTGCCGGGGGTGGGCGAGCCGACCGTGGGCACCGTCACCTCCACGCCAGCATTGTTCACCCGCTTCCCCAGCACCTGCAGCGGGATCGGCGTGCCCACGCTCAACACGATCACGCCGCTTGTGAGCCCGATCTGGGAAGGATCGGGGAGCGTGATCGTGGCCTGCGTCGTCCCGCTCGCGGGGAGCGAGCCCGGCGACGGGAAGAGATTGATCAGCGGAAGGTTGCCGGAGGTGGGCAGCGGGGCGTAGGACGTGGCGTCCGTCGGCCCCGGCATCTGGTAGACGAAGCCGCCCGAGAGCAGCTGGGGCAGCGCCCCCGATGGAAACGCCGACACGCCGGTGAACGAATTGCCGCTGATCCCCGTGTACGACACGGCCGCGTTCGTGCTGGCCTGAAACGTGCTCGTTGCGGCCGCTGCGGGCGCCTGCACGAGCAGCGTGCCGCTCGGGGCGAAACCCGCCGTGGAGTTGACCGCAAACGTCGAGCCGCCCGCAAACACGTCGCCCAGGCTCACGCTGAAGCCATTGTTCACGCCCACCTGGTCGAGGAATGTCACGCCGGTGAAGGCGTTGTAGCCGGGGGTGGTGTCGAGGCCGGTGTAGGTCGCCCGCACCGTGATCTGGTTGAGGCTCATCACGATCGGGATCGGATTAAGCGCGGTGGTCGTGGGGAAGCCCGCCACCGAATTCACCGGGAGCCGCGTGGCGGTCGGAGCGATGCCGGTGGTGGTCGGATCCACGACCGTGACCGTGGCAGACGTGTAGCCCAAGCCGCCGTTCAAGTTGGTCCAGCCAGTCACCTGGCCAGCGTTTGGACCGGTCGTGGAGATCGTCGCCGTGGCGGAGGCGACAGCGGTGCCCGACTGCGGGCTGCTGAACTGCAGCACCGGGGCCATCGTGTAGCCCGAGCCGCCCACCAGGCTCGTGAACCCGGTGATCGAGCTGCCGCTCACGGTCGGCGTGAGCGAGGCTCCTGAGCCGGCCACGTTGAGCATCGCGCCGCCGGTCGAGGTCTGCGCGGGGCCGCCCGACGACGACGTGAGATACACGAAAGACGCTTGGTTGATCGCCGGCCCGGCCAGCCACACATCGGAGCCGACGCCCATAGACGCGTTCGCCGCGCCGCTCACATACGAGAGCCCGCTGAACGTCCAGAGCCCGCTGCCCGTGTCGACGCTCTTGCCCGTGTAGCCAACCACGATCGTCACGATGCCGTCTTGGATCGTGAACTGCCCCTGATTCGGATACAGCGAGCCGTTCGTGAGCTTGATGGAGGTCTGGTTGAGCCCGGTGCCTGCGGCGTTCACCTGCACGGCCGTCGTCGACGTCGTCGTGGGCGCGCCGAACACGGCGGCGTAGACGCCCTGCTTCGCGATCTCGACGGGCACCGTGAACGTGATCGGCAGGGGCTGCGACGTGACCGAGAGCATTCGCCGGGCGTCGAGTCGCTCCACGGCGAGTGGAGCCCGGTTGCCCCGCCTGCGTTTCTTCGTCCCCACGGCCATGCTCCACCTCCGTCACGACGGAATCGAGGGGCGCATATGGACGCCCGGAATTTCGATACTATGCCACCGGACGGCATCGCCGCAACCAACAGGCGAGCCGGGCCGCCCTGACGCCAGAAGAGCGTCAGGCGTCCGGCTCGATCGAGGCCGACATGGAGCCCTTTGAGCGGGCGAGGAGTTTGTCGGCGCCGAAGGCGTGGATCTGGTCGCGCTTGAGTTCGGCATGCTCCTTCGTCGTCGTGAGCACGACCACGCGGCCCTTGGCGTCGACCTCCTTGGCCAGCTTGAAGCCCGTCTCCTTTGGGTGGCCGAAGAGTTGCTTGAGCATCGCGATCACGTAGTCGAATGTGTGGTCGTCGTCGTTCCAGAGGACGACGTGATACCGGGGCTGCCGCCGCGGTGCCTCACGCTCCTTGGGGTTCGACGCCGCGGCAGGAGGTGCGACGACCGCGATCTCGGCGGGCTCGGCGACGGCGGCACTGGCGGCTTCAGACATGGCGGTCTCACAGTATATTCACCGCTCCCCCCGGAGGATTGCCCGTGCTCGACCGCCGCTTCGTCGCCGACAACGTCGATCTCGTCACCAATAATTGCCGCAACCGCGGCTCGTCGGCCGACGTGGCCCGGTTTGCCGAGCTCGACAAACTCCGCCGGCATCTGCAGGCCGACGTCGACCGGCTCAACCACGAGGCCGGGCAGGTGAGCAAGTCGATCGCGAAGGCAGCCGATGCGGCCGAGCGCGAGGCCCGCAAGGCGGAAGGCCGCCGGCTCCGCGAGGAGGTGGGGGCGATCGAGGGCCGCCTCGAGAAGATCGCCGCCGAGTCAGACGAGATCCTCCGGCAGATTCCCAACCTCACGCATCCTGCCGCCCCGCTCGGCGGCGAGGATGCCGCGGTCGAACTCAAGCGCGGCAAGACGCCGCCGCCCACGTTCCCATTCTCAGCCCGCGACCACGTCGCGATCGGCGATCAGCTGAGGCTCTTCGATTTCGAGGCGGGCGGACGCGTCGCCGGCCATGGCTTCTACTTTCTGATGAACGACGCGGTGCTGCTCGAGCTCGCGCTCCAGCGCTATGCGCTCGATCTTCTGATGCGCGAGGGGTTCACGGCGATGACCACGCCCGACCTCGCCCGCGACACGATCCTCGAAGGCACCGGCTTCATGCCGCGTGGCAACGAGACGCAGATCTACTCGATCAAGGACAGCGACCTGTCGCTCGTGGCCACGGCCGAGATCACGCTCGGAGGCGCATTCCACGAGCGGATCTTCGAGGTCGACGAGCTGCCGCTCAAGCTCTGCGGCATCAGCCATTGCTTCCGTACCGAGGCCGGGGCCCACGGCAAGGCCACCCGCGGACTGTATCGCGTGCACCAGTTCACGAAGGTCGAGATGTTCGCATTCACGACACCGGAGCAGAGCGAGGCGATGCACGATCTGCTCCTCGACCTCGAATGCCGGCTGTTCGACGGCCTCGAAATCCCCTACCGCGTGATCGACACCGCGTCGGGCGACCTCGGCGGCCCCGCGTACCGCAAGTTCGACCTCGAAGCCTGGATGCCGGGCCGCGGCACGGCCGGCGAGTGGGGCGAGGTCACGAGCACGTCGAACTGCACCGACTTCCAGGCCCGCCGGCTGGCGGTGCGCTACAAGAAGCCGGGGGAGAAGGGGACGCATTTCGTCCACACGCTCAACGGCACGGCGATCGCGATCAGCCGGGCGATCATCGCGATCCTGGAGAATCACCAGCGGGCCGACGGCTCGGTGAAGGTGCCCGCCGCGCTCGTGCCCTGGATGGGCAAGACGGTGATCGCACCGGGCTGACACGATGTCCGCCACGACGCGCTTCGACTACGCGCTGCACACCTCCATCGCCGAGGTCGACCCGGCCGCTTGGAATCGCTGCGCCGGAGCCTGCCCGCATCTCCAGCATGCCTTCTTCCTGGCGCTCGAACGCACCGGCAGCGTGGGGCCATCGCTCGGTGTCGTGCCCCGGTATCTCGTGCTGCGGTCGCCGGTGGGCGAGGTGCTGGCCTGTGCACCGGCGATGCTCAAAACGGGCACCTGGCGCGAGTATGGGCCCGAGCACACCTGGCTCCGCAAAGCCGCCGCCGCTGGGTGGCCCGTCTGGCCGAAGCTGCAGGTGGGAATTCCGCTGCATCCCGTGGCTGGGCCGAAATTGCTCGTGCCGCCGGGAGCGCCCGCTGCCCAGCTGCAGGCGGCACTCGTGAACGTGCTCCACGAGATCGCCGGCCGCCTGGGCATAATGGCCGTGAACGTGATGCAGATCGAGGCCGGCGTCGCGGCCGCCCTTGAGCAACGCGGTGCACTCGTGAGCGGTGAACTCCGCTCCATCTGGCACAACCCCGGCTATGCGTCGTTCGACGAGTATCTCGCCACGCTGCCTTCGCGCAAGCGGCGGCAGGCGCTCGTCGAGGGGCGGCGGTTTGCCCGCCTCAGCCTCGAGGTACGCACGCTGCACGGCCACGAGATCACTCCGCCACTCGTCCGCAACTTCTATGAAGGGTTTCGCCGAGTCTGCGCTCGCCACGGCAGCGTGCCCTGGCTCCCCGAGGCGATGTTTCACGAGCTCGTCGCCGTGATGCCGGATGCAGTCGTGATCGAGGCCGCCTTCGACGGCGGCCGGTTCGTGGCGGGCAGCTTCGGCCTGCGCGACGGCCACACGCTCTTCCGACTGCCGTGGGGCGCGATGCTCCCCCTTCGCCACCTGGCACTCGACCTGATCTGCCACCGGCCCAAGGCCTACGCCATCGAGCACGGCCTTCGCCGCATCGACGCCGGCGTCGCCGCGCCGCACAAGACCTGCCGCGGCTATGCCGAGGAACCGGCCTTCAACGCCCACTGGTTCCTTGACGAACGTCTGCGGGCTCTTGCACACGCGGTCAGGTCGCGTGTTGCGATGAGCGCTTCCCCACTCACCACGTGAGGCCGAAGCGGGCGCCATCCGATTGGCCGCCCAGGCCGCCCTTGAGCGGGCCGGATCGCTTCTTCGTCACGACGGGTGCGGGCGCCTCGGGCTCAGGCATCTCTTCGGCGGTATCGTCGGGCTTCGCACTCGCCGGCTTCGCAGCCAGCGCCTTGATCGAGAGCGAGAGTCGCTGCTCGTCGGGGTCGCAGGCGAGCACGCGGCACTCCACGGCCTCGCCCTCCTTGACCACGTCGCCGACGCTGCGCACGTGGCGGTGCGCCAGCTCCGACACGTGCACGAGCCCTTCGACGCCCGGCTCCAGCTTGATGAACGCCCCGAACTGCGCGATGCGGCTCACGGCACCCTTCACCGTGGCGCCCACGTGATACTTTTCCGCCGCGTGCTTCCACGGGCTCTCGACGAGGTCGCGGGCCGAGAGGGCGATCTTGCCGGTCTGGCGGTCGACCTTCTTGACGATCACCCGCACCTTCTGGCCGGGCTGGAGCACGTCGGACGGATTCGCCACGCGATCCCAGGAGAGCTGGCTCACGTGCACGAGCCCCTCGACGCCATTGCCGATGTCGACGAACGCTCCGAAGTCGCGCACGCTCCGCACGATGCCGTCGAGCGCCGTGCCCACCTCGAGCGTCTCGAGCATCTTCGCGCGGGCGTCGGCTGCCTGGCGTTCGATCACCGCCCGCCGCGAGAGCACGAGCCGCCGCGCGGCCGGCACGATCTCCGTCACGAGCGTCTCGACCGTCTGACCCACCATCTCTTCGAGATTTTCCACGCGCCACGGGCTCACCAGGCTCGCCGGCATGAAGCCGCGCAGCCCCGCCACCTCGCATTCGAGGCCGCCCTTGTTCGCCGCCGTCACGCGGGCCTCGACGATCATCCCCGCTTCGAGCTGCGACCAATCCTCCACGGCCACGGCCCGGTTGGCCGGCGCGACGTCGTACAGGCCGTCGTCGTCGTTGCGGCCGCCGACCGAAAGATTGAGGACATCGCCCACGTTCGGCACCTCGTCGAGGCCGACGAGTTTGAGCGCGCCCTGCCGCCGCCCGCCGAGATCGACGAAGGCCGTATCGTGGCCGACGCTGACGACGGTGCCGGTCACGCGGGCGCCCGGATCGAGCGTGGCCTCGGCCTTCGCCGGCACGCTGCCCACGAGCAGGTCGTCGACGGCCACGCCCTCGAGCGCCGCCTGAAAGTCTTCTTCGAGGTCGTCCTCGAGCGCCGCCCGCAGGTTCGGCACCGCGACGCGCTTCGAGGGGGGCAGGACATCGGTGAACGACGGCTTGCGCTCGCCACCCCCGCGCCGTTCACGCCGCGGTTTGCCTTCGCCGCGGGGCGGCCGCTCACCGGACTTTTCGGCAGGCGCCGCCGGTGCGGCCGTCGCCTCGCTCGCTGGCACGGACGCTGCCGCGTCGACAACCGGTGCCGTCGCTGCAGCCTGCCCCTCAACAGCGGGCTGCGGCGGCATCAGATACTGATGCCGCGGCGCGACTTTCGGCGCCGTCACCCCCGGCCGCTGCGTTCCAATCGCAATCCGCCGCGCGGCATTCTGATCCGCTGCAGCACTTTCATCGCCAGGTGACGCCTCAGGCACCGAACTCATGCCAGCCTCCAACAACTACGCTTACCACGATGAACAGGGAAGGCGAGGGGGTCGGCGAACGCTCGAGGAGCCTTGGGCCGCTGCGGCCCACGCGACGAGACTTTTGCCGCCCCCGAGCCGGCGGCTCAAAAACCAGCGAAAACTCACCCTCGATCGCAGATGCTCATTCAAATGCGGGAAACAGGACTTGAACCTGCACGGTATTACTACCACCAGGCCCTCAACCTGGCGCGTCTGCCAATTCCGCCATTCCCGCGGCGTGGATCACCGACTGAAACAAACTCTCGTGCATTCTGCGGCATGCGGGCGGCCAGTCAAGCCGCCGCGGTGGCGCGGGAAGCCCGCAGGGCTGCGATCGCGGCCGACACGCCGGCGAGGACGACGGCCGTCCAGGCGACGTCGCCCACCGGCATCCAGCGGTAGAACGGCAGCGCGGCCGCGTAGCACGCCACGAGCCCGGCCGCCGTGTGCGGATAATCGCTCGTCAGCCACCAGTGGGCGAGGTTCGTGGTCAGGAAAAACACGAGCGAATTCGCGAGTGCACCACCGGCCGCCGTGATCCAGCGGATCGACTTCAGCCCGTCGCCGATCGTGAGCAGGCGTCCGAGGAGCACCGGCCAGGCCGTCGCCGCGTAGACCACCGCCGCCATCGCGAGGCTGCCGTAGCCGGGCAGCACGAGGTTGCCGAGGGCGAGCGACACGAGCGGCACGCTCGCAGCCACGAGCGCGTTCGGAAACACGGCGCCGGCGGCAAGCGCCACGCCGGCCATCGGCGTCACGTTCCAGCCGGGCTGCCAGAGGCGGCCGCACACACCGATCGCAACCAGCACGATCCAGAGGCACGCCTGCGTGGCGAATGCCGGTGCCGACTCCGTTCGGTCCGCATCGTGCCGCGCGGTCATCGTGGTGGCATGCTTCATGGCCGACCCTGCCCTCCGTGTGGAAATGCCCGGACTGGGGCCCGGGGAAACTCTCGATACACTAGCGGTTTTCCCGATCCAGGCAAGCGAACCGCCCGGGAAACGCACGAGACGGAATCCGTTCGATGCCGGCCGCAGGCAGGGAATCCACCACCGTCACCGTCGACCGCCACGCCGACGGCATCGCGCTGGTCTCATTTCTCGTGCCGGGGCACCGCCAGAACGTGATCACCGAGCAGGTCGTGCGCGACCTGGCCGCGGCTCTCGACGGCCTCGACCACGGCCCTGCTCCCCGCGGCGTCGTGCTCTGCTCCGGCCTCGAGGGCTCGTTCTTCGCCGGTGCCGACATCGCCCGGCTCGAGACGCTCCCCATGAAGACGCCCGCCGAGATCGAGGGGCTCTGCACGGCCGGCCGCGACCTGTTCGGCAGGCTCTCGGCCGCCCCCTGGCCGAGCGTGGCGGTGATCGACGGCGTCTGCCTTGGCGGGGGGTTGGAGCTGGCGCTGGCGTGCGACTTTCGCCTCGCCACCACGGCCGGCCACACGTCGCTCGGCCTGCCGGAGGTGAAGCTCGGCCTGCTCCCCGGCTGGGGCGGCACGGTGCGGCTCGCGCGGCTGATCGGCCCGGGGCCGGCCATTGAATTCGCCGCCGGAGGCGAGCCGGTCGACGGTCCGGCGGCGCGGCGCCTCGGGCTCGTCGATGCCTGCGTGCCTGCCGACGAGGCCCTCGAATCGGCCCGCCGCCTTCTGGAACACGAAATCGCCCGCGCCGGCCACCAGGCCCGCCGCCGACGTCTGGCGGAGCCGGTCGTGCTCGATCCGCACGAGCGGGCGTTCCTCGAAGCCACGACATCGGCCGTGATCCTCGGCCGCACCGGTGGCCAGTATCCAGCCCCTGTCGCCATTCTGCAGACCGTCCTCGCAGGTGCCGAGGTCGATCTGGCCAGTGCCGGCCGGCTCGAATCGGCGGCCTTCGCCCAGCTCGCGACGGGCGATGTCTCGCGGCAACTCGTCCGGGTGTTCCGGCTCGGCGAGCGCAACCGCCGCGACCCGGGCGTGGGCCGCTTCGATACCGCTGCGGACGCCGCCGACGTGCCGGCCGCCCACATCGAGCATCCGACCGTCGTCGGCGCCGGCATCATGGGGGCGGGAATCGCTGCCAGCCACCTGCGGCATGGCTTCGACGTGACGCTCGTCGACGTGAGCGCCGAAGCGCTCGCTCGCAGTGTCGCGGGCATCCTCGACGAGGCCGCGTGGGACCGGGCCACGAAGCGCACCGATCCCGCCCGCGCGCTTGGCCTCGCCGGCCGCCTCCGCACCACCACGCACATGCCAGCCCTGGCCAGCGCCGACCTCGTGATCGAGAGCGTGCTCGAGCGCACCGACGTCAAGCGGCAGGTGCTCGCCGACATCGAGCGCGCGGTCGGTCCCGACACGGTCATCGCCACCAACACCTCGACCAACCCGATCACCAAGCTCGCCACAGCGCTCGAGCATCCGGCGCGGTTCTGTGGCATGCACTTCTTCAACCCGGTGCGCCGCATGACGCTCGTCGAAGTGATCCGTGGCCCCGCGACGAGCGACGCCACGATCGCGGCGGTCGTGGCCCACGCCAAGCGGCTGGGCAAGTGCCCCGTCGTCGTCCGCGACAGCCCCGGCTTCCTGGTCAACCGGCTGTTGATGCCGTATCTGCACGAAGCAGTCGAGATGCTCCGCGAGGGCATCGAGCCGCGGCGCATCGACCGCGTGGCCCGGGCCTTTGGGATGCCGATGGGCCCGCTCGAGCTCTACGACATGATCGGCCTCGACACGGCCTTCTACGCCGGGCTCGTCCTCGACGACGCCTACGGCGACCGCATCGAGGCGTCGCCCGTGATTCCGGCGCTCGTGAAGTCGGGCCGCCTTGGCCGCAAGACCGGGGCGGGCTTCTATCTCTACGACGCGAAGGCCGGCCAGCTGGCGAAGCCGAACCGTCCAGACGATGGCGTGCCGGCACTCGTGGCGGCCTACGCGCTCCCCTCCCGGGAGACGAGCGATGCCGCGATCGCCGATCGCCTGCTCTTGCCGGTGGTCCTCGAGGCCACACGCGTGCTCGACGAAGAGCTCGTGCGCGACGGCCGCGACATCGATCTCGCCGTGATCCACGCGCTCGGGTTCCCGGCGTTCCGCGGCGGCGTGCTCGCTTGGGCCGATTCGCTCGGGGCCGCCGAGATCGTGCGCCGGCTCGAACCGCTCGCCGACCTCGGCGTGCGCATGCACCCCACGCCACGGCTGCTCGACCTTGCCCGCTCCGGCGGCCGATTCACGGCGGAGGTGTCGGCATGACCATGCCCCGCCGACCTCCCGAATCCACGCCCGTCGTCGTGGCCTGCTGCCGCACGGCGATCGGCCGGGCCCACGCCGAGCGCGGGCTGTTTCGCCACATGCGGGGCGACGAACTCGCCGCCGCGGTGATCCGCGCGGCGGTCGAGCGAAGCGGCGTCGATCCCGCCACGATCGAAGACGTGATCCTCGGCGTCACGCAGCAGCGCGGCGAACTCGGCGGCAACGCCGCCCGCACCGCCGCCTTGCTCGCAGGATTGCCGTTCACCGCGGCAGGCACCACGGTCAACCGGCTCTGTGGCTCCGGGCTCGAGGCGATCGCCCGGGCGGCGCAGGCGATCGCCGCCGGCGCGGAGAGCGTGCACGTCGTCGGGGGCGTCGAGCACATGCAGCATCTGCCGATGGATTCGGCGATCGACATCCACCCACAGGTTTTTTCGCGCTCGAGCAAGGGGATGCTGTCGATGGGCCTCACGGCCGAGCACCTCGCGGCAGCGCATCGCATCTCGCGGCAGGCCCAGGAGGCCTTTGCCCTGGCGAGCCACCGCAAGGCGGCGGCGGCGGCCGAAGCCGGCCTCTTCGACGACGAGATCGTGACCGTGCTCGGGCACAGCGAGGCCGGCGGGCTCGTGCCGGCGATGCGCGACCAGTCGATCCGCGGCGACACGAGCCTCGAGGCGATGGCAGCCCTCGCGCCCGCGTTCCTCCCGAAGCTCGGCACGGTGACGGCGGCCACGAGCGCGCCGGTGAGCGACGGCGCGGCGGCGCTCGTGGTGATGCCGGAGGCGGAGGCCCTTCGGCAGGGGCTTGTGCCGCTCGCGCGGATCGTGGCCACGGCAGTGGCCGGCGTGGCACCGGCGGCGATGGGCACCGGGCCGATCGCCGCCACGCGCAAACTCCTCACCCGCACTGGCATCAACCTCGCCGACATCGGCCTCGTCGAACTCAACGAGGCGTTCGCGGCTCAGGCGATCCACTGCATCGATGAGCTGGGGCTCGATGGGGCGCGGGTGAATGTGCGCGGCGGCTCGCTCGCGATCGGGCATCCGCTCGGTGCGTCGGGCGCCCGGATCGCGACCACGCTCCTGCACACGCTCGCGGCCAACGGGCAGCGGCTCGGCCTGGCGACGATGTGCATCGGCCTCGGCCAGGGGATCGCCGCGCTCTTTGAACGGGTGGAATCATGAGCGTCGCGCCCGTCACATCGCGTGATCCTGTTGCATCGCCACCGGTCGCGGCAGCGTCGCTGGTCGATCTTCTCCACGCCCGCGCTGCCGACGCATTCGATCGGCCGGCGGTGATCCCTTGGCGCGACGCGGCCCTGCCGCCGATCTCATGGGGTGGGCTCCTCGCCAGCGTCCTCGACTACGCCCGCGAGCTCGAAGCGGCCGGTCTCACCCGCGGCGACCGACTCGCGCACGTCGGCCCGCATTCGGCCGAGTGGATCATCGTCGATCTCGCCTGCCTGCTCACCGGCATCGTCCACGTCGCCCTCCACGCCGACGAGTCGCCCGCGCTGATCCATGAGCAGGTGCGGTGGCTGGGACCACGAGCCATCGTCGACCACCATAGCGGGCAGGCGAGGGGGTCGGCGAACGCTCGAGGAGCATGGGCCGCTGCGGCCCCGCGACAATCTGCAAGACCGCGCAGCGGCGACTTTTGCCGCCCCCGAGCCGGGGCGAGCGGGTCGGCGAACGCTCGAGGCCTCCCGCCGCCGCGCCTGCTCGCCACACCACCATGTCGGGCCTCCGTCCTGCAGGGGCTCGGCGAGCGTGCCGCCGCGTGCGACCCCGATGCGCCGGCGGCGATCTTCCTGTCTTCGGGCACGACGGGCCGGCCCCGCGCGGTGATCCACTCCCAGCGGGCGCTGGCGTGGAATGCGACCGCATCGAGTAGCGTGTTCCTCGATGATCCGCGCGATGTCCGCCTTTCGTGGCTGCCGCTGAGCCATGCCTACGCGCGGGTCGGCGATCTCTACACGGCGCTCGTCCGCGGCGGAACGCTCGTGGTCGTCGGCGATCGGCAGCAGGTGCTCGATGCCTGCCGGGCCACTGCTCCCACGGCGATCCTTGGCGTGCCCGTGTTCTTCGAGCGGATCGCGGCGACCGTGGTTGCGGGCCGGATCGCCGACCTGCCCGCCGCACTCGGCGGCGCGGTGCGTGTGTGTGTGTCGGGCGGTGCGCCGCTCAAGGACCGCACGGCCACGCTGTTCGCCACCCACGGGGTGCCGCTCGTGCAGGGCTACGGCCTCGCCGAAGCCGGGCCGGTCGTCGCGTTGGCGAACCCACGGAATGCGCGGCCCGGCACCGTGGGCCCGCCGTTGCCGGGCGTCGATATCCGCTTCGACAACCGCGGCCACCTGGTCGTGCGCACACCGAGCGTAGCACTCGGCGTGATCGAGCCGGGCCGCGACGAGATCATTCCTAGCGACACCGACGGCTGGCTCGAGACGGGCGATCTCGGCAGGCTCGACGACGCCGGGCACCTCGTGATCACCGGCCGCGCCGTGGATGCGTTTGCCCTCTCGAACGGCGCGAAAGTGCCGCCCGCCGAGGTGGAGCGGGTTCTGGCCGAGGATCCGGCGATCGCCCAGGCGTGCGTGCTCGGCCAGGGCCTCGCGGCTCCCGTGGCGCTCGTGGTGCCGGAGCCTGCGGCCGTGCGGGTGGCGGTGCGGCGGCTGGGCCTGCGGGTCTTCAGCCGCCGGCAGGCGCTCGCACATCCCCGGCTCTTGCTGTGGCTCGCGCGGCGCATCGCGGCGCGGCAGGCGACGCTGCCACGAGCGTGGCGAACGCGGCGGGCCGTGTTCGTGCCGCGGCCGTTCGACGCCGCCCACGGCGAAGCCACGGCGGCGTTCAAACTCAAGCGGTCCGCGATCGCCGATCACTTCGCGCACGTGCTCACCGTGGCCGACGCAGCCGAGCCTCCCTCGTGGATGGCCGTCGTGCCTTCGGGCCGCGAAGCGGTGCGTTCGCAGCCTGCTGGAAGCCCAACTCGCTCCGCGCAGCCGCTCGCCGCTGCGGTCTGGCACGGCGGCGCGGGCGGCTTTGCAGCCGCAGCCGCAGCGGCTGCAGCACCAATACCTGATGCGGTTGCAGCAGTCCTCGAGCACGCCGACGCGGCGATCGCGCGCCTGCGGTCGGAGAACATGCTCTACGGACCGTGCTCCGCCGCGCGGCCGCCGGCGCCGCTTGCCGACGCACCGCCGGCGCCCACCGGCATCTTCACCGCGGCCGCCGAAGCCGCGCTCGGCGACACGGGCCTGTGGGGGCTCGCCGTGCCGCAGGCGTTTGGCGGCGCGGGCGCATCGATCGGCGAACTCGCCCGTGCGATCACCCACGTCGCCGCCCGCGTGCCGACGGCCGCCGGCCTGCTCTCGGTGCATTCGTCGATCGGCGCCGTGTCGGCACTTGCCGCTTTCGGCTCGCCGGAGCAGCAGGGGCGGCTCCTGCCGGGGCTCGCGGAGGGCAGGCCGCTCTCGATCTTCGGGGCCACTGAGCCCGATGCCGGGTGCGACCTCTCGGGCGTCGCGACCACGATCGATCGCACGGCGGCCGGCCTCGTCGTCAGCGGCACGAAGATGTTCATCACCGGCGCGACGTACGGCCGGCTCGTCAAGCTGCTCGCTCGGCTCGAGGGGCGGCCCGCGGTCGCGCTCGTGCGGCTGCCCGATGGCGACACGCCGTCGTTCCGTCTCCGGCACTACGCGCTCCATCCCCTCAAGCACGCCCACAACGCCGCCCTCGAGTTCACGCGGCATCCGGTCGCCGAGGCCGACCTGCTCGCCGCGCCCGCCGGCCGCGACGGCCCCGACGCGATGCGGATCATCTGGCACGGGCTCAACCGCGGCCGCATCACGCTCGCCGCCCAAGCCGCCGGCACGCTCCGCATCCTGCTCGCACAGGCCCGTGATCATGCGCTCGGACGCCGCACCTGGGGTGAGCCGATCGCATCGCGCGAGCTCGTGCAGGGCCGGCTGGGCCGGATTGCCGCCCGGATCACCGCCTGCGACGCGCTCGCGGCCTGGGCTGCGGCGAGCGTCGACGCGGGCGGCAGTGGGGAGCTCGAGGCGCTCACGGCCAAGATCGTGGCCGGCGAGTGCGTGCGCGAAAGCGCGATCGACGCGCTGGGCGTGCACGGCGGCCGGGCATTCCTCGTCGGGCATCCGCTCGGCGACTCGTTCCACGACCACTTTGCCGTCACGGTCTACGAAGGCGAGAGCGATCTCCTCGGCCTCGCGCTCTTCCGGGGCATTGCGAAACAGCATCCGCTGGCGGCACGGGCGGCCGGCTCATCCACAGTCACCCGCGCCGCCGGCTGGCTCGCGTGGCGCGCCGGCACATGGGCACGGCCCGACCACGACGGCGTGCTCCTGGATGCAGTCCTGCGCGATCATGCTCGTCGCGCCCGCCGTGAGCTTGCCCGCGTCGCCACTGTCATCGACCGAGCGATCCGCCGCCACGGCCGGTCGCTCGCCGATCGCCAGCTCGAGATCGGCGCCCTCTCGGCCCGCGTGCGCGACCTCGTGAGCATGCTCGCCGTAGCCCACCACGCCGACGCCTCGGCCGACGACCACGCGATTGCAGCCGCCGACGTGTGGTGCCGCCTCGCCCTCGCCCGCGCTTCAGGCCACCGCCTCACCTCGGCCGACCACGCCGCCGTGGCGAAGCTTGGTAAAGACTCACTCGGTTGATCGCGCCGGCTTCGGGCTCCCCATATCCCATCGCCGGACGTTCGCCTCCGCCCTCCAGGCTCCGGCTCACTCGGACCTGCCTGCGCTGCGCCATCCATGGCTGCGCTGGTCAGCTACGCCGGCTCCCGGGACACGGGGAGCCCGAAGCCTCCCATTTTCCAGTTGAGGAGGCTCGGGGCTGCCCATGCCCTTGAGCGGGCTGTGGGAGCGAGCGCAGCCATGGATGGCGAAAGCGAAGCGGACACGCAGAGAGCCGAGGCCGGGAGGGCAATCCTGTTCGGCATGAGATTTGCGCATTGAGTTGTGAAGATAGGGAGGTTGCGCGCCGTTCCGGACATGGTTATCGTGCCGGTCATGGCCGAACGAACGCTGCGTGAGATTC
>Ga0075471_10000923_pt1 | contig 18567 bp, 14 predicted proteins | sample DEB19_08_DNA_2_FD_74787 | JGI IMG/M metagenome (GOLD analysis project Ga0075471, IMG submission 74787) | Aqueous microbial communities from the Delaware River and Bay under freshwater to marine salinity gradient to study organic matter... | ecosystem: Environmental > Aquatic > Marine > Coastal ... | reverse complement strand
TGCCCCTTCTTTTGTCCCCACACCAAGAATAACCGCAGCACCAGAGGGTACGGTGGGTTCAGCATCGCCTCAAGGTGACCCTGCGCAAATGGCACAAGCAGCAGAAGCCGCGAAAGCTGCCCGGATAGCAGCGTTTGATGCGGGTAGAGAGCATCAAGGTGGTGGCGGCGGGACTGGAGGAAATTGGGGTGCTGGTGGTAATTGGGGTGGAAACTCTCTATCCCGTGACACAGGCGGAGAATCAGGTGGGGCTGGTGCTGCTGGGGGTCTCTCCACTCCCTACGGCTTCCAGCGCATGGCCCACGGCGGCATAGCCGACCTGCACCAATACAACCTCGGTTCCTACTCCGATGGTGGACGATTGCTCAAAGGCCCCGGTGATGGCGTGTCCGATTCCATTCCTGCCACTATTGGTAAAGGTCAGCCTGCCCGCCTTGCAGATGGCGAGTTTGTCATTCCAGCCCGTATCGTGTCTGAGATTGGCAATGGCTCCACGGAAGCTGGTGCGCGTAAACTGTATGCCATGATGGACAGAATCCAGTCATCCCGCCAAAAAACCATTGGTAAGGGAAAGGTCGCCGTAAATAGCCGTGCAGATAGGTACTTGCCCGCATGAACTACACCATCCAACAGGAAAACTTCAAGGACACTTATTTAGAACTTGAACCCCTGTACCGGCAGCACTATGCCGAGATGGTTGAACGACTTGCTGGGCAAGGGGTGGAATACTCCCCTTACAACCCACGGCTATATGAATACGGCGAATCCTGCGATAGAGGTGATTTACTAACTTTTGTACTTCGGAGTGATGGAGTTGCATGCGGGTACATCAATGTATACATCACCAATGACATGCACAACCATGATTTAGTTGCACAGGAAGATACAATTTTTGTGGTAAAAGAACACCGTAATGGTGTAGGCAAAAAGCTAGTCCAGTTTGGGCTTGATGAGTTAAAACGTCGCGGTGTAAAGCGATTGCTTGTTTCAGCTATGACAGATTTACGAGTAGCCAAGTTATGGGGCCGCATGGGCTTCAAAGAAGTAGCTACTCAGATGATGTACACCTTCTAGGACAAAACCATGTGTGGAAATTCACAACCAGCACCTTCAAGTTCGGGGACTACGATATCTGAATTGCCTGACTGGGCAAAGGGCTATGCCAAGGACACGCTGGCTAAAGCAGGTCAACTGACGGACATTAACAAGAATCCGTACAAGACGTACGAGGGGCAGCGTAATGCCCCCTTGGCTCCGATGCAGATGCAAGCGATGCAGAGTGCGTCCGATATGTCTGCTGGGCCTGAAGCGTTCAGTAAGGGTGTCAGTGGGTACATGTCCCCCTACATGCAGAACGTGGTGGATATTGGGAAACGTGAAGCTGCGCGGCAGTCGGGCATCATGGGTACGCAACAACAAGCCCAAGCTGCTCAAGCCGGTGCGTTTGGCGGTAGTCGGGATGCCATTCAGCGTGCGGAACGGGAACGCAATCTCAGCCAACAAATGGAGGACATCCAGAGCAAGGGGATGCAGTCTGCGTATGACCAAGCGGCTAATCAGTTCCGTCAAGGCATCACCCAAGGCATGGACATCAACAAGTTGCAAGCTGGGTACGGTGGCATGCAGCAAGCACAGGCGCAAAGAGAACTTGATACACGGTATGGCGACTTTACTAACCAGATGAATTACCCATACAAGCAGTTGGGTTTCATGTCTGACATGATTCGTGGCTTGCCTGTAGGTACATCGTCTGCGACTACGCAGTACCAAGCCCCCGGAAGCATGCTTGGACAACTTGGTGGTCTGGGTGTTACTGCGCTTGGCTTGAGCCGATTCATGGCTGACGGTGGGCAAGTGCAGGGATATGCTGGTGGTGGGGCTATTAGCGCGGGCGAAGATGTCGAGAACGAGTCTAATATTGCAGCCATCATCCACAAGCTACCTGATGCGGAGTTACAGAAAGCTGCGCAAGCTGCGGCACAACGTGGTGACAAAGAAGAATTACGGCTCATTGAAGATGAAATGGCGATGCGGGCTTCCCTGAAGAACGGGGTAGCTAGTGTGGTTCCGTCCAGCATGATGGGCATGGCTGAACAAGATGTACCGGCTGGGGCTAACGGTGGCATCGTTGCGTTTGGTGACGGTGGTTCCCCATTAAGCCGATGGTTGGAAGAGAAGTACAAAAATATGCGGGCTGAAGGAGATAGAGTCGCGCTAGAAAAAGAACTTCGTCAGAAATACGGACGCTTGGGTGGAACCTTTGGTGGGCTTCGGGAGCAATCAGATACCGATTATGAGACCAACCAAAAAATATACGACGCTTTGAATAGCGGTAAGTTAACCATCGACCAGTTGCGGGCCATTAAGAGCAGTGGAGCCGCAGGGTTGCCTGCCCCCGTGTCTACCGCCACGCCTCAAAAATTCACTGGGGACAGTGGGTTCAAAGAGTACGTGCCTCCGGGGCAACGAAAAGACCAAGCGACTGCACCTGCGGCTGGCGGTGGTGGCGGTAACAGACCGAGTGCTGCTATCTCGGACAACCTACACCCTGCCATTGCTGCAACTGTGGATAAAGCCTTAAAGGATATGGCTGCAAGCGGCAAGGTAGATTCTGGTTCGCTTCAAGACAATATGAAGAGCATGTACGACATGATTTCACAGGGTAACGGTGACATGTTGCAGAGCCTTAAAGACCAGATAACCCAAGGTGACCAACAGGTTGATGAGGCCAAAGGCCATGCACTGGGCAACATCCTCATGGCTTTCGGGGCTAACTGGGCAGCTAATGCATCCAAACCCGGTGCTCAGTTCCTATCTTCAGCAGCGGCTTCCGCACCAGCGGCTCAACAAGAGATGGCCTCCCAAGACAAGATTTTGCGTGACATGCGCGATACGCAAAACAAAATCAAGACGGACTTCACTAAGTTCCAAATTAGTCTCAAGAAGGACGACCAGAAGACTGCGCTTATGGCAGCGCAAGAGATGGCAAAAAACAAACTTCTTGCTGACCAACTTGCAGAACAAGCCGCTTGGCACGGTGGTTCTCTTGCAATTGAAGGCCAAAAAACTTCTATCATGGCTGAAGAAGCAAAAAATACTGCTGCTTACAGAATGAAATCTCTTGGCATCCAAGCGGGGGCACAATCATTGGCTAACCGCAAGATGGACATATACGAAAAAGATGCGGCTGCAAGAGAACAGGCAAATAAAGTTAGGCTGTCGGCTGTAGCGGCTTCCGCAGCAGACAAATTTAATAAAGATTTTGGTTACAAGCTACGGGAATACCAAAAGACAATGGACCCGAAACAAGCTGACCGTCAATTCAGACTTGATAGGCAAATATATATCAAGGAAGTTATAGGCCCATACCTTTCCGGTGGGGTGGGGTTAGGTGGAGCGGGTCTAAGTGGGGTTAAAGATAGTACAGAATACTAAAAGGTAGTAGAAATGATTATTACCCTACCAAAACTGGGGCCGGTTAACTTTAGGGATGACATGACTCCACAGGAGTTTGATTCTGAACTAAATAGGCTTGCGCAAAAATATAACTTCAAACTTCCTAAGCGCGAGATGGGGCTTATGGAAATTGCCAAGCAGGGCGCAGCGCGTAGCTTGGGGGAAACTGGCATTGGTATCACGGACACGCTGCCCGCTATGGCGGCTAGTGCGCTTGGGTTCGATGACTACGCCAAGAAGCAGATGGCAGAAGCACAGGAAGCACGTACTGCACTGCAAGAGAAATACCCTACCCGTGTAGCCTCCTACAAAGACATCAGCAGCCCAAGGGAAGCCCTAGAGTACGGTGCGGAAACGCTTGGTGAGTTGTTGCCCAGTGTTGGTACTGCACTCATCCCCGGTGTGGGGCTTGAAGCCGCAGGGGCTAGGCTGGGTGCATCTTCCGCTGCCAAAGTCGCTGCTGAACGTGGGCTAGGAGAAGTTGCTGCCAAAGCGTTGGTGGAAAAGGGGGCGCAAAGTGCTGGACGTATTGGGCAAGTCGGTGGCTTGTACCTTGGTTCCGCAGCGCAGAACGTGCCCGAGGTGTTTGAAGGCATCTATCGGGAAACCGGCAAACTTGAACCTACGATTGCTGCGTTGGCTGGTGGCATCAGTTCCGTACTGGACACTGCGCTTCCTGCAAGCATCCTTGGGAACCTAGGCAGTTATGGCAAGTTGAAGGCCATTGAGGCAATTGCCCGCAATACCGGTGCAGCCCCCAGCGTGTGGAAAGCTATTGGCAAGGAAGCAGCTAAGAGTGCGTTGACCGAAGGGCTTACAGAGAGCGCCCAAGAAGGTATTGCTGCGTATGCTGAACAGGTTGCTGGTAGTTCAAAGGCGTTGTTCAGCCCTGAGAACATGGCGCGGTACAAAGAGTCGTTCGTCAAAGGGGCAATCGGTGGCGGTGCATTTGGTGTACCCGGCGGCGCGGCACAAGGCTTTGCACAGAAGGGCGAGTTCAATAGACAGCAGGCTGAGCAAGCCGCTGCGCAACAAGCCGCTGCACAACCTGCGGTTCAACCCGCTGCTGAAGTAGCCCCTGTCGTACCACCTCCACCTCCGTCTACCTATCTGAACGAAGCGGACAAGGCTAACCCTACGTCTGTTGCTGCGTTGGCGCAGATGCGCAAGATGGTCACCGACAACCCTGACATCTCAGAGCAGGAGCTTGTTCAGGCTATTGCAGACAAGCACAACATCGTCCCTGACATTCGGTTTGCGCAAGAAGCCAAGCTGCTGGGGCCTGAAACTTACTTGAAGGGTTCAGAGAAGAACAACCCCATCGTGGCTTCTGCCATTACGCAGATGCAGGGGTTGCTGCAAGCCAATCCAGCCTTAACTGATGTGGAGTTGGTAGAAGCATTCAAGGCAGCGTCAGGCCACACTGTCGATGTCCGCTACGCTAAAGAGGCTAAACTTCTTGGCCCTACACCTGAGACTGGAGTAAGCGATGTTGCAGAACCTAGAAGTGAGCCAAGTGGAGCAAGCGTTGCTGTGGTTGACGCAGCCAGAACTGGAGCCCCCGGAAGAACTGCGGCACCTGAACGAAATGGAGTGGTTCCTGCTGAGCCGAATGCTGGAGTCGCTGATGTTGGAAAAGCACCTAAGCCCACTACACTGAAAGAAAAGAAAAAGGAAGCACCGAGTGTCACTACGCCCACTGAAACCGTCCAAGCAGAAACGCAAGGACAACAAGCGGCCCCAGCCACAACTACCGTCACCCCTACAGCCGAGCCAAAGGTAGAGCCAAAGGTAGAAGAGCCAAAGGTAGAAGAGCCAAAGGTAGAAGAGCCAGCCCCCGCCGCTGCTCCTACTCCTGCGCCCGTAGTGGCAAAAGTGGAACCGAAAGTGGAACCGAAAGTGGAACCGAAGGTGGAACCGAAGGTGGAAGCGCCGAAGGTAGAGAAACCCAAAGCTGAACCCAAAGCAGAAGAGCCCCAGTATGGTGCGTCTTCAAAGGACTTGCTTGCTCAGAAGTTTGAAGATGACCTCAACATTGTCCATGAGAAGTTGGGTAAGAAAGGCAAGTTGACTGAACAAGAGAACGCCGCGAAATCGTATTTCGGTAAGGTAGTGCCTGAACTTGCCATTCGTTCTATAGCGAATGATTTGGTGCATCAAAGTACCCCGTACAGAAACGCCAAGATGAAGGCGTTTGAAAAGTCTGCTGAAGGCCCAGAACCTACTTTCCATACACCGGAAGAAGCTGCCTTTTTCAAAGGGCAAGGCGGTGGCAAGACTAAACTGGCTGAAAGCTGGGTACGTGAAAACTTGTCTCCTACAAGCATTAAGCACTTGGATGACCACATCAAACTGTACGAAAAGGAAAAGGCTGGCTCTGCTGCGTTCTCCAAGAAAATAAACAAACAGCAGAACATCAAAGCTGCTTCTGAAGAACAGTTCAAGGAAGAAAACCGCGCCGAAGGTAAGACGGGTGAAGGTACGGATATCAATGAGAACCGTGCCAAAAGAGACGCGATGATGGACATCAAACTTGACCTTGGTACTACACAAGGCAAGCGGGCTATAAAGAACCGACGGCAAGCCGCCAAGAAATTGATGGAAACCCCTATGGGTTCGGAGTTCCTTGAGATGGACGAAGTTGCAGATACGGATGCCGTGCTGCTTGCCTCGCCTGAAGTTGCCAGCATGCATGACTTACCGCATCCCGTTGTTGATGCTGCCTTGCGTCGCGGTGATTTGGTTGGCGCTCTACAACTTCTTGATGAGTCTGAATCTTCAGACTTTGTGTCACGTGTGGCAAGTACGCTTGTTAAATACATTGGTGATACGAAGATTGAGTACGGGGCCAAAGAGTCTAAGTTTGACCCCAAGACGAACACTATCTACTATCGAGAAAACCCCACCGAGTACGAGATATTGCACGAGGCTACCCATGCCGCCGTGTCGCATTTCTTGGCTAATCCTTCCCACCCAGTTACCAAACAACTGCAAGCCTTGTTCGATGAAGTCAAGAGCAGGATTGATGGTGCGTATGGTGCAAGAAATTTGCAGGAGTTTGTTGCCGAGGTCTGGAGCAATAAGGACTTCCGTCAGCAACTGAAAGAGATGCCATCGGCAACTCCCAAGTTGTCCGTGTGGGACAAGATTTTGAATGTGTTCCGTAAGATGTTAGGGTACGCCCCCAAAGCTGAACCCAAAGCCGAATCCGTGCTGGACAAGACCGATGCCTTGATTGACCAAATTGTTGGCCCTGCGCCTGAGTTCCGCAATGGGGATACGTTGTACTCACAAGCAATCAACGACCCCACCATTGCCCGCAGGATTCTTCAGCAAGTAGGAACCACAGGTACGGTGTTTACCCCTGAGCGTGTGACCGACTGGTTAGCCAGCGCGGAAACCGTGGGCACTAAAGGGCGCAAGACAATGTACAGGTTCCTCAACTTGTCTGCGTTTGGGCAAGTCGCCAGCAAGCTGCTGGGTAGGGAAGCCATAGACTTTGCCGACAAAGTGAATGAGATGGCGGGGTACTACGAGACCCTGATGAACAAACTGCACCCGTTGCATAAGCGGTTGGAGGCTTACGCTGACCCAAGCAATAGCCGGTACAAGGAATGGGCTACGCTAGTGCATGAGTCCACACGGTTTGATGTTGACCCTAGGAAAAGTGCCAGCGAGTACGCTACCGACCCTGAAAAGCTGACCAAGTACCGCGAGTTCAAAGCGGAGTATGACCGTCTACAGCCAAACGAGAAGGCGCTGTACGATGATTTGTTCAAAGCATACGATGCGATGTACTTGGAGTTGAAGGATTCAATCCGTAACAACTTGATGGAAGCGTTCCCGACTGACCAAGGCAAGGCTCTGTCTGCGTACAACAAAATCATGGACGAGATTACGTCCAAGAAAATAAGCCACTATGCGCCGTTGTATCGTGACGGTGCGTTCTTCCTGACGTATCTGCCCAAGGGTTCCAAAGAGCATACGACTGAGATGTTCCATACCCAAGCAGAACGTGAAGCTAAACGCCTCAAGCTAGAACAAGCCGATGCAGTCGAGCCCAATAGCTTTGAAGAAAAGGCAATGTTCGATACGCTGAAAGCCCGCAACATCCCTGCTGGCACTATGGCGGCAAACATCATCAAGATAATGAAGGACAACGGTGTAGACGAAGCTGGCATAGACAAGTTCATCCAGCTTATTGTCAGCGCGATGCCCGAGACCAGCCTGATGAAGTCTTTTCAGACACGTAAAGGTACGCCCGGTTACATCAACGACCCGGCTCTGGCTTTCTCCAATGTGTCTAGTTCTACGGCTAGGCAGTTGTCACGTATGCGGTACAGCGAAACCCTGCAAGGGCTTGTCGATAAGATGAGCGAAAAAGGTAGGCAGATGCGTGGGGAAGACAGCACTACCGCTGCCGACTACGTTAAAGAGTTTGAAGCCCGTCGTGAGTACGCGATGAGTCCAAATGTTTCTGCGTGGGCACGGTACGCCAGCACGGGTTCGTTCTACTTCAACTTGGCATTCAACGTGTCCTCTGCGTTTGTCAATACATTGCAGACACCGATGGTTGTGTTACCACACTTGGCTGGTGTACATGGCTGGAGCAACTCCCGCAAAGCCTTGCATGCTGCGCTGAATCTTTACATGAGCAGTGGGCTGAAACGCAAGGTCATCGACATCAATGGGAAAGAGTCTGAAGAGCGGGCTATGCTATCCATTGAGAATCTTGTGAACGCTGGGAAAAACCCTGAGTACAAAGCCCTCATTGAACGGCTGTCGGCGCTTGGTTTCTTGCAAAACTCCACCGCCCGCGATGCATTAGAAGCAGCAGAACGCGCCCCGTCTGAGAGCGGAGGCAAAAGGCCGTTGAACGAAAAAGTCGCTGCCGCTTCAGGTTTTATGATGCATCACACCGAACGGATGAACCGTGAAATTACTGCGGTTGCTGCGTTTGACTTGGAAATGGAGCGGCTGAAAAGTAAGGGGATTACTGGGGACGCAGCCCAAAAGCAGGCAATTGAAAAAGCCGTACGTGTTACGGAATTAACGCATGGTGCTGGCAGCGCAGTATCCGGCCCTAGCATTGGGCATAGTGACTGGGGTAAAGTTCTTACCGTGTTCAAGCGGTTTGGATTCACCATGTACTACATGTTGTTTGATACCGTGCGGCGGTCTTTCCCTGTAAGCAAGGACATGAGCCCTACCCAAGTTGAGGAAATGCAAGCAGCGCGTAGGCAGTTGGCGGGCATATACGGCATGGCGGGGTTGTTTGCTGGCGTTAAGGGCTTGCCCTTGTTTTGGGTTGTGCAGATGGCGTACGACGCTTTCCAAGACGATGACGACGACAACTTTGACACCATGATGCGTAAGTATCTCCATGAGATGGTGTACAAAGGCCCAGTGAACTACATTACCAACCTTGGAATTGCTGACCGTGTGGGCTGGACGGATTTGATTTACCGCGAAAACAAAGGCGGCAAGGCTGATGCAAGTGCATTGGTTAGCATGTTGACCAACATAGCTGGTGCGCCGTACGCTGTTGCAGACAGTATCTATCGCGGCAAGCAGTTAATGGATGAGGGGCACTTTGAGCGCGGGGTGGAGGCCATGCTGCCTGTGGCGCTGCGTAATCCGTTGAAGGGTATACGCTATGCCTTTGAGGGCGCTAATACGCTGCGCGGTGACCCTGTGATGGGGGACATCAACGGCTACAACGCTGCCATGCAAGTACTAGGGTTTGCCCCTGCCGATTTGCTGAATCAGATGGAGATGAACCAGTACGCCAAGCAGTTTGATGATGCGACCGTCGGGAAGAGCAAGCGGTTGCTCAAGCAGTACTACATTGCGGACAAGCTGGGCGATACTGACCGTGCCGATGAAATCCGAGACAAGCTGTTTGCCTTAAGTGACAAGCACAACTTGGGTATTACCGATGCGACCATCAACAAGTCCATGAAAGCGCGGGAGCAGCTATCCAACGAGTTGTACCACGGCACCAAGATATCCAAGAGCATCCGCGACGAGGTTGAGCAAAGCCTTGCGGAGATGGAGTAAAGAAAAACCCCGAGGGTTACTCGGGGTAAGAGGGAGGAGAGAGCAACTAAAACGAAAGGAGATTAGTGCTAGGCGAACTCTAGCACGAAATCAATTTATCCGCCAGAACCTTACGCCTTGAGTTGCCCCCTCCAAACAAAATCGGGACTTGACTTTCATGCCCCGCAGGTTAGCAGCACGTTCTACAGCTTCCATTAACGTATCAGGTGTTAATGTCGGTATGTAGAATGAACTGCCAACCACAAACTTATGCCATTCTATTACGACTGGTACACCACTATTCAGTATCGTCATAGGACGGTGATGGCAAAGAATCGTCTTCAGGGTTCAAGACTGTTGCTTTTGCGCAATCCACAACCAAGGCGCTCACCGCTGGTGTTGACATATCTGACCCACGGGACATAGCTTTCTTGATGATGCCCATCCCGGCCCCAAGGGTGTTCAAATCATCCACCAATGCTTTGTAGGAAACTTGGGTCTCACTGCACCACTCACGCAGTATCTTGACAGAGATGAACAACTGCTTTGTGTCAGGTTCAAAACGACTGATGAGTTCCCCACGGGGTTCCCGCACGGGTGCTTCGGTAAGACCGGAACGCTTGTCTACAGTGCTGTTGATGATGAGCATGTTGTTGTTGTACCTGTTAAGGAACAATCCAAGATGCGCAAGAGGGCCAGTGACGCCGGGCCGCACTTCAACGCGCATCCTACCAATTGTTTCCACAGCCCACTGGTAGATTGCCGCTACGTCGATGTTGTGTAGTCCCAGCTTTTTGGTGATGATGCCAGCCGTGAGGGCGCATGCCACCGTAGCCGACCAAAACCGCTCACGCTGGGTGATGCCCGCTGCCTTGTCAAACTTGCGCTGGATTTTGGCAATCATCTCCTTGACTTCAGGCAGGTTCGCAATGACGTAGCGGATGAACATCTCACCAGCAACGCCGTAGTTCTCATACATGCCGTTGAATGCTGAGTCAGATTCAGTCTTGCTCATGTCATCGGTCTTGGAAACATTGAATTCCAGTATGCGCATCAGTTCGCCTTCAGGAAAATCCTTGAGGTTGAACAACTGGTCATACAGGCTCTTGTTCCCCGAGGTGATGGCAATCAATGACCAGCGCAGGATGTTCAGCCGTTCTGCATTGACTTGGCTCTGCATGCGGTTGCGTCCCCGCCCATGCGTAAGTCCATAAGCGGTCATGCTGACTTCAGAGTCGGGCATGTTGGTCAACTCATCAATCGTTGCGGGAATGTTGCCAAGCACAGAGATACGATGCATACGCGCCAAATACTTATCGTCTTGGTTCAGCAGGGTTTCAACGGGGTGACCCCAAATGCTGTTCACCATATGCTGGATGGTTGTCTTACCTACGCCTGACCCGTTGTTCGTCAAATGAATGATTGCCCCGTTCAGCTTGGTGAATTTGAACAAGGCCGACCCAAACCCTGCGAACAATGTGAACGCCCGCACTTCGTTGCCTTTACGTGCGTAGTTGTCTGCCACCTTTGACCATTCATGGATAGTCCCTTTCTTGGTGTACATGGTTGCAAGGTGTGCTGTAGCAGATGAAGAGGGACTGTAGTTGACCCCGCTATTTGTAATTTCCCGATTGCCAATGACGAATTTCGTATCGTCTTCGCACCAGCCAAATTGCTGCCGTGCTTTCTCAGCTTCGGCGGTCTGCTGCAATTCATTTACCCAACGTGTTACATATGACATAAGCGCATCCAATTTCTTGTTAAGTGCAGTGACCCCTTGGTAAGCAATCACTTCGCGGAATTTCTCTTTAGAGAGAACGCTTGATAAGGGGCACGAAAATTCCCGAATCCCATCCTTGGGCATATGCAAGCGCATCCACAGAGATTCACCAGCATCGGGGTCTGTTAGCCGTTTGACTACATAAAAGTCGTACTCATAAATTAGCTGGTCACGTTCATCATCGTCCTCTTCAACATCATCTTGTTTCTTCGTGGTCTTCTTCTTGCTGAGGTTCGTGTTGCCCCGCTTATAGACCCCGCCATTCCTGCCACGAAAATATGGAAACGGATACTCAGGAATTTCAACCGTAATTTCCTCTTCCAACGTAGCGTTGCGCATTACAACAATATTGTCTTCAGCCTTCGCTTCCGCAATCTGTGCGCCTATCTGAATAGGGGAAGTGATGTTGCCCTTGTACGGGCACTCTGCGCAACCGCTAGGGTTCAGGTTCTCAAACGTGCTGCACTTGTAGGGCTTGCCAAGCAATACATCTGCCTTGGTCTTAGTTACCTGTGGGTCGTACTCATCATGGGCATGGGATATCTTGTGTATGGCAAGTTCCCCGTCCTCGCAGTTGACCGCAATCGACAGCCCCGCTCTCCACAATGGCTCTTCAATGTCTTGCTGGTTCTTGTAGATGTGGACAAGCTGTGCGCAACTCTTACCGTGAGTTGCCTTACGCATGATGGTTCCAAACTTGGAAATGCTATTACCCATCAAAGCGCGGGTCGTTGCATCCATTGGGCGGCGATGCGCTGGTGTAGCAAAGGGTAGTGTTGGGTCTTCATCGACTTGACCGGCCCCGATGATTTCCTTGAACCTATCAAATGTTGTAGGTTGTGATTCAAGTACCACCGTGACCTTGTTGGGAGGTGTGTCCTTGTAGTTAAGGGTGTACGGTACTCGGAGTATTCGGGCTCCATCAGCCGTTACTGCTGGGTCAGCGTGTAGCCTGTGCTGGGCACAAAACTTCTTGAATGCTTCAGCCGTAGGCTTCCAATCGTTGTAGCCTATCGTTTCTGTCAATGTCCAGTAGACATGTACACCGCGCCCCGAATTGATGATAGTCGGTTTTGGAAGTCCGGTAGCGTCAACAAACGCTCGTAAGGCAGTGAGGGCAGTGGTCTGCGTATCGTATGGCTTCGTGTCTCCGCAATCAAGGTCAAGCCAAAAAGACTTAAACCATTTTGCGTTTTGCATGGTGCGCCCATCAACAGGGTTTGCATACTTGGCACATCCAAAATATGCGTCGTACCCTTGGGACATCAACCCATCAACTACACCATCTATCTCCTCGGCTGTCTCTACGAATGTTTGTTTTGGCACACCTTTCTTCAACCCCACCACGCAATACATCCCTTCGGACGCAAGCACGGCAGAGAAAAAAGAAGTCCGTGAGGTCATTGTTCGCTCTCAAAATTTCAGAACCCCGCTGGCGACGGGGGGCTGAGTTACAACGGTTGTCGTGCTTTTAGTTTCTTGATGACATCCTGCAAGGTCTCGCGCATCGCGGGGTGAGGCAATGACTTGCCTAAGAACCACAGATACACGGCCTGACGGGACACATCTAAAAAGTCAGCAACATCTTGGACGGGGATATCTCGCGTAATGCATATGCGTCCAAGCTGCACACCAAGATGGGACTGGTCTGCCTTCCTGTTGGCTTCAATAAACTTACGTGAATAGCCTCTGTTGTTCATAGTATTAGGTGGGGGTACTCGCTGCACTGGCAACATAGGCTTTCGTACTCGTCGCCATCCAGCATCCGCTTTCCCCCCGAAAAATTAGTCCAGCCAATCGTCCAAGACTTCAGCTACGTCCGTTGGGGTAGCTTTCTTAGCGCGTTTAGTGGGCTCTGCTACTTCCGCTACCGCCTCTTCTTTGGGCTCAGCAGCGGGTTTGGCTTTGGCCTTGGGTGCAGGGGCTTCCTGAACGGGCGTGGGAGCAGCGATAGCGGCCTTCGGCTTAGCACCGTCCACAGCAGAAGATGTTGAGGCAATCGCTGCCTTTGCTTCAGGAGACTGACCCTTTTCTTGTGCGTTCTCCAACTCTTCAAGTTCCAGCGGGCGCACCGCCTTAAAGGTCAGCTTCGGTGTAGCACTAGCGGTATCAAACCGCATCTCGGTAACCACGGCAGTGATAGGAATACCATGACCGCCCAAGAATTTAGCGTATGCCTGTAAGGGCATCTTGCCATTTTCAGCGTTGCCAAAGATAGACTGACCGGGCAATTGCAGTTGATATACATCACCCTGCATATCGTTTTCCAGTGTCACAGCCAAGCGTTGACTGTAACGGCAAGCACGGCTTTGGCCCTGTCCTGAACCAGCAATGTTTTGCGGGCAAGAGGCGCACTTACTGGCTTGGGGTTCCTCTGCTTTTGCATCGGGGGAAATGCCATCGTTTGACCAGCATGTGGGGGCAAGGTTTTTGCCTTCTTCGTAGGTGTCTGCATAGTAAGTACGTGATACGTTTTCGTTAGCTGCAACAACCACGATGTTCATGGCGCGGTCTTCGTTTTGGGCAATCTCTTTGCCATCGACAAGCATGCGGAATACGCCGCCCTTGATAGAGATGCGTTTACCACCGCTGGAACCACCCATCAGGGATTTGGTAGTCGCATCCAATTGCAGGTTGCGCAGGTGCGCGGGCAGTGTGTTGCCGCCCTTAGAAAACAATGTCAGTTCGCTCATTTAACTTCTCCTTTGATAAACAAATACAGGGCTTCGATAATTGCAAACAAGTCCTTATCGGGGCTTGGATTCTTAGGGCTATTCAAATACGATAATGCCAATTGAACGGCATGAATACGTACTTGTTGTTCAGCGGTTACGCCGTTACTCATTTAACTTCTCCTGTAGGTTGAGGTTGGGGGTTGGTGTTGGTGATTTTTTCAATGTCCACACGTTTGATGCGCACCTTATTACCCACTTTGAAATGGGGAATCTTTCCTTCGCGTATCAAGGTGTAAACAGTTTGCCGAGAGACCCGCAATAGCTTTGCGACTTCCTCTGCGGTGTATGCTTCAACTTGCATTCTTGCTTCTCCTTATGGTTACTGAGTACTTTCTATCAATGTTCATGCCGCGAGGCATGAGGTCGGGGTTTTCTTCCAGTAGCTGTTTCATTCCGGTCTGACTAATCCGTTGCTCTAAAAGCTCGGGCATGTCATGCTCCTTAATGAATTTGTACATGGATTGCCAATCACTCGTCCAGTAGCGGGTCTTAACCGAACGGTAGACCAAGCCATGTTGAGTTTTGAGGCTGTCGGTGTTGAGGGTTTTGCAGAGGTCAATCAGCTTGTTCTCTACAAGTTCCATCTGTGCTTTGATAGCACCGTCTTGCTCTTCGTAATCGCGTAGGATTGCGCTTCGCTTGTCGCGCATTTTGATGTAGGCGGCGACTAACCTGTCAACTGAAATGTCTTCAACCATATGCACTCCTTAAAAAGAGGAACCCGTATAGTAGCACTAAATTTAACAGTGTCAAGACTAATCGGATAAAATTTCTTTGTAGAGGTCAATTATTTTGTTATGAAAATCGACTTTGTTATGCAGCATGGAGTACATGTTGCGCTCCGCTCCGCTGCCCTGTAGGTGAACCACGGTAGCTGGATTCTTCTGCCCCGCCCTGTGGACACGGGCATTACATTGGAGGTAGGTCTCCACCGACATCACGGGGCTCCAGTACACGATGGTGTTCGCGGCATGTAGGGTCACGCCATGCGATGCGGCCTGTGGCTGAATGACCAGCACTTGCGGGGTGTCAGTCGTTTGGAACCTGTCAAAGATGTCCGTGCGTTTGCCCACGGGCACATCACCATGAATCACCGCTGTTGTGTACCCATGCTTGCGGAGGTCTTCGGCTACCAACTCAATGCCATGCCGATAGGGCACGAACACCAGCACCTTGTGGCTGGATTCTTCAATGACTTCCCGCAGGACTGCAAGCCTATTGCTGGCATCGAACTGCACGGTCTCACCCGAGTCGGAATAGACCGCCCCTGCGGACAACTGCAATAGCTTGTTCAGGCTGGCTGCGGCGTTGACTGTGGTTATCTCTTCACCAGCAGCTTGCACGATTAAGCGTCGGCGAAGCAATTGGTAGTACTTCTCTTGCTGTGCAGTAAGTGGTACGTCGCGCGTTACGTAGGTCATGTCTGGGAGGTCTAAACATTCCTCTTTCGTAAACCTAATGGCAGGTTGTAAGGCACGGTGAACAACAGCTTGCGCTTCGGGCTTGGGAACCCACTTGAACTGCGTCACCTTGTTCATCACGGCATCTTTGAATGCCCCTGCGTTTCTTGGTACGCCATCAGGGTTGACCAGCTTGGCAATTCCATATGCGTCTGTGGGTGATTGGGATGCGGGTGTACCTGTGAGCATCCATAGCCATGTCTGTGGGGCTAGTATCTTGTGCAGCACCTTCCAGCGTTTTGTAGAGGGATTCTTGTATGCGTTGGCTTCGTCAACCACTATCAGGTCGAACCCACCGTTGCGGATAGCGTCTGCCACAATCTCCACACCGTCATAGTTGATGGCAACGTACTCCGCGTCCCCGTTGATGATGTCTTCACGCTTTGATGCCTTACCGTATGCCACATCTACCCTGCGGTGCATAGCGAACTTGAACAGGTCATTGCGCCAAGCAGAGTCCATGATGGATAGGGGGCAGATGATGAGCACCCGCTTGATGAACCCAAGGGACATCAGGTAGTCAGATGCCCAAATCACACTGGCAGTTTTGCCTGTACCTTGCTCGTTAAAACAGAACGCACGCCGGTGTAGGGTAAGGAATGACGCTGTAGTTTTTTGATGGGCAAACGGTTTATACAAACCGGGCCACTTGTACTTAGCGTGAATTGGTGATGGTACGTTAATACGTAGATTCTTCAGTACCGTTGCTTCTTCTAGCCCCCAATGCACCAGCACTTCTGAGAACCCGTCACCTACTGTGATTACTTTGCTTTTGGGTATGACTGTTGTGATGCGGTCAGGGTTGCGCACCTTCAATAAGATGGCTCTGTTGTCGATGATTTCCACACAAACTCCTATAGGTAAGCACTCCAAACATGGTGTTCGGAGGAAAATTTATCCTCGTCTTTCCGAGGTGTCCGTTAACTCGCGGCTGGAACCTTACCGTGTTAACTGATGCAGTTATCTCATGCAGGGGGTAGCACCCCTTGCCCCACTAGCACTTGCACCTAATTTCATGGGGCTGTCTAAAAACCAAATTACTTCATTGACCTATCAGCATTCCTTGGGAATGACCGATTCTTTGATGCGGGCTCAAGCCGCACACCGTCCTTATTTGAACCGCCTTTGGACAGGGCTTTGACATGGGCAACATCCTTACCCGTACGGTCAACGCCTTTCTTGTCCAACGCTCGTCTTGCACGTTGCCGCTCCATGCGGGCTTCATGCGCACCAGCGCGTTTCTTTTCCAACTCGTATTCCCGCTTGATGTTGCGGTCTTCCTTGTTCTTGTACGCCATTATTCACTCCTTCCATTATGAGGGCAAATTAGCACAGGGCAATACGCCCTGCATGTAAAGTTCTTCTTCGGGTTGAATACTTCACTTTCGTACGCCGCATCACGTTGTGTCAGTATGTCATCCAACTCCGTAAAGATGTGCATTGCAGCGGGGGCATCGTATTCCGCTTTGACCAAATCTTCCGCTACCACGAACAGCAGGGCAGCTTTAATATGTTCGACAGTCGGAAAGTGCAAGAACACACACGCCGCCATCAACGCCAACTGCTTGGTGTCTGCATACCTACTGGACTTGCCTGTCTTGTAGTCAATGATACGCGCCATCTTCCCATCGGGGCTGATGATTACTAAGTCGGCAATGCCCCTGTACCAAACATTAGGGTCATTGAATGCGCAGGGGAGTAGCCGCCCGTCCACCCGTTGTAACCCCATCTCAAGTTCACAGTGCTTTTGACCGGGGTACGTGTTTAGCTTTTCCAATAACGGGTTTAGGTATGAATACTTTTCAGGTAAGGGGACCCCATCTCGTATGTAGTATTCGGCGGCGGCATGCACATCCGTGCCGTACATCATGGCGGTACTCGGGGGCTCAGAAATGTCCTTGGCTACCCGCATGTGGTAGTACTTCTTGGGACATTGCTCAAACAATGTGATGCCCGAGTAGCTCCATGATGATGGCTTCATGCTTGTGCAAACGCCTGTTCTTTGTCTTTCATCATCCGCAGTGCGCCGTACATCAGCCGTACACTCACAACTGCGTCCATAGTCTTGGTCATGGCCTCATCGAATTTCCCTTCCAACACAGCATTGTGTGCGTCTTTCAGGGCTTTCTCTGCGTCCATGCAAGGCTTTGCATAATCAACAATATCAGCAGTCTCCATAGCTCTCTCCATATCCAGCTTCGCAATTCAATGGAATGCCTTGTGCCCAATCAGGGACATACCGCATGCACTCCATCACGTATGCCATCGCTTCTTCAGCTTCGGCCTTCGGTGCGATACAAGCTACTGCATCATGCACAGTGAGTACTACTCTGTACTTCCTAGCTATCAGCAGCATCTGTTCGCCAATAATACAACGTGCCAAACCCTGACAAATGTTCTCCGTCAACTTGCCGCCGTATAGCTTTGTCACGCCCTTGCGTGAGTCGTAAATATACTGCATCCCAGTGTTTCCGTCTCGCGTATCTTTGACTTTTTTCAAGTTCGGGTAGCGTTGCACCAAACCATTGGGCATGATGATTCCGTCTGCGCCTACCGTGATTACGCCTTGCCTTCCCCACTTGGCGGTCTTCTTCTTGTACATGGCATCTATTGCCTTGCCACCATCACTCCATAGCTGTTTTATATTGGGGTAGGTTTCCCGATAGGTGTTCACGATGCGCTCGGCTTCCCTTAGTTCAATGCTCGTGCCAAACGTCTTTAGCTGTGCCTGAAACTTAGCGCCGCCCATGCCGTACCCCGCGCCCAAAATCGTAGTCTTACCCACGAACCGCTCCTGCTTGTCTATCTCTTCGCGGGGCTTGCTGTAGATAGCGGAGGCCATGATTTTGTAGACATCCTCGCCCTTGGCAAAGGCTTCCACCAAGTCGTCTTGTCCAGCAAACCATGCAAGCACACGGGCTTCAATTTGTGAAGAGTCGCAATCTATGATGACATGACCTGCGGGCGCGAGTATTGCCTTCTTTAACTTGTTGGCATTTTGTCCACGGCTAGGGAAGTTCTGAAAGTTCAGCTTGTCCGCGCCGCCCCACCGTCCAGTGTGCGCAGCGTAGTAAGAGAGAGGTACAGGTATCAATCC
>Ga0075471_10000921_pt1 | contig 18593 bp, 16 predicted proteins | sample DEB19_08_DNA_2_FD_74787 | JGI IMG/M metagenome (GOLD analysis project Ga0075471, IMG submission 74787) | Aqueous microbial communities from the Delaware River and Bay under freshwater to marine salinity gradient to study organic matter... | ecosystem: Environmental > Aquatic > Marine > Coastal ... | reverse complement strand
CTATCCTCGGCTGCAGGGAATTCTCCGGGCGGGAGCAAATTGCGAAGTCCTGCACGTCAGTGAAACGGCCGCACGTGCCGCCGCCAACGCCAGAATCATCACTTGCTGATCGCGGCCTGCGGGTGGATGGGCGAAATCAACCGCCGAAAAGCCTTCCGTCTCGACGGCGATTCCGCCGATGGGAGACAAGCCAATCTCCGCCACCAAATGCCCCTGCCCACGCAAGTCACTTGCCGGTCGCGGCACTTGAGGGCAGGGCCAGGGACCGTCGATGCGGCGCGGCGTTCTGCACGGTTAAAATGGCATCCAGCGTCAATGTTTCGCCATTGAACTGGTGGCAGGGCTCTGCACCGAGCCTCGCCGCATGGTGGCGACCGTTTTTTCAGATTTGTTTGAGGCCAATTTTTTCATAGGACGGCTAGGGAGCCTTCACGGCACCCCTCGGTCAACAACGAAGCCCACCGGACAAATGTAATCTTCTCACCGCGAACGTGATTCCAAGCAAACAACCAATTGAACCATTGGAATTTGACCATGGTGCCTCTACAATCCGCGCCAGATGAACAAGCAGTTCTACATCACGACCGCGATTGATTACACGAACGGCGCGCCGCACCTTGGCCACGCCTACGAAAAAGTCGTCACGGATACAATCGCCCGAGCCCGGCGCAGCCTCGGTCAGGAAACCTTTTTCCTAACCGGCGTGGACGAGCACGGTCAGAAAGTGCAACAGGCTGCCCAAGCCGAGGGCAAATCGCCCAAAGCGTATTGCGATGAGTTGGCCGTCATCTGGAAGGGGCTAGCCACCACGCTGGGGCTGACGAACAACGACTTTGTGCGCACCACTGATGAACGTCACAAGCGCGTCGTGGGCGCGATTCTTTCCAAACTCCACCAGCAGGGTGATCTCTACAAGGACTCTCACACCGGATTCTATTCCGTTCGCGAGGAGACGTTCCTCACGGAAAAGGATCGCAACCCCGACGGCACGTGGGATCCAAAGTGGGGGCAAGTCATCGAGCTGAAAGAGGACAACTGGTATTTCAAGATGGGCAAGCACCAGCAATGGCTGATTGGTTACATCGAGAGCACCCCTTCCTTCGTGCAGCCGGACTATCGCCGCAACGAAGTCCTCGGTTTCCTGAAATCGCAACCGCTCGAAGACCTGTGCATCACGCGTCCAGCCTCGCGCTTGAGTTGGGGCATCCCCCTGCCCTTCGATCCCGAGTTCGTGACCTACGTCTGGTTCGACGCCTTGACCAACTACATCACTGTCCCAGCTTCGCTCGGCGATCCGGCGGTATGCGGCCCGCTAGGTCTAGCAACCAACAACCATCAACCCTCAACCTCCCTGTGGCCCGCCGACATCCATGTCATCGGCAAGGACATCGTGAAGTTTCACGCCGTTTACTGGCCCATCATGCTGCACGCGGCCGGGATTGCGTTGCCCAAGCAAATCCTCGCCCACGGTTGGTGGCAGAAGGATGGCACGAAGATGAGCAAGACGACGGGGAATGTCGTTGAGCCGACCGCCGTCATCAACGAGTGGGGCCTCGACGCCTTTCGTTTCTATGTGCTACGGGAATTGGACATCGGCCCCGATGGCAATTGGACCGACGCGGGCTTCAAAGCACGTTATCAAGCTGAACTCGCGAATGGCTTGGGTAACTTGGTAAACCGCTCGCTCTCGATGCTGAAGCGTTATCGCGATGGCACCGTGCCCGCACCTGCGAATGATCTCAGCACCGATGCCGCCAGGGCAATCGCAGACGTTTGCGGACAACTCGAGCGTAACGAACTGCAAGCCGCGCTCCAAAGCATCTGGACATTGATCACGCGCGCCAACCAGTTCGTGGATCAGACGGCTCCATTCAAGCTCGCCAAGGACCCCGCGCAAGCGCAACGCCTCGACGAAGTGCTCTACAACCTTGTCGAGACCTGCCGCATCATCGCCGTATTACTCTGGCCGTTCCTGCCCACCACTAGTTGCCGGATCAACGAGCAACTCGGCTTGACCGGCGCGCCGGACCAATTCACGGGAGTGCACTGGGGAGGTTTGAAACAGGGCCATGCGATCGGTGCCCCTGCCCCATTGTTCCCGCGCAAGGAACCCTGAGATGAAACCGTGACTTGCCCTAATTCTCGCTGTTCTCGGCGCGGTTGGGACGCAGGCCCAGCGCCGCCACAGCTGAACCTGCAGGAGCGCCCTCCCACGCACCCACAGGCAAAAACTCGCGGAAGTGATAGCTGCGGTGCCATTGAGCGAACGCGAGGAACAAAAATCATTGGGAAAACAACTCCCGAAACTTTCGCCAGTTTAGCTCCGTCAACATCATGAACCGCAGCAACCTTTACCGCGTCTTCGTGACAGGCGACTGCCTTTGAGCGGGCAATGACGCTGATGCCTTGCGAGTGCCGCTCACGCCCATGGCCGCCCAACGGGAGAACCATCGCGCAGACCGCCGGACGCAAGCCACACAACACGAATGAATGACGCTACGGCATCCAGCAAATCGCCGTCCAGCTTGATTTCGTCTGCGCTGCTCTGCCTAAAAAGCGTATCGGCGTGGCATACCTTGAAGTGGCTGGACTCAACTGGCCCGCCTGACGCAAGCGAAATGACAACGACGCGATTCCCGGCATTGTTAGAGCCGTGCGGCAGGCTTATTCAACCAATGACCCTCCGTTCGTCCTCAGCGCACACAGTGGGGGCGGGAGTTTGATGTTTGGCTATGTCGCCGCAGTGACCAACCTGCCAGCTGAACTGATAGCGATGGCTCTTCTAGACGCAAATTACGGATACGATTCCGAACTGCATGCCAACAAGTTCGTACGCTGGCTAGCCAGCCCGCAGAGTCCGCGCATGGCCGTGTTAGCCTACGAGGACAACGTTGCAACATTTGAGGGAAAACCCTTCGCCAGCGCCGCCGGTGGAACTTGGGGCAAGAGTCAGCTCATGCTGGAAGACTTCCGGGGCAGGTTCACCTTTACCAGTTGCACCAAAGACTCATTCACGCATTGCTGTCCGGCACGCCCAGTTCAGGCCGGGGCTATGAGCATCTAGGCGCGCGCTGTTACGAGAATTTCATTTCAGTTTGTTAACCATTTAGTCGGGGTACGCAGTGGGCACTAGATCTACTGGGCCACAGGGATATGATCACTGCGCAGATTTAGAAACCCGCTCACGCGCGTTAACTCACCCCCTGAGCACCTTCTCGCTGCGCTTGAATTCTTATTTCGGTTTCCCAAACCGAGATAGTCGCATGTCATGAGCAAGCCGGCCCTTGGCGTGCGCAGTCCGCTGGATGGCTGAGGATGGGACAGAGAGGTCGAAGAGGACGGGCGGGGCGGATAAGGCAAATGCCAACGATGGGGCCTGACTGACAGGATGCAGGCACTCCCAGAGCTCGGGTCCGCGGAACCAGGAAATTGGCTTACGCAGTGGGCGGAGTTGTTTATCTTCGGGACGTGCAGTCGCTCGGGGATCAAATAGACCATGCTGCGTCACTGAATCAGGTGACGGTGCCGGACCTATGGCAGCAGCAGGCGGTGACGGCGTTGCGGGAGGGCAACGATGTGGTGGTGCAAGCGCCCACGGGGTCGGGCAAGACGTTGATCTTCGAGTTGTGGTCGAACATGGGCAGGCCTCGGGGTCAGGCAATCTACACGGTGCCGACGCGGGCGCTGGCGAACGACAAGCTGGCGGAATGGCGGGCGCGTGGTTGGAACGTGGGCATCGCGACGGGCGATCTCGCGGAGAATCTGGAGGCGCCGATCATCGTGGCGACGCTGGAAACGCAGAAGTCGCGGTTGATCCGTGGTGAAGGTCCGGCGCTGCTGGTGGTGGATGAATACCAGATGATCCGCGACCCGGATCGCGGGTTGAACTACGAGCTCGCACTCGCGCTAGCCCCGGCACACACGCAACTTCTTCTGCTCAGCGGAAGCGTGGCGAATCCGCATCACGTGGTGCAGTGGTTCACCCGGCTTGGGCGCAAGGCTGTTCTGATTCGGCACGAGCATCGGCCGGTGCCATTGGAGGAGGTTCACGCGAACAACTTAAACTTCAACGTACCCTCGGAGATCCGGGGTTATTGGGCGCGGTTCTGCGCGAAGGCGTTGGCGGATGACCTTGGGCCGATCCTGGTCTTTGCGCCGCGCCGTCAGGCGGCGGAAGCGATGGCCGCCGATATGGCGCGCAATCTACCCTGCACTAATCCGCTGCAGCTCAGTTTGGAGCAGAAGCAGATCGTGGGGGAACATCTCGCCCGCCTGCTGAAGGCGCGGGTGGCGTTTCATCATAGCGGGCTGAGCTATGCGGCGCGGGCAGGTGTGATCGAGCCGCTGGCCAAGGCGGGTCAATTGCGCGTGGTGGTGGCGACGATGGGCTTGGCGGCGGGCATCAATTTCTCGCTGCGGAGTGTGGCGCTGGCGGCGGAGTCCTATCGGCGCGATTCGGTGGAGCAGCCGCTGCGCTCGGATGAGATTCTGCAAATGTTCGGTCGCGCGGGTCGCCGAGGGCTGGATGAAACCGGTTTTGTGCTGGTCTCGTCGAATGAGGTACGTTTGCTCGATGCGCGGGCGGCGCATTTGTCGCGGAGCGGTTCGGTGGATTGGCCCGCGTTGCTGGGCATCATGGCGGCGGCAGCAGATGCGGGGCTGGATCCATTCGGCGAAGCGGTGCGGGTGCAGGAGCGGTTGTTCACGAGTAAGCCGGTGTTCTTGGGCGTGGAACAATCGTTGAGGCAACCGGATGTGCCGTGCCATCTGCACACGGACGCCGAGCGGGCACGCCATGTGCGCAGGCGGGTTCGACAGATGCGCAACAGCCAGGGCGAATGGCAGAACGTGCCGACGTTTGTGGACGTGCCGATTGGGAATATTTGGGTGGGTAAACCAGAAGCTATCGGTGGTAGGGCTGGCAGCCCTCTGCCAGCCGTGATGCTCGAATCGTCAAACGACGGCGCGCACGGAGTGACGCGCCCTGCCCCGCCCCCTTTGCGTCCTCTGCTCTCGCATACGCCAGCGCTGGAGAAGGTCGGCAATGGGGGATTGGTGATTTTGGAGGAGCGTGATGGCGTGCCGATCCATGGACGGGCGATGACGGTGGCGGACAAGCTGAGCGGCGGACGGGTGTTGCTGGCAAAGTGGGTGCGCAAGCTGACGAACTGGAGTTTCCGCGAAGTGACCGAGCAAGTCTGGGAGGAAGGCGTGGCGCCGTTGCTGGCCGAGAAGCTCGACAAGTTGCAACACACGCCCGTGGTGAATTACTGGCATCGCGGGCATCAGATCGTGGCGAACGTCCGGCTGGATACGCTGACGTTGCGCGTGCCGGTGGATCAACATAGCGTGGCTTTATGGAAGCCAGTGGAGCGCGAGGTGTTGCCACCGGACTGTGCCGGGTGTTCGTTGATCGAAGTCTGCAAGAATCTGGAGACGTCCACGGGAACGGCGATGCTGTGGCGGAGGTTGAATCTGGTGGATGCCAAAGGCATTCCCACGCTGCGTGGACGGATGGCAAGCTTCTTCCAGCAGGGCGACGGACTGGCGATCGCAGCGGCGTTGGAAGACGGAACATACCCGCTGGATGAATTGATCTATGACCTGGCGAATCTCGATGCGGGGTTCCGGTTTTGTGGTGACGAGAACCGCTGGGCGGGACGACTGGCGATGGTGTGCCACGAGCAGTTCAAGCTGCAGAGCATCCCCGGCTACCTGGAGAACGGGTTGCCGCCGAAATATGGTTACGGGGCCGAAGCGGTCGTGCAGGCCGTGCATAAGAATCCGCTGAACAAGCATGTGTTCATCACGGACCTGACGGGTGCGGGCGACATCGATCGCGTCATCATCGAATGGCGGAGTCTGTTGCGGCAGATCGCCCATGCGCCGCCGTTGGAGTGGGCGCGCTGGACGGCGTTACAAGTGATGGCGCGGACGTTCTTGAACGAGACGGAATCCCCCACCCTGACGGATCTGCCGCGACTGGAGTTCAATCAAACCCGGCGCGTGGATCATCGGCTGCAGTTGCGGCGGCATTAATGGAGACCGGATGCCAAGAAGGATGTCGGCGCTCACAGCGCTGGGGCGTTGCGGAAAGGATCCAGGTGGCGAATTGTTTCCAGCACAGTCCAAACATCACTTGAACGTTGCCATCCGGGTTTTGTGTGCTATCAGAAGCACGTTGGTTGACTAGGGCCTACCCATGGAGACACCGCCCATCTTACGTTCGCGCCCGCGGCGACAAAGTCGCGCCTGGCTGACGTTCCTAACGCTTTCATTCCTGCTCACGGGAGCGAGTTCCCGAGCAGCCATGCAATTCGACACCTACATTGGGTTAGACAGCTACGTGCCCGAGGCCAGTTGGTTTCCGCTGATCTGCGAGGTTTACAATGACGGCCCGGCTTTCAACGGCACGATCGAAGTCACCACCGGCATGGGGCAGTCGGGTTATCCACGCCTTGTGCCCATTGAATTGCCCACCGGCACCCGCAAGCGGGTAAGCATCCCGCTCTTTTGCAGCAGTTCTTACAACGGCGAATGGAATGCTGTTCTCCGCGACGAGGATGGCCGCGTCAGAGCAGAGCGCGCCAATCTCCGACCGCAACGCATCGTCAGTCGCGGCGCAACGCTCATGGGCGCTTTAGGTCGGCAATCCGCGTGGGCTCCGGCTTTAAAGGCGCCGTTGTCGCGCAACACCTACTCCAACCGGCAGCGGCGCGCATGCTGTCGCCATTGATGCCAGACAACGCAATCGTGCTGGAGGGCATGACCGCGCTTTACCTGAGTTCAGAGCGAGCGACGGATTTGCGGGCGCAGCAAATCGATGCCGTGCTGGCGTGGGTTCGGACCGGCGGACATCTGATCGTGGCGATCGACCAGGTCGGTGACGTGGGCGCGAACCGCTGGTTGAAGGAGGTGTTGCCCGTGACTGTTTCCGGCACGACGCAGATGAAGCCGGCAATCAATTGGAGGAATGGCTGCGCACCCCCGTGGAGCGGTCGGTGCGACATCGCGGAACTCAACGCAGCGGCAAGTCCAATAACGACAAAGACGTCAAAGTGACCTGCGACCGCCCTTACTCGGACACGGTGGACGACATCGCGTTCGGCGCGACAGAGTTGTCCGTGATCACCACCAGCGGCACCCGTGGCAGCATCGAGCTGGCGCTGTAAGGCGTGATCGTGAGTTGTTGAATGAAGACCCGATGTTGTGGCTGATCGGTAAACGACAGGGCGTGCGCGCCGCCGTCTGGGCGGTGTGTGGATTGCGGGTGATCGCCCTGCTATTGGCCACAACCATCGCCGGACCGGAATCGTTGCTGGCATTCGGTGGATCGGCTGGGTGGGGGTTGCTTGCGATCAAAGTGCTATTCGCGTGGGAGGCTTTTCTTTGCCTCAACCCGTCGTGCCGGGGCATTTGAGTTCCTGCTTGCCACTCCCCTAAACGCAAACCGCATGGTATCGGCGCAGTGGACGTCTTTGCGTAGCACGTTTGGCCCGCCGCTCTTGGTCGCTGCGTTGGGCAGCGGGCTGGCTGTTGGCTTGGGCGTATGGATACATAACTCGAGAAGATACGGCAGATACGATGCGTTTGGTGCGTCCGTTTTCGGCCTGCTGGGAGTAGGCGGGGTTCTCTTGATTCAAGCGCTCGATTTTCTGGGCATCGCCTGGCTGGGAATGTGGCTGGCGTTGACCATGAAAAAGCCGCAGCTCGCCGTTGGGGCCACGCTGCTCTATGTGGTCGTGCTGCCGTGGCTGACGTTCTGTTACGCTTGGTTCGTCGGGTTTATTTTGGACATCATCTTGATTGCCGTCTTCGCCAGCAAACTGAACTCCGATGTGCGGCAGACCTTGACCAGCCGGCCGCAATTGCTGGCCGCGACGCCCAAGTAGCCGCCGGGCGGAGCACCCTCGGGAATCCTCCTCGTTCTCCTCCTCGTCCCCGGAATTGCCTGACACACGGAGGACGAGAACGAGGGTGAGGGGGAACGAGGAGGTTTAAGCGGAAGGCTTGCAAGCGGGAGAAGTTCCTTGTTTTCAGGGCCTTTTGGGGCCAAGTTGCGGGCGACAGTTCGCCACCACTTTTTCTTACCACGCATGACAAATCTGACCATCTGGCAACGACTGAATCTGACGATGGGATTACTGATCCTTTTGCTTCTGATCGGAGGCGGCCTCGCCATCTGGATGGAGCGCGTCAACTCCAACAACATACTGCTTGCTGAACGCTTGGAACACTCCCGGGACCGCACCCTCTCCGAAGTGCGCAATTACACGGCGGCTTGTTCCACTCTGGCCATCGACCAATCTGATGGAGCCGAGGCGAAACGGCGGGAATTATTCGAAGCCAGCCTGTCGCAGGCAGTGGATCAAGTTCGCGCAGAGCTCAAGAGCCATCCGGAGGCGAACACCGCCTTGAAGCGTCTAGATGCGCTGGTCGCAGAAATCAAAAAGTTCAGCACTCAAATGCTGGCCAAGGAGAATGCAGCGGCAGCTCAGGCATTTTACACCGGCAATTACCCCGCCCTGCGGGACGCTCAGATCGATGTGACCAGCGATTTGGAAGATGCTGTACGCAGCGTGGTCAGCAAATACTCTGACTCCTCATCGCAAGTTTCAAAAGTGGCCATTGCAGGGATGGTAATCCTTGCCATCGCCGCCATGGTGGTTGGCCGCCTTCAATCACACAGCGTCACAGCTCCCATGGAAACCATCGTCAACGCATTGGAGCGGATGCAGCGGGGCGATTTCGCCGGACGCGTTCAGATGGAACGAAAAGATGAATTTGGAGCGGTCGGCAATGGGTTGAACAAACTGGCGGACGAACTCTCCATCCTCGTGGGCAGGGTGCAGCGGTCGGGCATCCAAGTGAACAGCACCGCGACGCAAATCGCCGGCACCGCTCGTGAACAACAAAGCACGGTGAATGAAATCGCAGCCACCACCGCTGAAATTGGCGCGACCTCCAAGGAAATCTCTGCCACCTCAAAAGAACTGGTGAAAACGATGAACGAGGTGAGCAACGTCTCTGAGGAGACGGCTGAGCTGGCGGGGTCCGGCCAAAATGCCATCGCCAAGATGGAGTCCACCATGCGCCAGATCATGGATGCCTCCAGCTCCATCACCTCGAAGCTGGCGGTGTTGAACGAGAAGACCGCCAACATCAATACCGTGGTGACCACCATCACCAAGGTGGCCGACCAGACGAACCTGCTCTCGTTGAATGCCGCCATCGAGGCGGAAAAGGCCGGGGAATATGGCCTGGGCTTCGCGGTCGTCGCGATGGAGATCCGCCGCTTGGCCGATCAAACCGCCGTCGCCACCTACGACATCGAGAAGATGGTGAAAGAAATGCAATCCGCCGTCGCAGCGGGCGTCATGGGCATGGACAAATTTTCCGAGGAGGTGCGCCGGGGCGTTGACGAGGTGCGCCAAGTCGGCGGCCAGTTGGCGCAGATCATCCATCAAGTGCAAACGCTGACCCCGCGCTTCCACACCGTGAACGAAGGCATGAACGCGCAGGCTACGGGCGCGCAACAGATCAGCGAGACGTTGACGCAATTGAACGAGGCGGCGCAGCTCACGGCTGAATCGCTACGCCAGTCCAATGCAGCCATTGAGCAATTGAAGGAGGCCGCGCGGGGGTTGCAGGAAGGCGTGGCGCGTTTCAAGTTGAAGGCTTGATGACGCCACGAATCACCGATGCTCTTCATCCAATTCCAGATCGGATCCGACCGTTACGCGCTTGAAGCCAAGTGCGTTGTGGAGGTCATTCCGCTACTGGGGTTGAAACAGATCCCTCAGGCGCCGCGCGGTGTGGCCGGGTTATTCAACTATCGCGGCGAGGCTGTTCCCGCACTGGATCTGGTGAGGTTGACGACTGGCGAGCCCGCTGCACCACGCCTGAGCACGCGCATCATCATCGTGCGGCTCGACATCAACGGGCTCGGCCCGAAACTCATTGGCGTCATCGCCGAGAATGCCACGAGCACGATGCGCCGAAACCCGCAGGAGTTCGTGAACACCGGCATCATTCCGGGTTCAGCACCGTTCCTCGGACCGGTGCTGTTGGACGACCGGGGCGTCATCCAATGGATCCAAGAACAGAAACTGCTGCCTGAGAAACTACGGCGTCAGTTGTTTACACCTGCTTTGACCACCGCTGATGCAGCGAATTGAAAAACGCCTGCGGGAAGGCATGGGACTGGACGCGACGACCATCGGTTCGTCTTCGCTCCAACGCACCATCCGTCTGCGCATGAAGGCGGTGGGGGCGGAACGGGTCGAGGATTACGAACATCTGATCGCAACCTCCGCCACAGAGTGGAATCGGCTCGTCGAGGCCGTGGTGGTCACGGAGACCTGGTTCTTTCGGGATCGGCAAGCGTTTGCTGCGCTGACGGACATGGTGCTGAAACAATGGTTACCTGCGCACGCCACCGGACGGGCGCGGATTCTCAGCCTCCCCTGCTCTTCCGGCGAGGAACCCTACTCCATCGCGATGGCCTTGCTGGATGCGGGCGTGCCGGCGGCACGCTTAGCCGTTGATGCGGTGGACCTGAGCCAGCGTGTCATCGAAAAGGCGCTGGCTGGCGTTTACGGGAAGAATTCATTTCGCGGACAGGAACTCAGCTATCGTGACCGGCACTTCACTCGCGAGGGCGACCTGTATTCAGTGCGGCAGCCGGCGCGCGAATGCGTCACCTTCCGCCAAGCCAACCTGCTGGGTGAGGGCTTTCCCCTCGCCCGCGCCAGCTACGATTTCATCTTCTGTCGCAATCTGCTGATCTACTTCGATCGCGTGACGCAGCAACTGGCGTTTCAAAGGCTGGAGAGCCTGCTTGTTGCCGGCGGAACGCTTTTCGTTGGGCCTGCCGAAATTCCCTTGGCGATGGAAAATGGCTTCACTGGCCTGAACCTGACCATGGCCTTTGCCTGCCGACGCGCGACCGAGCAGGCCAACGCCAAGCGGCCGGCCGCTCCTCCCCGCACAGCCAAGGCTTCGCGCCGCGTCGCCATGCCGCCCCCGCTGCCCAAGCCCACGCCACCCAGGGGACCCCTTGCGCACGCCAGTCGAGCCGAGGCGCCAGCGGCGGTTGCCTTGGAGCAGGCGCGTCGTCTCGCAGACGGAGGCCAGTTGGAAGAGGCAGTCCGCCTTTGTCGCGCACACTTGGACCAGCAAGGCGCGTCCGTGGACGCCTACTACTTGCTGGGGGCCATTCACGACGCGCAAGGTGACCCGTCGGCGCGGGAGTTTTACCGGAAGGCCCTCTATCTGGACCCGAGCCATTACGAGTCATTGCTCCAGATGGCGCTTTGGGCGGAGCGCGAGGGAGACGCGAACGCCGCACGCAATCTTCGGCGACGGGCTCAACGCCGCGAACCTGAGCGGCAACAAACGTCATGAGCAGCGAACTTCCAGCCGCGAACGAGAGCCCGCTGGTAGCCGCAGAGGAACATCCACTTGCGCCGGGGGAAGACTGCTGGTCCCGCATTGGGGTGATGGGGAACGGTTCCTGCGCTGAACTCGACAAGCACATCCATTGCCGCAACTGCCCGGTTTACGCGAGTGCGGGCGCACGTTTGCTGGATCGCCCGATGCCCGAAAATTATCGGCGCGACTGGGCACTTCATTTTTCAGCGCCCAAGAGGCAAGTCGCGCCGGGAAGCGTCTCGCTTTTGCTGTTTCGCCTGGGCGGTGAGTGGTTGGCCCTGCCCACCCAAGTCTTCCAAGAAGTGGTCGAACTGCGTAAAGCCCACACGATTCCCCATCGGCGCCAAGGCGCATTGCTCGGTATCGTCAATGTTCGGGGCGAACTGTTGGTCGCGGTTTCGCTCGCCAGGGTGCTGGGTATTGAGGCTCCCAAGGACTTGCCAAAGACCGCACGCTTGCTCGTGTCTGTCTGGGAATCGCAGCGGGTAGTCTTCCCGGTCGATGAAGTGTATGGCGTGCATCGCTGCGATCCAGAGCAGCTCGCCGAACCTCCCAGCACCCTGGCCAAATCCGGCAGCAGCTACACCCGCTCGGTGTTGCATTGGCAGAACAATCTCGTCTGCTGCCTCGACACCGAACTGCTTTTTCCGGCTCTCAGCCAGAGCATCGCATGAATCGTCGCGACCAAAAGGATTTGAGCGAACTCTCGATGTTTGAGCTGTTCCGCGTGGAGTCGGAAAGCCAATGCGGGATCCTGATTGCAGGGTTGCTCGATCTGGAAAAGGGTGAAGCTTCACCGCAACTGTTGGAAACCCTGATGCGCGCCGCGCACTCGCTCAAAGGAGCGGCCAGAATCATCAACATTTCAGCCGGCGTCCGCGTGGCTCACGCGATGGAGGACTGCTTTGTCGCCGCCCAGCGTGGACAGCTCTCCCTCGGACGGAGGGAAATCGACCTCATGTTGCGAGGGGTGGATTTGCTGAGCCAGATTGCGCATAACAGCGAGGCTGAGGTGGCGAACTGGGAGAAGGCCCACGCAGCCGATGTTAACAATTATCTGGCGGCTTTGGCTGCCCCCAACGCCACGCTTCCGCCTCCCTCGCCGAAGATGGACTACAGGCAAACTGTTTCACCCGCGCCGCCGGCGAAGTTGGAGGCAGACAAACTGCCGGCTAAAGCAGCGGTAGAGCCAGAGGTCTTACACACGACGCTCGCAGGAGGTTCGAGCAACCATGCCGAGGATGGCGAGCGTCTGCTGCGCCTTAACGCAGAGAGCCTGAACCGTCTGCTGGCGCTGGCTGGCGAATCGCTGGTGGAAGCGCGCTGGATCAGACCCTTCACCGACTCCATGACGCGACTCAAGCGAATGCAAACGGACTTGGCGGATACGCTCTCCGGGTTGCGGGATGAGTTAACCGGCCTGCCCTTGAACGACCGCGCTTCTGAGCGCCTCCACTCCGCTTTGCAACGTGCCACGGAGTGCCGCACACATTTAGGCGAGCGCCTGTTGGACTTGGATGTTTTCGACCGTCGTTGTATGCAGTTGACCCATCGGCTCTATCTCGAAGCGTTGCGCACGCGTATGAGGCCGTTCGCGGATGGCGTGCGGCGTTTTCCCCGAATGGTTCGTGATATCGCCCACAGCCTGGGTAAAGAGGTTCGGTTGGAGATCTCCGGAGAGAACACCCCGGTGGACCGCGACATCCTCGACCGCCTGGAAACGCCGTTGGGCCACTTGCTACGCAACGCCATCGATCACGGCTGCGAGACGCCGGACAAGCGCACCGCTAACGGCAAGCGCCCGGAGTGCTTGCTGAAGATCGAAGCGCGTCATGCCGCGGGAATGTTGCTGGTCAGCGTAATCGACGACGGCGCTGGAATCGAACCCGAGCGTATCCGTGAGGTTGTGTCCAAGCGTAAATTGCTGCCCGCCGGAATGGCTGCCCGCCTGACAGAGTCGGAGTTGATGCAGTTCCTCTTCCTGCCCGGCTTCACCATGAAAGACGAGGTCACCGAGTTGTCCGGACGCGGTGTGGGCCTGGACATCGTGCACAACATGGTGCGCAGCGTGCGCGGCAATGTGCGCATCAACACCCAACCCGGTCGCGGCACTAGGTTCCTGCTCCAACTGCCCATCACCCTGTCCGTCCTCCGTACGTTGCTGGTTGAAATCGGAGGCGAACCCTACGCGCTGCCCCTCGCCCAGATTATCCGGACACAGCGGTTGCGCTGCGATGCAATCGAGTCCATCGAAGGCAAGCTCTCTTTCCGTTACAACAATGAAGCCGTTGGGCTGCTGTCCGCCCAGCAAGTCTTGGGCGACAGCAATGCCACCCCCACAGGCCCTGAACTGCCAGTCGTCATACTCGGTGAACGCAAGGGGCGCTATGGACTCGTGGTGGACAGGTTTCTGGGTGAGCGCGAACTGGTGGTGCAGCCCTTGGATCCCCGCCTCGGCAAGATAAAAGACATCAGCGCGGCAGCGCTCATGGAGGATGGTTCACCCGTATTGATCATTGACGTCGACGACATGGTACGCTCGATCGAAAAGATGATCAGCAGCGGACGGCTTTCCGCCGTGCGACGCGACACGTTGCTCGGACAGGAAGCCCCACGCAAGCGCGTGCTGGTGGTGGATGACTCGCTCACGGTGCGGGAACTGGAGCGAAAGCTTTTGCAAGCCCACGGCTATGACGTGGAGGTGGCGGTGGACGGCATGGATGGCTGGAACGCACTGCGCGCGGGCGACTTTCAGCTGATTGTCACCGACGTGGACATGCCCCGCTTGAACGGCATTGAACTCACGGAGATGATCAAGCGCGACCCACAATTGCGCAACTTGCCGGTGATGATTGTGTCCTACAAGGATCGCGAAGAGGATCGATTGCGCGGGCTGGAAGCAGGGGCGGATTACTACCTGACCAAGGGAAGCTTCCATGACGAAACACTGCTACGCGCCGTGGAAGATCTGATCGGAGAGGCAAAGGAATGAGAATCGGGATCGTCAACGATGCGGTGTTCACCGGCGAAGCGTTGCGACGTACCATCGCTGGCCACAGTCAACACGAAGTGGCATGGGTGGCAAGGTCCGGCTCGGAAGCCGTCTTCCAATGCGCCAAGGACCGACCGGATGCGGTGTTGATGGATCTTGCCATGCCCGAAATGGATGGCGTCGAGGCGACGAGGCAAATCATGGCGATCACCCCCTGCGCCATCGTGATGGTGAGCGCCAACTTGGGAGAGGAGTCAGCTAGAATCTTTGAAGCGATGGGCGCTGGGGCTCTCGACGCTTTGCCGCTGCCGGTACTAAATGGGGCCAATAGTGGCGAAAGCACCAAGGCCTTTGTGTCACGTCTCGACCGCATTTCACGATTGGTCAGCCCGGTCTCGCCAGCCAGATCACATGCAATAGCAGGCCGTAAGGGGGGCAAGCTGGTGGCCATCGGAGCCTCAGCGGGCGGCCCAGCAGCACTGGCCACGATATTGGAGTCCCTGCCCAAAAACTTTGGCGCCGCAGTCGTGGTCGTCCAGCATGTTGACCACCATTTTGCCACCGGGCTGGCCACATGGCTGAATCAACATTCAAAACTACCCGTGCGCCTCGCCCACGAAGGGGATAGACTTCATCCCGGGCTTGTATATGTCGCGGCGCGCGAGGAGCATTTGATTCTCACTTCGCCAAACCGGCTGGGTTACACGCGAATCCCCGTGGAAAGTTCCTATCGACCGTCCGTGGATGTATTTTTTAAAAGTGTAGATCACTACTGGCAGGGCGAGGCCGTGGGGATATTATTGACGGGTATGGGACGTGACGGAGCCGACGGAATGCGCCTGTTGCGAGGCAGCGGCTACCACACCATTGCCCAGGACAAAGCGACCAGCGCCGTGTATGGCATGCCCAAAGCGGCGGCCGATTTGGGCGCGGCCACAGAGATTTTGGCGCTAGACAAGATTGGCCCGCGTCTTGCGAATATATTCGTCAGCACTTGAGCATCATGCAGGAACCTGAACATCCAGAGTTGGAAGCGGCCACCAGGCCGCGCAATCCTTTCACGGACAATGACTACCATGCGATGGTCCTGCTGGTGGATGACCAGGCGATGGTGTGCGAAGCGGTGCGACGGGCGCTGGCGGGCGAGACCAACATTGACTTTCACTACGTCGCGAACGCCAAGGAAGCGATCAACACCGCCCTGCAAATCAAGCCCAGCGTCATCCTGCAAGACTTGATCATGCCTGGAACGGACGGCCTGACGCTCGTGAGTCAGTTCCGCTCCAACCCAGCCACGCGGGATGTCCCGATCATCGTTCTATCCACCAACGACAATCCCCAGGTCAAAGCGCAGTCCTTCGCCGCCGGGGCCAACGACTACATCGTCAAGTTGCCTGACAAGGTGGAACTGGTGGCACGCATCCGCCACCATTCGAAATATTACATCAATCAATTGCAACGCGACGCTGCCTACCGGGCGCTGCGCGAGAGCCAGCAAGAGTTGATCGAGAGCAACGCGAAACTACGCTCGCTGAATGGGCGGCTTGAGGATGCTACTATGGCAAAGTCCGAGTTTCTGGCCAACATGAGCCACGAAATTCGGACGCCCATGAACGGCGTCGTGGGCATGACAGATCTGCTGGTGGACACCGACCTGTCGGATGAGCAGCGCGAATATGTCGAGGCCACACGCTCCAGCGCCAGTGCCTTGCTCACCATCATCAACGATATCCTCGATTTTTCGCGTATCGAATCCGGCAAGCTGGAACTGGAGAATCATCCTTTCGAACTGCACGCCTGTTTGGAGGAGACGTTGGAACTGCTCTCGCCCAAGGCGAATGAAAAGCGGCTCGATCTTTCTTACCTTTTGGATGACACCATCCCCAAGATTCTGGCCAGCGACGTTACCCGGCTTAAACAGATTCTGGTGAACCTGATTGGCAACGCCATCAAGTTCACCTCCAGTGGTGAAGTGTCTGTTGAGGTCAAGCCGGCGGCACATGGTCTTCGGCGCATCGAGCCAGGTCGCGAGCCAGACACCGAATTCATCCGGCACCCGCAACAGTGGCTGCTGCACTTCTCCGTGCGTGACACGGGCATCGGTATTCCGGTCGAGAAGCAGAGCCGTTTGTTCAAGTCATTCCATCAAGTCGACGCCTCCACCACGCGCCAATATGGTGGCACCGGCCTGGGACTGGCCATTTGCAAGCGGTTGTCGGAATTGATGGGCGGCAGCATCTGGCTGGAGAGTGAAGCCGGCAAAGGAGCGACGTTTCACTTCACCATTCTCACCAACGCAGCAGCTTCGAGCGTGCCCGCAAAATGGCAGCTGCCGCAACCCCAGTTGAAGGATAAACGATTGCTCGTGGTGGAAGACAACCCAACCAATCAACGCATCATTCGTCAGCGAGCCTTGCAATGGGGGATGACGGTTTACACAGCGTCCAACGCCACGGAAACGATGGCGGCATTGAATCAGGGGATAGACTACGATATGGCCATCGTTGACTCGCAGCTGCCGGACAAGGATGCCCTACAGTTGGTGGCCGAGGTTCGTGGGCTGCCACACGGGAGATTCCTGCCAATCGTCTTGCTCTCGACCAATCGGGCGCGCGGAACCGAATCGCACTCAGACCGTTCCGGAATTTCTGCGGTTGTCCACAAGCCGCTACGCCCCTCCCAATTGCTCGAAGCGGTGGGACAGGCGCTAAACCTGACCGTACAGGTCAAAAAGAAAGCACCCAATGCTCCCACGCTGGACTCCACCCTCGCCGCGCGATTGCCGCTGCAAATCCTGCTGGCTGACGACAATCCCATCAACCAGCGCGTGGGCCAGAGCGTCCTGAAGAAACTTGGCTACCAACCCGACCTTGCCGCCAGCGGCGTCGAAGTGCTTCAGGCGATGGAACGCAAACCCTATGACCTGTTGTTCCTCGACGTGCAGATGCCTGACATGGACGGCCTCGAGACGGCGCGACAAATCGTCGAAAAGTGGCCCCCTGAGAAACGCCCCAGAATTGTCGCCATGACCGGTAATGCGTTGCTGGGGGACCGCGAGAAATGCCTGGCTGCCGGCATGGATGACTACATCTCAAAACCGGTGCGCATCGCCGACATGCAATCGGCCATCGAGCGTTGGGGCCCAACGCGTGTCACGGATAAGAAGGGCACATCCTTCCTGCGCAGCATGCCGCCACAGGATGGCGACTTGCTTGACAGCGGCATCATCAACGAATTAAGCGAAATCCCCTCCACTGAGGGTGGCAACATGCTCAGTGAACTGATCGACATTTATCTGGAGTCTGCGCCAAAGCGTTTACAACAGCTTCGTGAGGCGGCAAACAATTCGACGGAACTGGCATTTCATGCCCATGCCCTACGCAGCATGAGCCTGAATATGGGCGCGCGAAAAATAGTGGAGTTGACCAAACGCATCGAGAACTTGGGACGCAAGGGGGCAACCGTTGAATCCGAAAGCCTGATCACAGAATTGGAGAATGCTTTTGTCCTGACTCGCGCACAATTGGAAACCGTGCGCAAGTCAGGAGGCTGATTAACGGCCCGAACGCCCTATAGCACTTCCGCTTGTCCAGGCATGGGAATCTTGTAGAGACCATCTGGCCCGGGCAACGACTTCGGAAGCGCATCCCAAGCCAGTTTTTCCGGCATGTAGTTCAGGTTGGAGGCCAACGCCTCATCCCACTCGATTTTCTGTCCTGAGTAAGTGGCCATACGCCCCATGATGGCGGTCATGGTGCTCAGGGCACCATTCTCAGCGGTGTTGATGGGCTTGTTGTTAAGGATGCAGTCGAACAACACATCATGTTCCACCTGCTGCGGATCCTTGGATTCCCCTCCATACTTCCATTCCTCAACACCGGTCGCACGAATGATGTGACTGGTAATGTTCGCGGTCCCCTTCGTGCCAACGACATGCTCGGAAACACTGTTCCAGCAATCGGGAATATGGCGACACTGGCTGGACATGATGCTTCCGTCGGCATATTCGAACTCGACGAAGTGGTGATCGAAGATTTCACCATAATCCGGCCCCTTGCGAACCTGGCAACCACCCATGCCTTGAGCGCGCACCGGATAGCCACCTTTGACCCAGTTGATGACGTCAAGATTATGGATGTGCTGCTCCAGGATGTGGTCGCCACAAATC
>Ga0075471_10000920_pt1 | contig 18599 bp, 22 predicted proteins | sample DEB19_08_DNA_2_FD_74787 | JGI IMG/M metagenome (GOLD analysis project Ga0075471, IMG submission 74787) | Aqueous microbial communities from the Delaware River and Bay under freshwater to marine salinity gradient to study organic matter... | ecosystem: Environmental > Aquatic > Marine > Coastal ... | reverse complement strand
CGCCGCCGGTCTGGACCTGCGTGGCGTTCTCCAGGTCGCCCACGACCTTCTGCGAGTCGTAGCTGATCTCGTAGGCACCCAGCAGGGTGGGGAGGTCGCTCGTGACATTCTGGGCCCCGCCGCCCATCATCATCTGCTGGGGGTTGCCCTGCCGCTTGAAGTGCTGCGAAGACGGGTCAAGCGCCAGGAAGACCGGTTTGCCGCCGAGGATGAACTGGTCGATCGCGAACTGGAGTTTCGGAGAAAGCCCTTGGGGGTGCACCACCATCAGGGCGTCGAGATCACCCGGCAGCTCGTTGGCGGAGGACTCGACGGTGACGATACGGAAGGATTGCTCGAGCTCGGACATCACGGTCTGGGAAGGCTGCGGTTGCCGGCGCATCATCATCATCATCTGCATCTCCTGCGGGCTGGTACCCTGCAGGGGCAGGCTGGTGATCAGGCCGAGCTTCCGCTTGTCGAGCTGCTGCACGCTGTAGATCAGCTTGGAGAGATCATACTCCAAGAACTGTTCCCGCTGCGGGGTGAAGGCTGCGATCGTCTTCTGCTGGTCAGCTTGGGTGACGATCAGGCCGAAAAAGAACTGCTCGCCGCCCTGCTGCGCGACTTGGGGCGTGAGACCCGCCGCGGTGGCTTTCTCCTCTTCGGGAGTGTCGGGGCGCGGATTGATGATGTTAAGCGTGACCTTGCCGCGGGCCGCGCGGACGTACTGACGCAGCATCTCCTGCACGCGCGCCGCGTAGTTCTTGTACGCGATCGGAAGACCGCTGGCATCCTTGGAAAAGTAAAGGTCGACGGAGACCGGCTCCTCGATCTTGCCGAGCATACGGCGGGTGCCGTCGGAGAGCGAGTAGATCGACTCCGCGGTGGCGTCGATGCGGACGGGGACCGAAGAGGCGAGGTAGTTGACGAGCACGAGGCCCAGAACAAGCAGGCCGATGGCGATGGATTTGCTGCCGAATTTCATGGCGGGAGCGGAAGATCGGGTTGGGTTCAGCGTTCGAGCACGACCACGTTCAGGAAGAGCGTGAAGCCCATCAGAGAGAGGAAGAAGATGACGTCCTTGGGGTCGATTATGCCCTTGGTGAAGGCGTCGAAGTGCGTGATGAAACTGAAGTTCGCCAGCGCATCGGCCACGGCGAGGGGAAGGAAGCCCTCGAGCGTCTCGGTGAAGCTGCTGAAGCCGAGGAAGAGGAGGATCGCGCAGGCGCCGAGGCTGATCACGAAGCTGATGACCTGGTTCTTGGTCATCGCGGAGGCGAGGGCGCATACTCCGAGGTAACCGCCTGCCATCAGTATGGCTCCGAGGTAGGTGGTGACGATCACGCCCCAGTCCGGGGTGCCGAGGTAACCCACGGTGAAAGCCATCGGGAAGCTGAGGAGCACCGCGATCGCGAGGAATGCCCAGCCCGCAAGGAACTTTCCCAGCACTGCCTCGAGCGTGGTGACGGGCAGAGTGAAGAGAAGTTCGACGGTGCCGGAGCGTTTTTCCTCAGACCAGAGCCTCATTCCAACCGCGGGAACGATGAACATGAAGAGCCACGGGAAAAACGTGAAGTAGCTCTCCATGCTGGCGACTCCCGCGCGGAAGAACCCTCCGTAGCGGGAGAAGGCGAGAGACACGGAGATCAGGAGGAAGGCGATCAGGAACACATACGCGACCGGCGACCGGAAGTAGCCGAGGAACTCGCGTTTGAAGATCGGACTGATTTGGCGCATGGCAGTATGAGCGAGAGGTTTGATTCCGCGGTGGGGCGCTCAGATGTCGCCGCGCGTGAGTTCGCGGAAGATTTCGTCAAGACGGGCACCCGGTTTGCGGGCTCGCAGGCTGTCGGGGGTTTCATCCGCCACAACGCGTCCCTGCGAGATGATGATGACTCGGTTACAGATGGCGTCGACCTCCTCGAGGATGTGGGTCGAGAGGATGACCGCTTTCTGCGCGGACATGCTCTTGATTAGGGAGCGCACCTCGTTCTTCTGGTTGGGATCGAGGCCGTCGGTCGGTTCGTCGAGGACCAACGCTGCGGGGTCATGCAGCAGGGCCTGTGCGAAGCCGACGCGCTGCTTGAAGCCCTTGGAGAGCGTTTCGATGCTCTGGGCGCGCACCGGAGTGAGGTGGGTCAGCCCGATCGCGCGATCGACGGCGGCCTTGGCCGCGTCCTTGGCGCGGAAGCCGCGCACCTCGGCGATGAAGCCGAGGAACTCGGCCACGGTCATTTCGGGGTAGGCGGGGGCGCTCTCCGGTAGGTAGCCCAGCTTGCTCTTCACCGCCACGGGATCCTCGGTGACGTCGATACCGTCGACCGTCGCCCGCCCAGCATCCGGGCGGAGGAAGCCGGTGAGCATCTTCATCGTGGTGGACTTGCCGGCCCCGTTGGGTCCGAGGAAGCCCAGGATATCGCCGCGTTTGACGGCGAAGCTGACGCCGTCGACGGCGCGTTTCTGCCCGTAGGTTTTAACGAGTCCTTTGACTTCGATCATGGTGGCTTTCGAAAAACTTTAAGTTTTTTGCCGCTCTGTCGGGTGAGGCGTTGGATTGCGCTTCAGACGAAGAGGGCGGGTAGAAATTCGGGACTGGGAATCGATCAAGAAAAAATGGCAAGCGGGTTTCCGGCGTTCCCTCGCGGGGGTGGGGATGACAACCGGAGAAAGACGGCTCGCCCCGCGGCAAGTCACGGATTCAGGCGAGGAATCGCCTTATTTCCGCGAGCGATCTTTCCAAGGAGCCTCGGTTCGTGCCGTGCCACATGGTCGCCTTGGAGGACATGCCTCCTGCCAAGGCCCGGTTGGAAAGCAGGCTGATCACTGCGGCGGGAAGCTGGTCGGCGTCGGCAACGGATTGGGCGGCACCTGCGGCCAGAAGCTCACCCGCGATGGTGCGAAAGTTTGCCATGCCGGGGCCGAAGAGGAGCGGCTTCCCCACGGCTGCCGCCTCGACGGGGGTCTGACCCTCTGTGTGCGGTGGCAGGCTCTTCCCCACAAAAACGACGTCGGCTATTTGCGTGAGTCGGCGCAGTTCGCCGGTCGTGTCCGCCACGGAGACCTCCACCGTCTGGGAGGCTGGTCCGCGGGTACGAAAATGGAAGGTCACACCGGCCTCGCGGAGGAGGGCCTCTATCTCCGTCCGGCGCTCCGCGTGACGTGGCACGAGAAGCAGCGAGCCGGCGTGTCCCCCGGAACGGGCGCGCCGCCACGCTTGCAGCAACGCGGCTTCCTCGCCGGGCCAGGTGGATGACCCGAGCAGCACGGGGCCTGGAAGCAGGCCTAGTTCGGAGCGCAGGTTCGTCGTTTCGGCCGCGGATGCCGGCTCGATGTTCACGTCGAGCTTGAGGTTGCCCACGGTCTTGATTCGCGCCGGTTCGACGCCCAACGCCGTCAGGCGTTCCGCGTCTAGGCGAGATGCGGCGAGGTGAAGGGAGATGCCGCGCAGGCATAGTTGCGCGCCAGGGCCTAGCAGGCGAAGGCGACGAAAGGTCCGGTCGCTGAGTCGCGAGTTAAGGCTGATGACCGCTACACCCCTGGCATTTGCCTGCCGCAGGTGTTCCGGCCAGCGCTCGCCTTCGGTCAGAATCACAAGGTCTGGCTTGATCCGGTCCCAAGACCGCGAAACGAAAGGCCGCCAATCCAGCGGGAAGTATCCGATTTTTGCCACCACCTCGGCGTAGCGCTCCGCCGCGATGCGTCTTCCGGTGCTCGTGGTGGTGGTGAGATAAACTTCGGCACCGTCCTTCTTCAATTCCCGGAGGAGCGGCCCGATCGCGAGCATCTCTCCCACGCTCACGGCCTGGATCCAAATTCGGCGGCGATCTTCATTTCGCGGAAGGTCGGGATGCGCGCCAAAACGCTGGCGGAAGTCATCCGAGTAACCGCCACGTCGCCGCATGCGCAGCAGGTAACGCGGCGCCAGAGCGAGAAGCGCCGGGGCGAAAAGGAGTCGGTAGAGCCAGATCATCGCGGCGGAGGATGCGGATTCCGCCTCCAACCCGCGCAAGGGCGCAAAGAAAATCTCCGTTCCGGCTTTCGTTTTGCGGCCTTCGGGGCTTTTTCGGCCGCTCGCGCCATGAGACTCCGGCTCCTGCTTCCTTTCTTCGCCTTTTTCATCGCTGCGCCGGTCTGGTCCGCCGCCATTCCGTTCCCGCAGGAGGCTAGCGATCTCCGTGCGGATCCTCGGGCGCGTTTCGGGGTTCTGGAGAACGGGCTTCGTTACGTGATCCTGGCCAACGGGGAGCCGAGGGCGCGCGTCAGCGCTCGGCTTCTCGTCGAAGCGGGTGCCGTGCACGAGTCCGATGATCAGCAGGGGCTGGCGCATTTTCTCGAGCACATGGCTTTCAACGGTAGCGTCCACTATCCGCCAGGCACGCTCGTCGAGTTTTTCCAGCGGATGGGGATGAGCTTTGGCGGAGACACGAACGCCAGTACCTACTATCACCGCACGCTCTATTTGTTGGAGCTCCCCGACGCAAAGGCCGCCACCTTGGAGGAGGCCTGCAAGGTTTTTGGTGATTACGCCTCAGGGTTGTTGCTCCGCAGGGACGAGATCGATCGCGAGCGTGGCATCATCCTCAGCGAGAAGCGCTCTCGCGATTCCGTCGGCTATCGCACCAGCCGGTCGATCCAACGCTTCATGCTTAAAGGCACCGTTTTGGCGAAGCGGGACATAATCGGTACTGAGGAGGTGCTGAAATCTGTGAATCGGGAAAAGTTCGTTGATTTTTACCACGCTTGGTACCGTCCGGAGCTGATGGCGGTGGTGCTGGTCGGGGATTTCAATGCCGACGATGCGGAGCGCCGGGTTCGAGCCGCATTTTCAGGCACTCGGAGTCATGCTGAAGCCCGGTCGGCGCCGGACTGGGGTAAGGTTCCGGATTTCGAGGGAATTCGGCCTTTTTACCATCACGAGAAGGAGGCCTCGGGCACGGTGGTGACCATCGCCACGATTTCGCCGTACTCCAAGGAGCCGGATACCGGCGCGAATCGCCTGAAATACCTGCCGCGCAGCCTGGCCCACGCGGTTCTGAATCGGCGCCTGTCCGTCCTCGCGCGGCGCGAAAACTCCCCGTTCGTCAGCGGAAGCGCCGGAGTCAGTGAAAACTTGGGTTTCTACCGCCAGGCGGCGATTTCACTGAATTGCCGGGCGGAGCAGTGGTCCGACGCCGTGGGAGTTGCCGAGCAGGAACTTAGGCGCGCGTTGGAGCATGGGTTTCAGACGGCGGAACTGGCCGAGGTCGTCGCGAATTTCCGGACTAACCTCGAGCAGGCGGTGAAGACAGCGAAAACCCGGCGTTCGCCTGATCTGGCGGACGAAATCGCGGAGTCGCTGCTGGAGCGCGACGTCTGGACTTCGTCGGAGGATGATCTGGCGCTTTATGGGCCGGCGCTGGCCCGCGTTTCGGTTGACGATTGTGTTGGTGCGTTGCGCGAAGCTTGGTCCGCCGGGCACCGACTGGTCATGGTAACCGGCAACGCGGAGTTGGGTGCGGCGGAACCCGCGGCTAAAGTGATCCTTGAGACTTTTGCCGCCTCGGCTTCCCGGCAAGTCGATGCGCCAGAACGCATTGAGGAAAAAGTTTGGGGCTACACGGATTTCGGTGTTCCCGGTCGGGTCGTTCGAAGGGAGCGTGTAGAAGATTTGGACATCGTGCTCGTTGAATTCGCCAACGGAGTGCGGCTCAACGTGAAGCGGACCGACTTCGAGGCGAACCGAGTGCGTGTCAGCGCCCGGATAGGTCACGGCCAGCTCACGGAGCCCGTTGACCAACCGGGGCTCGCCGCCTACGCCGGACGAACGTTCTTGGATGGAGGTTTGGGCCGCCACTCCGTGGACGAGCTGAGACGAATTTTTGCCGGACGCACGGTTGGCGTGGGCTTCGGGACTTCCGGTGATGCCTTCACTCTGGGAGGAGGATGCGGCAGCGAGGATTTTCTGCTCCAAATGCAGTTGATGGCCGCGCGTGCGACCGATCCGGGCTATCGGCCCGAAGCTGCCCGTCAGGCTGCGAAATGGATCGATCAAATGTATCGAAGTTTCGAGCACACTGCTTCCGGACCATTCTCGCTCGAGGTGGCTCGAGTCCTCGCCGGGGGCGATTCCCGTTTCGGCCTGCCTCCTCGCGCCGAGATGGAACGTCGCACGCTCGCCGAGGTTAAGGCTTGGCTGGAGGAAGATCTTGCGCGCGGGCCCGTCGAGATCGCCGTCGCGGGAGATATCGAACCGGATGCGGTCATCGATGCCGTTGCGCGAACCTTTGGAGCCTTGCCCGCGCGTGGTCCTCGGCGTCCGTTGAACGATCTTCGTCGGGTTCGGTTTCCGGCCGACCCATTCCGGCGTGAATTCGCCATCGCGACCGAGATTCCTAAAGCGGATCTTGCGCTGTACTGGCCTACTACCGACGGTCGAGATATTCGTTTGGCAAGGCGGCTAAATCTCCTGGCGGAAGTGCTTAGCGACCGTCTGCGCTTGAAGGTTCGCGAGGAACTGGGGGACGCCTACAGTCCCGGTGTAGGCAGCGTCGCAGGAGACGTTTTCCCCGGCTTCGGCTATATCCAGGCCGGTATCACGGTTGATCCTTCGAAGACCGCCGTCATCCTCGGCGTTGTTGAAACGGTTGCGGCCGAACTTGCTGCGGAAGGGGTCAATGAGGACGAGCTCAAGCGTGCGAAGGAGCCCGTACTCACCTCGTTGCGCGAATCAGCGCGCAGTAACGGCTACTGGGTCAGCAACGTTTTGGCCAAGGCCCAGGAGAAGCCGGAGGTGCTGGACTGGTGCCGTTCGCGTTACGCCGACAACGAGGCCATCACTCGCGATGAACTCTCGGGGCTCGCACGGAAGTATCTCGTTTTTGGCCGCGCCAGTTCTGTCGCGGTGAAGCCGGCGGCGGAATAGCTTCGACGGAGCACGGGGCGGAGGTGGCGCCGCTTTGCACTGCGAGCTACGAAAATTGAGGATTTTGAAAAAGACGCTTGCGCACTGCCGCGCGCTCTGAACTCTGGACCGTTCAGCTTACTCGTCAGTTACAGGCCGGTGGTGTCCCCCTCTAGCCTCTCGCAGACGTGACTGAAGCCGCGACCAGCGCGGCTCCGGTCCCAAGTTGTCCTACTTCTTGTTAAAAAGTGCTTGCCGGCTTTTTGAGAAAAAGTAGGGTCGTCCCCTTTTCGTCAATTTCCACTCGGTAAGATTCTCATTCTCAGCATGCCAACCATCAACCAGCTCGTGCGTAAAGGTCGCCGCAAGGTGACCGCCAAGTCGAAGTCACCGGCTTTGGCCGGCAACCCTTTCCGCCGTGGCGTTTGCGTGCAGGTCATGACCCGCACCCCGAAGAAGCCCAATTCCGCCATCCGTAAGGTGGCCAAGGTGCGTCTGACGAATGGCAATGAGGTTATTTCCTATATCCCTGACGAGGGTCACAACTTGCAGGAACACTCCATCGTGCTCGTTCGTGGCGGCCGCGTGAAGGATCTCCCCGGTGTTCGTTACCACATCGTCCGCGGAACTTTGGATGCCACCGGCGTCGAGAAGCGTCGCCGCTCCCGCTCAAAGTACGGGGTCAAGCGTCCTAAGGCCGCCAAGTAATTTTAACGTAATTCAAATCAGTCGTCGTCCATGTCACGCCGTCACAGAGCTCAGAAGCGCCAAGTCGTCCCCGATATCCGCTACAACAGCCCGCTGGTTGCCCACTTGGTCAACGTTGTGATGAAAAGCGGGAAAAAGAACCTTGCGCAGCGCATCGTCTACGGAGCTTTCGAGAAGGTCTCGGAGAAGCTGGAGAAGGGTGATCCGGTCGACCTGATGCTGGGTGCGCTGGAGAATGCGCGTCCGCGGTTGGAAGTTAAGAGCCGCCGCGTGGGCGGTGCCACCTATCAGGTTCCCGTGGAAATCTCTTTCGAGCGTCAGGAGTCGCTCGCTTTGCGCTGGATCGTTGATGCGGCAGGCAGCCGTAAGGGCGTCCCGATGAAGGAGGCTTTGGCTGCCGAGATCATCGACGCATACAACAATACCGGAACGGTCGTTAAGAAGAAGGAAGATACCCACAAGATGGCCCAGGCCAATCGCGCCTTCGCCCATCTCCGCTGGTAAGCCTCCCTACCATCGTCCTCCATGGCTTCCGCTTCCACACCCGCCATCACCGTCGTCACCGACAAATCTAAGGTCTCCAAGGCCAACGCCAAGGACCGTCCTTTCCCGCTCGAGTGGACCCGGAACATTGGCATCGCCGCGCACATTGATGCGGGCAAGACGACCACGACCGAGCGTATTTTGTTCTATTCCGGTGCGGTCCACAAGATGGGGGAGGTCCATGAAGGCACTACAGTAACTGACTGGATGGAGCAGGAGCGTGAGCGTGGAATCACGATCACTGCCGCTGCCATTTCTTGCGCTTGGAACGCCTCGTGCGGTCCTTGGAAGGGGATCAAGCAACGCATTAACATCATCGACACCCCCGGCCACGTTGACTTCACCGCCGAGGTTGAGCGGTCCCTCCGGGTTTTGGATGGAGCGGTCGCCGTTTTCTGCGCGGTTGCGGGTGTGCAGCCGCAGTCCGAGACCGTTTGGCGTCAGGCCAACAAATACCGAGTTCCCCGGGTGGCTTTCATCAACAAGATGGACCGCGTTGGCGCCGATTTCTTCCGCGCCGTCTCGGAGATGCGCGACAAGCTGAAGGCCAACGCGCACCCGCTCTTCATTCCGATCGGCAAGGAGGACCAGTTCCGTGGTGTGGTGGATCTGGTTCAGCAGTTGGCGTATATTTTCGACGACACCACGGACCCGTTGGGCATGACTCCGGTCACAGCCCCGATTCCGGCCGAAATGGCCGATCAGGCCAAGGAGTACCGGGATAAGCTCATCGAGGCGGTTTCCGATTTCGATGATGTCATCGCGGAGAAGTATCTGGGCGGAGAGGAAATCACCGTGAACGAGCTTATGCTCGGCATCCGCAAGGCCACGATTTCACTCCAGTTCACGGGCGTTATCCCCGGCTCGGCCTTCAAGAAGAAGGGTGTGCAACGCTTGCTGGATTGCGTGGTTAATTATCTGCCCAGTCCGATCGACGTACCACCGATGACCGGCCAGGATAGCGACGGTGCTGAGGTTCCGGCCGCGGTTGATGATGCCGGAAAGCTCGCGGGTCTTGCCTTCAAGCTTTGGACAGATCCGTTCGTTGGTAAACTTGTTTTCTACCGGGTTTATACGGGTACGATCACTAAGGGGATGTCCCTCTATAATCCGCGCACGCGCCGCAGTGAACGCGTGTCACGCTTGGTGCTCATGCGCGCCATCGATCGCGAGGATATCGACGTAGCCTACTCGGGCGATATATGCGCGGTTGTGGGCGTTAAGGAGGTTATCACTGGGGATACGCTTTCCCACGAGGATTTCGATATTCGCCTGGAGCCGCCAACTTTCCCGGAGCCCGTGATCTCGATGTCGATCGAGCCGAATTCCAAGGGTGACCAGGAGAAGATGTCGACCGCCTTGCAGCGTCTTGTCGCTGAGGACCCGACGCTTCGGGTTAAGACTGATCCCGATACCGGTCAGACCATCTTGGCCGGAATGGGCGAACTTCACCTCGACATCATCCGTGACCGCATGAAGCGCGAGTTCAAGGTCGAGGCTACAGCGGGCAAGCCGCAGATTGCCTATCGGGAAACCGTGACTCGTACCGCCGATGGCGAGGGTAAGTTTATTCGCCAATCGGGTGGTAAGGGCCAATACGGCCATGTCATCGTCAAGCTTGAGCCAAACCAAAAGGGTAAGGGCGTCGAGGTAGTCAATGAAGTCGTTGGAGGTGCCATCCCGAAGGAGTTCATCAAGCCTGCGACCGACGGAATCCTTGAGGGTGCGAATAACGGCGTGGTCGCGGGTTACCCCGTGGTCGATGTGATCGTTCGGATCGTAGATGGTACGTTCCACGAGGTCGACTCTTCCGAACTCGCGTTCAAGATGGCCGGTATCTTCGCTCTGAAAGAGGCCATGAAGAAGGCCAACCCTATCCTTCTGGAACCGATCATGCAGGTTGAGGTTACAACCCCCGAGGATTACCAAGGCGACCTGATGGGCGATATCAACCGGCGCCGTGGTCAAATCCAAGGTATGGAGAACAAGGCGGGCGCCTGTATCATCAACTCATTCGTGCCGCTCGAGACCTTGTTCGGCTACGTGACTGATATCCGCTCACTTTCAAAGGGACGCGCTTCCGCCTCGATCACTCCGTCCCACTTTGAGCAGGTTCCCAATTCACTTCTCTCCAAAATCGTCGAGTCTTCCTCCAAGGCTCCAGCCCGTACCTGACCCACGTTCTTTTTCGCCATGAAAGGCCAACGAATTCGTATCAAGCTTCAGGGTTTCGACTATCGGGTCATCGATCAGTCGGCCCAGGACATCGTGGAAACCGCCAAGCGCTCCGGGGCCCGCGTCTCCGGACCAATTCCGCTCCCGACCCGCATTGAGAAGCTTTCGGTCAACCGGTCTCCCCATGTCGACAAGAAATCGATGGAGCAGTTTGAAACCCGTACGCACAAGCGGCTCATAGACATCATCGAGCCCACTGCCCAGACGGTCGATGAATTGAAGAAGCTTAATCTGCCGTCCGGCGTGGACATCACCATCAACGTCTGAGATTCCTGCCGGTTCCCAACCCAACCTTTACCGAATAACACCCGGTTTAACCATCTACAGTTAGCAGTTGTCTGTGTGCCCGAGGGCACCGCCAGACCCCTCGCTAAAGTAGGTCCGCTCAACGGAAATATTCCACCTACCGCTTAGCCTATGATCTCCGAAATTCTAGGTAAGAAGCTTGGCATGACCCAAGTGTACGACGCGCAAAACGTGCTCGTTCCCGTCACTGTGGTCGAAGCCGGCCCCTGCTCCGTCGTACAGGTCAAAACCGTCGCGACCGACGGTTACCATGCCGTTCAGATCGGCTTTGCTCAAAAGAAGACGAAGAATACCTCCGCCGCTGAGACTGGGCACGCCAAGAAGGCCGGCTTGGAACAGGCTCCTCGCGTTCTGGCGGAGGTTCGTCTCGACGCGGCCCCTACTCTCAGGGTTGGTGACGTCGTGAACGCTTCCGCCTTTGTGGAGGGTCAGTTGGTCGACGTAATCGGTGTGACCAAGGGCAAGGGGTTCCAAGGTGTCGTGCGCCGGTTTCGCGTTGCTGGCGGTCCTGCGTCCCACGGTTCCATGTTCCATCGCCGGATTGGTGCGATCGGCATGAGGCAGACTCCGGGCCGGACTTGGAAAAATCAGGCCATGCCCGGACACATGGGCACCGTTCGGCGCACGGTCCAAAACCTTCGCGTAGTGAAAGTGATAGCGGATCGTAACCTTATCCTCGTGAAAGGAGCGATTCCCGGCGCCAACGGCGACGACGTTATCGTACGTTCAGCGATCAAGGGGCAAAGGGCTGTCAGCGCGGCTACCGCACCTGCCGCTGCGAAGAAGGAAGCGGCTCCCGCGAAGAAGGAAGCCGGGAAGAAATAAGGAGATTAACGCCCAATGAAACTTACGGTTTTCAGTTCCGACGGGAAAACTAGCTCCGAGCGTGATTTTGCCGGACTGCCCACCTTTGAAGGCGACAAGGGTCTTCAAGCGGTCAAAGAGGTGATCGTGGCGATCAACGCCAATAACCGCCAAGGAACGCACTCCACCAAAACACGGGGTGAAGTTCGTGGCGGTGGTAAGAAGCCGTGGCGCCAGAAAGGTACCGGCCGCGCGCGAGCAGGATCCATTCGTTCACCTCTCTGGGTAGGTGGAGGCGTCGTTTTCGGACCCAAGCCGCGTGACTACTCTAAGAAGGTTAACGGCAAGGTTCGCCAGCTGGCATTCAGCCGCGCGCTGTTCGACCGTGCCTCGGCAGGCGAACTCGCTGTGATCGAGGCTTTCGACGGAAAGATTTCCAAAACCAAGGCGATGAACGAAATCGTTGGTCGCATCGCTCCGGCGGGTCGCGTTTTGCTGGTCGACGCAACATTCGCCGATTCCACTTCGCGTGCCTCCCGCAATATTGACCGAGTCTCCCTTCAGGAGGCGGCAAAGCTAAATACCTTGGATTTAGCTCAGTACACCAAGATCATCGTCAGCTCCAAGGCCCTTGAGGCCATACTCTCGCGTGTCAACGGAGGGAAAAACTAATGCAAGCCGACCGGATACTTAAGCTCGTTCGTCTCACCGAAAAATCGAACAAACTTTCCTCTGAACTGGGGCAGTATACCTTCGAGGTTTTCGGCGAAGCCACCAAGCATCAGATCGCCGATGCGGTCGAGCGCACCTTCAAGGTGACCGTGCGTCGGGTTAACACCCAAAACTACCGCGGCAAGAACAAGCGCAGCCGTCAGGGGAAACCGAGCGTCGGGTCTGATTTCAAGAAGGCCATAGTCACGCTCAAGGCAGGGGACAAGATCGAGTTGGTCTAAGACGCAGGATCAACTGGAGAACTTCAAAATGGCTATTCATTCTTTCCGTCCGCTCACTCCCGCTGGTCGCTTTACGTCCTTGAACAAGACCACGGGCGAACTGACGCGGAAACGTCCCGAGCGCGCCTTGACCGAGTCCTTCGGGAAGTCTGGCGGTCGCAACGTCTACGGGCGAGTCACCTCACGCCATCGTGGTGGCGGCCACAAGCGTCTCTATCGTGTGGTTGATTTCCGACGTGACGTCCTGGACATGCCCGCTCGTGTCCAGGCGATCGAGTACGATCCCAACCGTTCCGCTAACTTGGCTTTGGTTGCCTACACCAATGGCGAGAAGCGTTATATTCTGGCTCCAAAGGGCCTGAATGTGGGCGACCAAATCTTCGCTTCAAACAAGGCGACTACAAACGACTACACGGTGGGCAACAATTTCCCGCTGGCCATTATTCCTCCATCCACACGTTTGCATTGTGTTGAGCTGGTTCCCGGTCGAGGTGCACAGATCGCGCGCAGCGCCGGAGCTGGACTTGAGCTCGTGGCGATCGAAAACGAGATAGCCACTTTGAAAATGCCCTCCGGCGAATTGCGCCGTGTTAATGCCCGCTGCCGAGCTACGATTGGTGAGGTCGGAAATGGAGATCATAATCAGCAGTCCTTGGGAAAAGCGGGTCGCAAGCGCTGGCTTGGTATCCGGCCGACCGTACGCGGCATGGCAATGAATCCGGTCGATCACCCGAACGGTGGCGGTCAGGGTAAGTCGAAGGGTGGTGGTGGCCGCCAGCAGCTCGTTTCACCGTGGGGCCAACTCGCCAAGGGATTTCCGACGCGTCGCCGGTCCAAGCCGTCCAACGCGCAGATCATCGTCCACCACAACGGCCGCAAGCCGCGTGGTCAGAAATAATCCTTTTCCTTTCGCACCATGGCTCGCTCCATCAAGAAGGGTTTCTTCGTCGATTATCACCTGCTCGAGAAGATCGAGAAGGCCGTCAAATCCGGCGCGAAGAAGCCGATCCAGACCTGGTCTCGTCGTTCGACAATCACCCCTGACTTCGTCGGCCACACGTTCAGCGTGCACAACGGGAAGGCTTTCGTGGCTGTGTATGTGACGGAGAATATGGTGGGTCATAAACTAGGCGAATTTGCCCCTACGCGCACCTTCAAGGCGCACGGTGGAATGACCCGTAAGGAAATCTGATCACATTTACGTGATTGCCTGCTCCTCCATTTCTCGTGCGCTTGGTTTGATGGGCCTTTTGGCAGGCCTACTTGGTCAAACTCACGCTCACGCCTCGTCCCCGACCGGGTCGGTGATTGCCTTCGACGAGGCGGGTAGCGCTGATCTCGTTCTGATTGAGGCGGGACTTCGCGAGGGTTTTCGGCAAGGGATGAGTTGTATCGTCTCCCGCGAAGGTCGATATGTTGCCGATCTTGTTCTAGTGGAGTCGCGGCAATTCACTAGCTCTGCGCTGATCGTCGGGATGACGCCTGGCCAACGCGTTAGCCGCGGAGATGTGGTGGTTATCAAAACACTTAAAGGTAGTAACTAACAAAGAAAACAAAGGACCGGGTGGTCTTGAACCGCCGCTGTCGCCGGTAACTCCGGAATCTCCTCCAAGTAAAAATGGAAGTCCAATCCCTCACTCGTTACGCCCGCATGTCACCGAAAAAGGTGCGTGAGGTCGCCCGTACAATTCAGGGCCGCAAGGCGGCCGATGCGGTTGAATATCTCACGCTGATTCCCCGCAAATCCGCGCGCCTGATAGTCAAGACGCTTAAGAGCGCGATAGCCAATGCGGAGAACAATAACAATTTATCTTCCGATTCACTTATTGTGAAGAGCGCAATCATTGAGAATGGGCCCGTACTTAAGCGCTTCAAGGCTGGGGCCCGGGGAACCGCCATGCCCCGTCGCAAGAAAATGTCGCACATTCGGATCGTTCTTACTGACGGATCCGACAACTCTTAATCAATTCGCCATGGGCCAAAAGACCAATCCCGTCGGTTTTCGTCTCGCTGTCCGCCGCAACTGGCAGTCGCGCTGGTTCGCGGGCAAGAAGGATTTCGGCAAGCTCCTGGCCGAGGATCAATTGATCCGTTCAAAGTTAATGGAGAAGCTTAAGCAAGCCTCCGTGCCGCGCATATTTATTGAGCGTGCGTCGAATCGGGTTCGCGTGAAAATATACACCGCGCGTCCCGGAATAGTAATCGGTCGTAAAGGGCAAGAGATCGAGAAAATCAAAGAGGAGCTCGCAAAGCTTACGGGTAAGGAGATCCTTCTCGATATTCAGGAGGTGAAGAAGCCTGAGATTGAGGCGGCGCTCGTCGCGGAAAACGTGGCTCTTCAACTTGAGCGTCGCATTGCGTTCCGCAGAGCCATGAAAAAGGCCGTGGAGATGGCCATGGCGCTTGGTGCTGAAGGAATCCGTATACAGTGCTCAGGTCGCTTGGGTGGCGCGGATATCGCGCGTCGAGAATGGCAGCGCAAGGGCCGGGTTCCGCTTCACACACTCCGTGAAAACATCGATTATGGCTTCGCCGAGGCGCAGACCGTGTATGGAAAAATCGGCGTGAAGTGCTGGATTTGCAAGAAAGAGGCTGACAACAACTAATTGGTCGCCCCTGAAATCTGATCCGAGGATACTTTTCCCATGGCTCTCGCTCCTGCCCGAACAAAGTTTCGTAAGTCCCAAAAGGGTTCCCGCGCTGGTAATGCCAAGCGCGGCAACACTCTCGCATTCGGAGAGTTCGGCCTCCAGTCCCTGACCCGTGGCCCGATGACGGGTCAGCAGATTGAGGCGGCTCGCGTCACCATCTCAAGGCACCTGAAGCGCAAGGGAAAGCTTTGGATCCGCGTCTTCCCCCACAAGCCCGTCACCAAGAAGCCCGCTGAGGTTCGCATGGGTCAAGGTAAGGGGCCGGTTGAGTATTATGTGGCGACTATCAAGCCCGGCGCGGTACTGTTCGAACTCGCCGGCGTGCCGCTTTCGACGGCTAAGGAGGCCTTTCGCTTGGCTGATGCGAAGCTGCCCTTCCATTGTCGTTTCATCCAGCGTGATGCGACCTCGTCCTAATTTCAAAACCACGGGAAATCCTCGTCATGACTTCCAAAGAAATACGCGAACTCGCGCCTACCGAGATCTCCACAAAACTGCGCGAGGTGAGGGAGCAGCTATTGCAACTCCGGCTTCGCAAGCAGACTGGGCAGGTTGAGAAAACGCATGAGCTCCGAACCCTTCGCAAGACTATCGCTCGCCTTGAAACCGTGCTGACCGAGAAGAAATCCGGTGCCAAGGCCGCCTGATCCAAATCCAGCAAATTTACGCCATGTCCACCGCCACCAACGGCCAGCGCACCAAGCGCAAGATCCAGATCGGCTTTGTTTCAAGTCGATCTGGTGACAAGTCGATCAAAGTCACCGTCGCATATAAGACTCCCCATCCGCTTTATCAGAAGGTGGTGAACCGGCAGACGGTTCTCCATGTGCATGACGAAAAAAACGAGACCGTCGTTGGAGATAAGGTGGAGGTGATGGAGACCAGGCCTCTCAGTCGTTTGAAGCGCTGGCGGGTTCTTTCCGTGTTGCAGAAGGCCGTTGCGGCTGAAGGCGCTGCTGTCAGTGAGACGGATGTCGCAGCTGCGGTCCCCACAAAGTCACGGAAGACGGCCGTTGCTACCGCGCAGGGCGCGAATCCCTAAGGACGGCGCTCCCTTCCTGAACACAATTATCGGAGGAATTTCATGATCCAGCTTCGCTCCATTCTCGAGGTGGCCGACAATACCGGCGCCCGCAAGGCGGCACTCATCCAGCGGATGGGGCAGAAAACCGCCTACGCTCACGTCGGTGACGTAGTCACGGTTCACATAAAGGAAAGCACTACAGACGCCACCGTTAAGAAAGGTGAAGTTGCCAAGGCGGTTGTCGTCCGGACCAAGGCGCCTATCCGGCGCTCCGATGGCAGCTACCTCCGTTTTGATAGCAATGCGGTGGTGATCATCGATGCTACTAACAACCCGCGCGGAACTCGTATCTTCGGACCGGTCGCCCGTGAACTTCGCGCGAAAAACTTCATGAAGATCATTTCGCTCGCCCCGGAGGTACTTTAAGATGTCGAAATTCCACATCAAACGCGGTGATCAAGTGATTGCCATTGCGGGTGCCCAAAAGGGTAAGTCAGGAAAGGTTCTTGAGGTTCTTGCTTCCACCGGACGCGCTCGGGTCGAGGGTCTCGCTATGATGAAGCGTCACCTCAAGAAGTCCCAAGAACACCCCCAGGGAACGATTGCTGAACGTGAGGGCTCCATCCACGTAAGCAACCTGATGCTCCAGTCAGTCTACGATGCGAGTACTCGTCGGAAGAAGGTTCAGCCTTCCCCTTCCGCCTAAGGGTAACCCCAACAAGTCCACCTGTAACACTCTTCCATTGCCGGGGTCGGTAATCCCGGATTATTCCAATGAGCAAAGTTCCTAGTCTGAAAAAAGCGTACCTGGAGCAAGTTGTTCCCGAGCTCGTCAAGAGCCGCGGTTACGCCAATCCGCATCAAGTCCCGAAGATTCTGAAGGTCTCCATAAATACTGGAATCGACGCGGACGCTGATAAGAATCAGATCGCGGACATCCAGCGTGACGTCGCGCTGATCGCTGGTCAAAAGCCGGTCTTGGCGAAGTCGAGGAAGGCGATTGCGAATTTCAAGCTCAAGCAGGGCCAGGCGGTGGGTTGTCACGTTACGTTGAGGGGTGCGGCCATGTGGGAATTCCTCTACCGGTTGATTGCCGTGGCTCTGCCAACGATCCGCGACTTCCGGGGAGTACCCTCCAAGTTGGACGGTCAGGGGAATTACAACTTGGGAATCACTGACCACTCGATTTTTCCGGAGATCTCCATCGAGAATTTGAAGAAACACATCGGTTTGGATGTCACGATTGTCACTACAGCCCAGACGGATGATGAAGGTCGCGAACTTCTGCGTCTGCTGGGAATGCCGTTCCGTCGCTCTGAATCAGCTCCGAAGGCCGCATAATTTAGTTAACCGCCATGCCGAAGACCTCCGCCATCGAGCGCAATAAGAAGCGCATTCAACTCGTCGCCAAGTTCGCTGCCAAGCGTGCAGAGCTTAAGGCGATCCTCGCCAACCCAACCACAACCGACGCGGAATTCTTTGCCGCCCAAAAGAGGCTCCAAAAGCTTCCGAAGAATTCCTCTGCTGTGCGTGTACGTAATCGCTGCTCGTTAAGCGGCCGTCCGAGGGCCTACAATCGCAAGTTCGGAGTATCCCGTATCCAATTCCGTGAACTGGCATTGGCCGGAAAAATCCCCGGTGTAATCAAGTCTTCCTGGTAATATCCTCCAGCTTGCGGGGGTCGGGGCGTTCGCCTCCCGGATATGACCCGCCGGCCATAATCAACAACATCCAACATGACCGATCCGATCAGTGATTTTCTCACACGTCTGCGCAACGCCTCCAAAGCGCGCCTCGACGATTGTGTAATGCCGCACTCGCGCCTAAAGGAGGCCATCGTCGGCATCCTCAAGTCAGAGGGTTACGTGGCCGATTACTCCTCCGCGGTTGACGCTCAAGGACACAAGACGCTTGTAGTCAAAATGAAATATGTTGATGGCGTGCCTGCTATCACGGGACTTGCACGCGTATCTACACCGGGACGCCGGCTCTACTACCGTTATTCGGACATCCCCCGTGTTCTCAACGGCTTGGGAATCGCCATTCTTTCCACGTCGAGAGGTCTTATGAAAGACGCTGACTGCCGTCGCAACAAAGCCGGTGGAGAGTTGCTCTGTAATGTCTGGTAAACTCGGCACTCACAACAAGTTTTGTCACACATTTAATTATGAGCAGGATCGGCAAACAACCCGTTTTGATCCCCGACAAGGTTAAGGTCTCAGTCTCTGATGGCACGGTTCTCGTCGAGGGGCCCAAGGGCAAGGTTCAGCGCACGTTCGCTCCGGCCGTCAAGGTTGCGGTGGCCGACAAGAAAGTCACCTTTTCCCCAACCGAGGAGACTCGCTTTGCTAACGCCATGTTCGGCACGGCCCGCTCGGTTGTAGCTGGAATGGTAAAGGGGGTTACGGAAGGCTACGCCAAGGAACTCGAGATTCAGGGCGTTGGGTTCAAGGCAAACTTGAAGGGTAACCAGCTCGATCTTTCCCTTGGCTACTCCCATCCTATTTTGATGG